>Ga0247611_10009463_pt1 | contig 11703 bp, 7 predicted proteins | sample 177DNAGHGhighgp2_FD_192422 | JGI IMG/M metagenome (GOLD analysis project Ga0247611, IMG submission 192422) | Sheep rumen microbial communities from Palmerston North, Manawatu-Wanganui, New Zealand - 1770 DNA GHGhigh gp2 | ecosystem: Host-associated > Mammals > Digestive system > Stomach > Rumen ... | reverse complement strand
TTCCTCTTCGTCCTGTACAACAGGCAACAGGTCTGCAAAACCAACAATAGCATTCAGCGGCGTGCGGATTTCATGACCCATATTAGCCAGGAAGGCCGTCTTCAGACGGTCACTCTCTTCAGCCTTATTTCTGGCAGCCACAAGAGACGCCATCAATTCTTTACGCTCATCTATCCGTTGTGAGGTACCGACAATCTTGGTCGGCCTGCCATCTGCATCGCGGTCTACAATCGTAGCATAACTTTCCTCCCAATAGGAAATACCAGACGCCTTGTCTACAACTTGATACTCTTGATGATAGAAATCGGTCCGTCCCTCACAGATATCATTGAAAGCCTTGCTCACATGATCCACATCAGTAGGAGCAATAAAGCCCAATGCATCTTGATAATTCTCATTGGGGGCTGGCACATAATTATTAGAACCGTCCCGATAATCCTTCTCATAGAGAAAAGACATGGTCTCTGAGTCATATCGCCACACGGCAATTTTCATGGCCTTAAGGACAAAGTCATACTCTACGTTTCCTTTCCTGATTTTTTCGAGTGTCTCCAATTCGCCCTGAAGCCGCTTTCCAGAACGTCGCTGAACAAAGATCAAAATAAGCAGAAAGACCAACAGTAGCACACCGGCACCCCATTGGAGGATGATTACCCATGTACTTTCCGTGTGAGCATATAACAACAGACTAGTCATAACCGATTTATTGGCTACAAAAGTACGAAATTAATTTGAAATACTTCATCATATCATGACGAATTTTAGTAAAATGCAATGATTTTTATTTGATTAACAGTCCAAAACGCTGTTATTTGGCCAACTTATAGTATCTTTGCACACAGAATTCCACACATTGTCCGGTCTGAATACGGGCATGCAAGAAATACTATTAATGGAACAGAATTTTGAATTGATCGCCAAAACGTTTATGGGACTGGAACCTGTACTGGCGAAAGAACTGACCCAACTGGGGGCTAATGATGTAAAGATTGGTAGACGAATGGTTTCGTTTACAGGTAACAAGGAATTGATGTACCGTGCCAACTTTCAGTCGCACACTGCCATCAGAATCCTGAAACCCATCCGGCACTTCAAGGCAAAATGTGCGGATGATGTCTACGAAGAAATCAAGAAAATAGACTGGACTGCATATCTCGATGACGACAAGACCTTTGCCGTCGACTCTGTAGTGTTCTCTGAGGAGTTCCGCCACTCGAAGTTTGTATCCTATAAAGTGAAGGATGCCATCGTCGACCAGTTCAGAGAGAAGACCGGCAAACGGCCGAACATCTCGGTGGCGAACCCGGATCTCCGTCTGAACATTCACATCGCAGAAGATGACTGCACCCTGAGCCTTGACTCCAGCGGTGAGTCCCTACACCGTCGCGGATATCGCCAGGAGAGTGTCGAGGCACCTCTCAATGAAGTGCTCGCAGCCGGTATGATTCTTCTTTCGGGGTGGAAAGGTGACACGGACTTCATCGATCCCATGTGCGGTTCTGGCACCATTCTCATCGAAGCAGCCCTTATCGCCAAGAACATGGCCCCGGGGTTGTTCCGCAAAGAATATGCTTTTGAGAAATGGCCTGACTTCGATGCCGACCTGTTCGACGAAATCTATAACGACGAGAGCCAAGAGCGTGAGTTTCAGCATCATATATACGGCTACGACGTCGATGTCAAAGCCGTCAACACGGCCCTCCTTAACGTGAAGGCCGCTGGTCTGAGCAACGACATCACCGTCAGGCAACAGGACTTCAAGGACTTCACCCAGCCATCCCACAAGAGCATCATAATCACCAATCCCCCTTACGGAGAGCGCATCTCCACACCTGACCTTCTAGGCACTTATAAGATGATTGGTGAACGACTCAAACATGAGTTCAAAGGCAACGATGCCTGGATCCTCTCCTACCGTGAGGAGTGCTTCGAGCAGATTGGTCTCAAGCCCAGCATCAAGATTCCTCTCTATAACGGCAGCCTGGAATGTGAATTCCGCAGATACCAGATGTTCGACGGCAAACTAAAGGACTTCCGTCACGACGGTGGTATCGTGAAGACCGACGAGGAAAAGCGGCAGATGGCTCAGAAACACCGCTTTAAGAAAGAGCGCGAGTTTAAACAGCGACTTGAAGAGACCGAGCAGAACGAGGAAGGCGACATCCGCAGTTTCACCTTCCACCACCATGAGTTGGGAGAACGGAAGATGCGCGACGACCGGAGAGACCATGAAGACCGCGAAGACAGGAAAGACTGGAAGGATCGCAAGGACCGCAAGGACCGCGATGACCGGAAATTCAAGAGAGACCGTAAAGACCGTTTCGACAGAAGTGACAAAAATCCAAGACCGGGCAAAGGAAAAGGATTTGATAAGAAGAAGAACAGGAGGTTTGACGATGAAGAAGATTAAGTCCTTATTTGCTTTTCTGATGATGGCAGCCCTCTCCACCTCCCTGTCTGCACAAGACAAACTCTTCACCCTCGAAGACTTGAACTTCGGCGGTACGAATTACCACAACATGCAGCCCAAGAACATGTGGCTGACATGGTGGGGAGACCAACTGATTCAGACCGATGTGGAGGCATGTTACACCATCGATGCCAAGACCGGCAAGAAGGCCACCCTCTTCACACTTGATGAGGTCAACGAATGGGCAAAGAGCGATGATGAGCGCTATGTACGCCACCTGATGAACGCCACATTCCCCTACCCCGACAAGCCCATCGTCCAGGTCGGTAACCGCCATGCCGTCATACTGGTGGATTTCAAGCAGAAGAAGATCGTCTGGCAGGACAGTATCTCTGGACAGACGGCCAACGACTGGAATGCGACATCACGGGCCACAGCCTATGTGGAAGACCACCAACTCTTCGTGGTGGATGCCGAGGGACAGAAACACCAGATCTCCACTGACGGTTCACGAGAGATCGTCTATGGACAGTCCGTACACCGCAATGAGTTCGGCATCGAGAAAGGCACGTTCTGGAGCCCCGATGGCCAGCGCCTGGCATTCTATCGTATGGACCAGAGCATGGTGGCCGATTATCCGCAGGTGGACATCTTCCCCCGAGAGGCCACGTATGAGCCAGACAAATATCCTATGGCTGGGATGACGAGCCACAAGGTGACTGTGGGCATCTATGACTTGCAGACCGACAAGACCGTCTATCTGCAGGCTGGCGATCCCACCGACCGTTATTTCACGAACATTTCATGGAACCCTGACGGCAAGACCATTTATATGTTTGAACTGAACAGAGCCCAGAACGACTGTAGGCTGGTTTCCTACGATGCCGCGACGGGAGAGAAACTTGCAGAACTTTACCGTGAGACCAGCGACAAATACGTAGAGCCTCTGCATCCCATCCTGTTCCTGCCCTGGGATGCTACCAAATTCATTATGCAGAGTCAGAAAGACGGCTACAACCATCTTTACCTCTTCGATGCCGCCGGCAAGGAACTGAAGCAGATCACCAAAGGCGAATGGGTGGTCATGGAGGTGCTGGGCTTCAACAAGAAGCAGAAGACCATCATCTTCAAAGCCAACAAGGAACATCCCCTGCACCACCGGCTTTACAGCGTCAGCATGAAGGGAGACATCAAACAACTGGAGACGGTAGACGGTGTTCATAACGCAATACTGTCTCCTTCGGGCAACTTCTTGATTGACAGGTTCTCTACGCCTACGAGGCCACGAGTCATCGACGTCGTGGATATCAACCAGAAGACCCCACGCCACACGAACCTGCTGGATGCAGAAGACCCCTGGACTGGTTACCAATATCCCATCTTTGAGTGCGGCAGCATCAAGGCTGCGGATGGGGTGACCGACCTCTATTACAGAATGGTGAAGCCCGCAGACTTCAACCCCGACCAAAAATATCCGACGGTGATTTATGTCTATGGCGGTCCTCACGCCAACATTGTCCAGGCCTCCTGGCACTGGGCCTCACGCAGTTGGGAGACCTATATGGCACAGAAAGGCTACATCGTCTTCATCCTCGACAATCGTGGCAGCCAGTACCGGGGCTGCGACTTCGAGCAGGCCACCTTCCACCAACTCGGACAAATTGAGATGCAAGATCAGATGAAGGGTGTGGAATACCTGCGTACCTTATCCTATATAGATATGGAGCGTCTGGGTGTCCACGGCTGGTCGTTCGGAGGCTTTATGACCATCTCGCTGATGACCAACTATCCCGATGTGTTCAAGGTTGGTGTGGCCGGAGGCCCCGTCATCGACTGGAAATGGTATGAGGTGATGTACGGCGAGCGCTATATGGGAACCCCAGAGACGAATCCCGAAGGCTATGCCAAGACCAGCCTCATCGACAAGGCGAAGGACTTGAAAGGCAAACTGCAGATTATCACGGGTTACAACGACAATACCGTTGTGCCTCAGCATTGCCTGTCGTTCCTCGATGCCTGTATCAAAGCCGGCACACAGCCTGATTTCTTCGCCTACCCTGGCGAGGAGCACAACATGAGAGGTCATGCCAGCGTCCATCTGCATGAACGCATCACCCAATACTTCGAAGACTACTTAAAGTAATCATAAAGTTCAAAGTTTAAAGTTCAAATTTCAAAGATGAAGATATTGTTATTAGGCAGCGGCGGACGAGAGCACGCCTTAGCATGGAAAATCGCTCAGAGCAGCAAATGTGAGAAACTCTTTATCGCCCCAGGCAATGCCGGGACCAGCAACTGTGGCGAGAACGTGGCCATGAAGGCCGACGACTTCGACGCCATCAAGGACTTCGTGGTTGAGAAAGGCATCGGTATGGTGGTTGTAGGACCCGAAGACCCGTTGGTGAAGGGCATCTACGACAACCTGAAAGCAGATCCCCGCACGAAGGATGTGCCAGTGATCGGTCCTTCAAAGGCCGGTGCCGTGCTTGAAGGCTCCAAGGACTTCGCCAAGGGCTTCATGCAGCGCCACAACATCCCCACAGCCCGTTACCAGACCTTCGACGGCGAACATCTGGAGGAAGGACTGAAGTTCCTTGAGACCCTCGAGGCTCCCTACGTGCTGAAGGCCGACGGCCTCTGCGCCGGTAAGGGCGTGCTGATCCTCCCCACCCTCGACGAGGCCAAGAAAGAACTGAAGGAGATGCTAGGCGGCATGTTCGGCAACGCTTCTTCACAGGTGGTCATTGAGGAATTTATGAGCGGCATCGAGTGTTCCGTCTTCGTCCTCACCGACGGCCGGCACTATAAGATTCTGCCCGAGGCAAAGGACTACAAGCGTATCGGAGAGCATGACACGGGTCTGAATACCGGCGGTATGGGCAGCGTCACTCCTGTACCCTTTGCCACCAAAGAGTGGATGCAGAAGGTGGAGGACCGTATTATCCGTCCTACGGTAGAGGGCCTTGCTGCCGAAGGCATTGACTATAAGGGCTTTATCTTCTTTGGGCTCATCAATCGCACCAACACGCCAAGCCATGAGCCAGAACCCTACGTGATCGAATATAACTGCCGTATGGGCGACCCGGAGACGGAGAGCGTCATGCTGCGCCTGAAGAGTGACATCGTAGACCTCTTTGAAGGTGTGGCAGCCGGCGACCTCGACAAGCGCACCATCGAGTTCGATCCTCGTGCAGCCGTCTGTGTGATGCTCGTCAGCGGTGGTTATCCACAGGCTTACAAGAAAGGCTATCCCATCAGCGGCATCAGCGACGTCGAGGGCTCCATCGTATTCCACAGCGGTACAGCCCTGAAAGACGGAGAGGTGGTCACAGCCGGCGGACGAGTCATCGCCGTCTCTTCCTATGGCAAGGATAAGGCCGAGGCCTTGCAGAAATCCTTCGAGGAGGCTCAGAAGATCCAGTTCACCGACAAATACTTCCGTCGCGACATCGGCGCAGACCTTTAAGGAGAAGGTAGGAAGGTGAAAGAAAAAAGGTGAAACGAATTCAGAATAAAACAGCCGAAAGCCGCCGCACACTTCCCATAGCCATGTTATATGGCATGGCCGTATGGGCAGTGGCAGGTCTTTTCCAACAGGCATGGTGGGTGCAGTTCGCATGCTTCATTCTGTCTGCACTGCTAGTGATACGGATTAACAGCGAGAATCTGCTGATTCGCATCTATAGCCGTTCGGTTTCCGTGTCCTTCATTTTCCTGTCATGTGCTGCTGTTTTTCTGTTTCCATCGTGGACAGGCAGCGTCGTCCAATTATGCTGCATCGCCGCCTTGACACTTCTGTTTGAATGTTACCAGGATGACACCTGTGTCGGAAAATCTTTCTACGCCTTCCTACTTTTAGGCATTGGCACGCTATTCGACGCCAACGTCATCTTCTACCTTCCCTTATTATGGCTCATCATGAAGGTCATCGTGTATGCCCTCTCCTGGCGTACATTTCTAGCCTCATTATTAGGTCTGCTTACACCTTACTGGTTCTTGTGTGGATGGTTGTTATGGCAGAAAAACGGAGACTTTCAAGCAATTGTCCACATGTTTGCCGTGCAGAACATCCTGCAATTCCCCTTTGGTTACGACGCTGTTCCACTGTCTAACCAACTTTTCATCGCATTCACATGCTTGCTGATGATTATCGGCAGTTTCCATTTCATACAAAGCAGTTTCCGCGATAAGATCCGCGTACGGCAGATTTACTACGGTTTTATGACTCTGGGACTGTTCTCGTTAGCACTCCTCATCCTTCAGCCACAGAACGAGTTAGCCTATCGTATGCTCATCTTCGCCACTAGCCCGCTGATAGGCCATTACTGGGCATTGACTAACTCCCGTTTCTCAAACGTGATTTTCTGCATCCTGACTGTCGCACTCCTCATCCTCACTGCCGCCAACCTATGGATGCCATCATTACTTTCCTGACACAATACGGCTACTGGGGTATGCTGGTGGCCGCCTTCCTGGCTGGCAGCATCTTTCCGTTCTCCAGCGAGGCAGTTATGATTGGGCTCATGGCCACCGGCCTCGATCCATGGCTATTAATGGTCTATGGCACCATCGGCAATGTCTTGGGCAGTATCGTCAACTACTGTCTCGGACGGATGGGTCGGATGGAATGGATCGAAAAGTACCTACATGTAAAGAAAGAAGACCTCGATAAAGCCCATCGCTTCATGGCTGGTCGTGGCTCATGGATGGGATTCTTCGCTTTTCTCCCCGTCCTCGGCAGTGCCATCACCATCGCACTCGGCCTGATGCGTTCAAACATCGTCATCACCTTCATCGCCATCACCCTCGGCAAAATATTCCGTTATCTGATACTCATCTACGGCGCAGGACTATTCATGTAACGTTAATAAATGTAGAGCGATAGCAAATTCTTTACACTACACGCTTCACTCTTCACTTTTTTTCGTACCTTTGCACCACATTTAAGCATTTAACGTTAATAAAGCATATCGATTCAATGAAACAATTCAAACTGGTGGACAATGTCCTCGGATGGCTCTCATTTCTGATTGCCGCCTTCGTCTATTGCTCCACAATTGAGCCAACAGCCTCATTCTGGGACTGTCCGGAATTTATCACTACTGGTTACAAGATGGAAATCGGCCACCCGCCGGGGGCTCCTTTCTTCATGTTGACGGCTAATCTCTTCTCACAGTTTGCCAGCGACCCGACGCAGGTGGCGAAGATGGTGAACATCATGAGCGCCCTGCTGTCGGCAACGTGTATCCTGTTTCTGTTCTGGAGTATCACCCATCTCACGCGCCGTCTGCTCATTTCCGACTGGGGTGAGTTGACATTGCCGAAACTCATCACCATCGAGGCTTCCGGTCTGGTGGGAGCGTTGATCTATACTTTCAGTGATACCTTCTGGTTCTCTGCCGTCGAGGGTGAGGTCTATGCCTACTCTTCGGCGCTGACGGCCATCGTGTTCTGGCTCATCCTGAAATGGGAGGATGTGGCCGACGAACCGCACAGCGACCGCTGGCTCGTGCTCATCATGTATATCACCGGACTGTCTATCGGCGTCCACCTGCTGAATCTGCTTTGCGTGCCGGCCATCGGTCTGGTGTACTACTATCGCCGATTCCCCGATGCCAACCTAAAAGGCTCGCTGGTGGCCTTAGGACTCTCTGTCGTGATCCTAGGAGCGGTGCTCTATGGTGTCGTGCCCGGTATCATCACCGTCGGTGGTTGGTTTGAGTTGTTCTTCGTCAACACCCTCGGCTGTCCGTTCAACACGGGTGAGATCATCTATATCTTCCTGCTCATCGCCATCGTTATCTGGGCTGTTTATGAGACTCAGACTCAGAAGCACAGCGTGAAGGTGCAGAACATTGCGTTCATTCTCTCGCTCGGCATGTTGGGTGTTCCCTTCTACGGCTGGGGATGGTCAGCATTCTTCATCGGCATTATCGTGCTGGCAGCCGTCTGGTTCGGCCTGAATTATAAGACGATGGTGAGGACCAATCGTCAGGAGAAGAAACTGTTCGTCACAGCCCGTGCCAAGAACACCATCCTGCTTTGCATGCTGATGTTGATGGTGGGTTATTCGACCTACGCCGTCATTGTGATCCGCTCATCAGCCAACCCGCCGATGGACCAGAACTCGCCAGAGGATATCTTCACCCTGGGCGACTATCTCGGACGTGAGCAGTATGGTCAGCGCCCGCTGTTCTACGGACAGGCCTACACTTCGCAGGTGGCTCTCGAGAGCGACGGGAAGTACTGTCGTCCTGTGATGACCAAGGGCAAGCCCGTCTATCAGCGCAAGGAGAAAGCCTCTGCCGACGAGAAGGATTCTTACTTCGTAGTCCGTACGAAGGATGAGTACAAGTATGCACAGAACATGCTTTTCCCTCGAATGTATGATGCTGGTCACGCTGCCGCCTACGAATCGTGGATGGGTGGTGTCGACGGCACGGAGGTACCTTACGACCGTTGTGGAGAACCCATGACCGTCAAAGTACCCTCGCAGTTGGAGAATATCCGGTTCTTCCTCTCCTACCAGTGTAATTTCATGTACTGGCGCTACTTCATGTGGAACTTTGCCGGTCGTCAGAACGACATCCAGGGCAATGGTGAGATGGAGCATGGCAACTGGATTACAGGTATCCCATTCATCGACGACGCCCGTTTAGGCAATCAGGATCTGCTCCCCGATGAACTGAAGGAGAACAAAGGACATAATGTCTTCTACTGCCTGCCGCTGATTCTTGGATTGTTAGGTCTCTTCTGGCAAGCCTGGTACACCCGAAAGAAGAAGGTCGTGGTCAACGGCTCTGAGAACACGATTGACGATCCCATTGGCATCCGCCAGTTCTGGGTCGTATTCTTCCTTTTCTTCATGACAGGTTTGGCCATCGTCATCTATCTGAACCAGACACCTATGCAGCCCCGTGAACGCGACTACGCTTATGCCGGCTCCTTCTATGCCTTCGCCATCTGGTGCGGCATGGGTGTGGCAGCCATCATAGAATTTTTAAGGGAAAAGGCAAAAGTGAATAGTGAAAAATTTGCTACCGCCATGGCTGCCGTTGTAGGTGCTGCATGTCTGCTCATCCCCATCCAGATGGCTTCGCAGACCTGGGACGATCACGACCGCTCCGGCCGTTATTGCTGCCGTGATTTCGGACAGAACTATCTGATGACGCTTCAGGAGAAAGGCAACCCCATTATCTTCACCAATGGCGACAATGATACCTTCCCTCTCTGGTATAATCAGGATACGGAAGGTGTGCGTACCGATGCCCGAGTCTGTAACCTCTCTTATCTACAGACCGACTGGTACATCGACCAGATGGTTCGTCCTGCTTACGACTCCCCGTCGCTGCCCATTACCTGGAAACGTCTGGAATACTGTGCCGGTACGAATGAGTATGTGCAGGTCGATCCCTCGCTGAAAGAACAAGTCATCCAACTCTATCAGGAGCATCCTGAGGACGCCTCCAAACAATTTGGCGACGAGCCCTTCGAATTGAAGAACATTCTGAAATACTGGGTACGCTCTACCGTGAAGGATTTCCATGTCATACCCACCGACACCGTCTATGTCACCATCGACAAGGAGGCTGTCCGTCAGAGTGGCATGATGATGGCCGCCGACTCCATCCCCGACCGCATGGTCATCTCGCTCAAAGGCAAGAGTGCCCTCTATAAGGGCGACCTGATGATGCTGGAGATGATTGCCAATGCCAACTGGACACGCCCCATCTACGTAGCCTTGACCGTCGGTTCGGAGAACTACATGAACCTCGGTGACAACTTCGTACAAGAAGGACTCGCTAACCGTATTACCCCGTTCACCACGAAAGGAGGCGGAGCCAAGAACTTCGACACGCAGAAGACCTACGACAACGTCATGAACAAGTTCAAGTTCGGTGGCGTCGATAAGAAGGGGATCTACCTCGACGAGACAGTCATGCGTATGTGCTACACCCATCGTCGCCTCTTCGCCTCACTGGCAATGAATCTCATCTCCGAGGGACAGATTGATAAGGCCAAGAAGGTGCTCGACAAATGTGAGAAGGAACTGCCTGACTACAATGTTCCGCACGATTATCAGAGTGGTTCCGTTGACTTGGCTCGCTGCTATGTTAGCACGGACCAGCCCCAGAAGGCTCAGGATCTTATCAACATGCTTTGGCTGAAGTCAAGCCAGTATCTGGTTTTCTACCTCTCTTTCGACGGCGTTCGTTTCTCAAGTTCACAACACGACTGCCTCATCCACTTCTATATCCTTGAGCAACTGCTCAACGTACAGGATACCATCAGCAAGGAGCAGGCAGACAAGAAGGAAGAACAGTTGCGCCAAATGATGAGCATTTACCAATCCAAAGGCGGAGACTTGGAATAAATAGTAATATAAGGTGTTTATAGAGCAACCTGCCTTATACTTGAGGTGGCTTTATCCGAAAGCCTACTGGAGAATGGACCGTCACGAGAAGGCCGTCTATCTGTCCTTCGACGACGGTCCCATCCCCGAGGCGACTCCTTTCATCCTCGACACTCTTAAAAAGTTCGGTGTCAAGGCCACGTTCTTCATGGTGGGTGACAACGTACGCAAACACCCTGAACTCTACCAGCGCATCGTCGACGAAGGCCATCAGGTGGGCAACCATACCCACAACCACATCGTCGGCCTTACTCACACCATCAAGGAATACAGTTACAACGTGGAAAAGGCCAATGCCTATATCCACAGCCGCTACGTCCGTCCGCCCCACGGTTGGATGCGACTGGCACAGTATGCCTGGCTCAGTAGGAAGTACAAGATCGTCATGTGGGATCTCGTCACCCGCGACTACTCGAAATGGATGACGGCGAACGACGTTCTTAATAATATAAAGAGGTACACGCGTAATGGTTCCATCATCACCTTCCATGACTCCCTGAAGAGTATCGACAAACTACGTACAGCCCTGCCCGCCTCGCTCCAATGGCTGCAAGACCAGGGCTACTCTTTCAAAATCTTCCCCTAATCCCCCTAAACACCCTAATCCCCCTAATATCCCTAAAACCCCTAATATATTATAAAATGAAAAAATTACTAACAATCGGCTTATTCACAGCCACTTTTACAATGACAACAAATGCTCAACCCCAACTTCGCCCTGACAACATCGACGAAGTGCTCAAGGCCATGACCCTTGAAGAGAAAGCCCAACTACTGGTGGGTGGTGGTAACAACAGCTTCGTAGGTAGCGGCGCCATGCTCGGCCATCAGGAGAAGCTAGTGGCCGGAGCCGCCGGCATCACCGTTGAGATTCCACGTT
>Ga0247611_10009461_pt1 | contig 11708 bp, 13 predicted proteins | sample 177DNAGHGhighgp2_FD_192422 | JGI IMG/M metagenome (GOLD analysis project Ga0247611, IMG submission 192422) | Sheep rumen microbial communities from Palmerston North, Manawatu-Wanganui, New Zealand - 1770 DNA GHGhigh gp2 | ecosystem: Host-associated > Mammals > Digestive system > Stomach > Rumen... | reverse complement strand
TCCGGATTGACGACAGGCTTGAAATAACCCTTATTCACCCATGTGGAATAAAGTCTACCTTCCGCTTCTTTTGGATCAAAAGCCTTGTTGATGTTATCTGTCCTTGCCATCTTATCCCTCCAATTATCAAATAGAAAGCGCCCATGCCTGCCTCTATGAGCGGAAAAGCATGTGGCGCTTCCGAAATTCTATTTTAATACAAATCCTTATTTCTGGCTATCTCTTTTTCGAATATCTGCGCGCTTGATCTTTCCGCTTGTGGTTTTCGGAAGTTCATCGACATATTCGACGACTCGCGGGTATTTGTACGGAGCCGTTGTCTTCTTAACATGATTCTGAAGCGTCTTGGTCAATTCTTCAGACGGAGTATAGCCCTTCGCCAGCACGATCGTAGCTTTTACGGCAAAACCTCTGATCGGGTCCGGCACGCCGGTAACGGCGCATTCCAATACGGATGGATGCTCCATGAGTGCACTTTCTACTTCGAATGGTCCGATACGGTAACCGGAAGACTTGATCACGTCGTCCACACGGCCGACATACCACAGGAAGCCGAGCTCATCGCGGTAAGCGGTATCACCCGTGTGATAAAGTCCGTCATGCCAGGATTTCTCCATCGCTTCCGGATTCTCTTCATAACGCAGAAGCAATCCAACCGGACGTCCGCCGTACTCTTCACTGGTCCGGATGCAGATCTCACCTGTCACACCGGTCGGACATTCATTTCCATCCGGATCCACAACAGCAACATGGAAACCCGGAACCGGGTAGCCCATGGAACCGGTACGCGGGAGTACCCACGGGAAATAGGTTCCGCAGACGACAGATGTCTCCGACTGGCCGAAGCCTTCGTAGATCTTACAGCCGGTATTCTTCAGCCACTGGTTGTATACCTCCGGATTCAATGCCTCACCGGCAGTACAGCAATGCTTAAGGTGCGAGAAGTCATATCCTTCGAAGCTTTCCTTGATCATGAAACGATACATGGTCGGCGGTGCGCAGAATGTGGTGATCTTATAATCGCAGATCTTCTTCAGGATATCCGCACCGTTGAACTTATCAAAATCATAGATAAAGAGTGTGGCTTCGCCGAACCACTGTCCGTAGAACTTACCCCACATGCACTTCATCCAGCCTGTATCGGAGATCGTAAAGTGCAACTTGCCATCTTCTACACGATGCCAGAATACACCGGTGAAAAGGTGTCCCAGCGGCAACGTATGGTCATGAAGCACCATCTTCGGATAACCGGTAGTACCACTACTGAAGCACATCAGCATCGGGTCGGTAACGATCGTGCCTTCCTCGCCGGTAGGACGTGTCCACTCATCGCTCTGCTTGGCCACTTCCGCGTCAAAATCGATCCATCCTTCTTTCTGCTTGCCCCATGTCACGCAGCGGATCACCTCGTGATCATACTGGTCCATATCCTCGTCGAAACGCTCGGTGCAGTCGTCATCTCCCGTGATAACGGCCATTTTGATATGCGCACTGTTGATACGGTAAACATAATCCTTCGCCATCAGCTGATTCGTCGCCATAACGGTAACGGCTCCGATCTTATGCAGTGCCAGAACGGAGAACCAGAACTGATAGCCACGCTTGAGTACCAGAAGAACACGGTCTCCCTTCTTGATTCCCTGACTCTTGAAGAAATTCGCAGTCATGTTGGAATACTTTCTGACGTCGCCGAAAGTAAAACGCTTCTCCTCATTATGCTTGGACACCCACAGGATCGCCGGCTTGTCCGGTGTTCTCTCTGCAATGACATCCATGACGTCATAAGCGAAGTTAAATGTCTTCGGGTACGTCACTTTGTAGTTCTTCTGTAAATCATCCAGGGTCACGAAATCATCACGGTTCCGGCCCACAAATTCTTCATATATTGCCACGGATCAAATATCCCCTTTCATGACTATTGCCAGAAATTTACACGGTTTATTATTATTCGCTTTCATCGCGTGCGGATAATCGGAATTAAAGTATACGCTATCGCCCTCATTAAGTTCATAGACGATATCGCCGATATAGAATGTCATGGATCCTTCGACTACATAGTCGAATTCCTGTCCCTCATGGGCATGCTGGGTAGGCTTATCGATATCGTTCGGCTCTACCGTAACCAGGAACGGATCCGCGATCTTCTTGCGGAACGTAAATGCAAGATGCTTGTAGTTATAGGCGGCACGACGATCGATCTCGAAACCCTCGCCCTTCCTTACGACACAGGCAATAGAGAGTTTCGGCGAATCTCCGATCATGATGTCGACCATGTCGACGCCCAGGATCACCGCCACATTATTCAGAAATGAGACAGAAAAATCTTTCTTGCCTTGTTCATACAGGATATAGTCCTCTTCGGACACTTCACAGCGAGCTGCCATCGTGGGAATATCGATCTCTTCGATTTCACGCAAAGCGGCAATTCTTTCACCAATCTGACGCAGTTGGTCTGTCATAGCCATACCTCCCTAGGATAATTTATCATCTTATAATAGTTTTCAAAGCCAGTTGTGTCAACTAACACAAGCCTTACTTATGTAGTATAATTAAAAAACAACAAGTTTTCGAACGATTTTCGGAGGTATTTATGGAGAGTTCCGGACAGGCAACCGCAAACACAGTTGCTTCTAAGATCATCAGTAATGTTAATCAAGTCATCGTAGGCAAAGACAAGCAGATCAAACTGCTCATGGTTGCACTTCTTGTCGGAGGACATGTCCTTTTAGAGGACGTACCGGGAACCGGAAAGACCAAGACCGCCCGAGCTTTGGCACAGTCTTTGCATCTGGATTTCAAGCGTGTCCAGTTCACCATCGATCTATTACCTTCCGATCTTACCGGTATTCACTACTATGACCGTGCTTCGGAACAGTTTCTGTTCCGTCAGGGACCACTTTTTACCAATATCCTTCTGGCAGACGAGATCAACCGTGCCACCGCAAGGACGCAATCCAGTCTTCTGGAGTGCATGGAAGAGAAGCAGGTCACCGTCGATGGAGAGACACATGTCCTACCTCCGCCATTCCTGGTCATTGCCACACAGAACCCGATCGAATCCCAAGGTACCTTTCCCCTTCCGGAAGCCCAGCTGGACCGTTTCCTGATGCTTCTTTCCATGGACTATCCGACTCACGAAGAGAGTATTTCCATCCTGAAGCGTTTTGCCACTGACGATCCGCTTACCTCTCTTCCTTCCGTGGCTGAGCCTTCTGAACTCCTTGCCATGCAGAAGGAAGCCAAGAATGTATTTGTAGCGGACAGCCTGTACGATTACGCGACACGTATCGTGGAAGCCACCCGTACCTCTTCATCTGTCCGTATCGGTGCCAGCCCGCGTGCTCTTCTGGCATTCGTTGCCGCTGCCAAAGCCCTCGCGCTTCTTCGTGGACGCAGTTTCTGCACACCGGATGACTTCAAAGAACTGGCGGTGCCCGTACTGTCTCACCGACTTTCGCTGAATGCGTCCAGTTCTTTTTCCACGGAAGGCGGATTCCAATCCCAGCATGCTATTGCCGCATCCGTCATCAATACGATCCTGGAATCGACAGACTGTCCAACGGAGGATTTTAGCCGCTAATGCAGATACTGGTCTTAATTGTTATTCTAGGCATCCTCGTTGGTATCGAGCTATTATATTACAGAAGACACGCGTTGGACCGCGTGGATCTTGACGTGCACTTTTCCCAGAACATCGCCAATTTCGGTGAAGTAATCGAGTTGGTGGAGATTGCCCAGAATAACAAGAAACTGCCGTTGCCGTTTCTGCTTTTAAAGTTTGAAACGCCGTTGGTACTGGAATTTCAGGATATGACCAATACGTCTGTTTCCGACCTGCTTTACAGGGAAGACATCCTTACCATGAAGCCGTTTTCGCGTCACACCAGAAAGATCAAAGCGCGTTGTTCCAAGCGTGGCTATTACCCTATTGCACGAGTGAACATCTCCACTTCTGACCTTCTCCTTCTGGAACGTATGACGAAAGAATGTGATGCTGACGACAGCATCACGATCCTTCCTGAGAGACTGGATCCTTCCGAGATCAAGCCTCTTCTTTCCATCACCTTCAGTGATATTCTTCAGAGAAGAACGCTCCTGACTGACCCCTTCTCTTTTGCCGGGATCCGTGAATACCAGCCTTGGGATCCGATGCGATCCATCAACTGGACAGCGACGGCGAAAACCGGTGATTTTATGGTAAACCAGAATGCATCGACCGCCACCAGGCAGGTATCGATATTCGTCAATCTGGAAGTCTATAACACGAAGAAATCAACCAATCTCCTGGAAAAATCCATCAGTATGGCCTTCTCCTATATGTGCGAACTGGTCAGGATGGGCATTCCTACTACGATCTATACTAACGGCAAGGATGTTCAATTCTGCTCTCCGGTTATTTCAGACATGGTGGCCGATGAATCCGGGCTTCTTCGCCAGGGAGTCGATCTGGCCCGCATTGATCTCAGTCAGGAAGTCCTGCCCTTCCCGTTGCTATTGGAAGAACATGCCCTGAAGATGAACCGGGATGACTTTATCGTAGTCATCTCTCCGAAATATGACGGATCTTTCCGCCCGGCGCTTCTTCACTTGAAACATACGCACCCGTCGCTTCTTTGGGTCATGCCGGCGTACAAAGTCACACCTTCGGTTCAGTTGGAGAGTGAACTTGCATCCGGCTACTATCGTTGGGAGGTGATCGGTCATGACTAATGAGAGAAGACGAGAGCCGATATTCATTCCGGATCGGATCGGAACAGACATTATGATGTCTCTTTCCGGATTCTTTACCCTGTTGTCTCTTTCGATTTTCCTGCTATGCTATGCCCATATTTTCCGGGTCAGTTACAGTATACTTCTGGTATGCGCCATTCTGCCGCTCACTTTCGTCATGATCCGCAGACTGAAATTCTCTTTCATCTCTTTGCTGCTTTTACATCTCGCCTTTTCTCTCACCTTTGTAGTGATTATGCAACGGATAATGGGAGGAACAAATCAGGCAACCTATAACGCGGCATTTCTCGGCGTCACTGTTGCCATACCGAATATAATCTATTCTATGATCCAACGACTAAGTTATGGAAAGCGTCGAGTCAGAAGCGACGGTTTCCTCTTTGCGCTGATCATGCACTTTCTTCTAGCCATTGTTCTCATTCTCACCGGCTATCACTTCCGTCTGGACATGGTCACCACCAATCTGATGCTGTTGCTTATTTGCTTTCTTACTGCTCGGCAGACAGATACCTTCGAGGAACGCTATTACCACAACTTGCATTCCTCTACCCAGCCGATTTCCTCTGTTAAGAGACAGAACACGATCATGACGTTGATTGGTGTCGGTGGCATACTTCTGGCATTTATCCTTTTACAGTTTATCCCCATCGGCAAGCTTTCACGCATGATTGCCAGACTATTCAATAAACTACCATATCTTCTGAACCTGAAGCTTGAAGAAGAGCCTGCCTCAAGTGAAGCGGAGGAGTTGACCAGATTACAGGAATTCCCCAAAGAAGATGATTCCGGTTCACCGATCGTGATGAAGATCATTACTGTCATCACGATAGTGATCATTGCCTTTATTGTAACTGTACTCATCTACAATCTGGTCCGCGCGATCGTGAGCCGTTTCCATAAGATGGAAAGAAAAGAGAAAGTAGTCGAAAACGACGCCGTCGTGGATATTATCGAAGATGTTTCCCCGAAGAAGAGCAAAACCAAGGCACGCCATCTGGATTTCGGCGAAGGATATGAGCGGGAGATCCGAAAGAAGTACTTCGCACGAGTCACGAAAGCGATTCATCACGGTCTACCGATCAAGGCCTCCTCTTCCCCGAAACAGATCGAGGCTTTGATCAAAGAAGAAGGAGATCCGTCCATCTCTGAACTGACCTCCCTCTATGAATCAGTACGTTATAACAAGAAGACGAATTGAGATATAACATATAAGAAAAAAGCAGCCCAAAGACTCTCTGGGCTGCTGGCATATGATTATCTCTTAAATTCTGCGGTGGTTATGCTGTCAATGCGAAAGCACTTTTCTCTTATTTCCCGGTAATTGCTTTCGCTTCTTTTCTCTGTGCCAACGCCCGCTTCACGAAGAAGGCGAACAGTCCTGCATACATTGTTGTTACGCTGGCGGCAACAACAGCAAAAGCAACGTCACGATAGAAAATAGCCAGAGCCAGGACTCCGAGCGATACAGCCAGACCTAATCCTGAAAAAATCATAGAATTCCTTGTTGTCTTATTCATCTTTCCTTCCTTCTTTCTCACTGATTTCTCATGTTTTATGTCTCTATCTTAGCGATAGATGTTAAAGCCATCGTCAATCAGTGTTAAAGAATTGGTTAAGATTGGTCGCCTGCAAAGATAATGTGGAAAGCTGACCGTCGGCTATATACCGAACACATTGCTCAAGATGAGCAGGACCAGTGCCAGAATCAACGCAGAAATAAACAGCGCAGCGTTTCTGTGCTTCTGGATACTCGGGTATTTCTTGGAAAGAAAGTATAGAGGAATGCTTAATACTGCCTCGACCGCGATAATACATAGGGTACCGATTATTCCATGAAGAAAGTATTTCACGTTCCATGATCCACGTACGAGGCAAAGAATGCATCCGGATATTCCCATGCAGATGATGGCATTTCTCAACACGCCCAGCCAGGACCCGGTTGGTTCTCCCGACTTGGATGTGAAGGCAAAATAACTGGCCAGAACACCTTTTTCGGTCTGGACGATATCCTTGGCAAGGGTATAAACAAGGTTTACAGTCAATACCTGATTTGAAAAACTCTCAAATAAATCTCATTTACGATCTCATCTTTGCTCTTGTCTTCCGTGATAGTGGTTTCTTTTATCAGGTCCAGATAATCCTTTTCTTTCCACCACTCGCGCATCGCATCGGCGCCGAACTCCGCGGCCTTGGATCTGGTCTGATGGCGTTTTACGGTCTCTTCAAAAGGAATGTCAAAATAGTACGCATATATGTCGGAGCCGTACATTTCGATGGCCGCTTCAAAAAGCTCACGGTACCAATCAGCAATGAATATTCCTTCCAATATGACCACTTCGCAGTTTTCACTTCCATACTTAAGCATCTGCTTGATCAGGGGCAGCGCCGGTGGATCGATTCCGTCTCTTTCCTTAAGCACTTCTCTTCTGATCATATCCTGTGAAAGGACCATCGTTCCCCGTCCAAAACGTTCCTGCAGTTCCTTCGCCACCGTTGTTTTCCCGCTCCCGGAGTTTCCGCGAAGCATGATCAATTTGTGCATATTCTTTCCTCCAAAAGTACCTCAAAAGCATTGTATCATACGGTTCAATTCAATCGCACCTGCAACTTCTACAAATACCTGGCCCCACCTTGCGGGTCAAGCAATGGCCGAACTGACCTCGAAAATTATTGCCAGAGAAATCCGTTGTTGATATTATTATCTAAATTACCTGCAATGGCACACAGGATCGGAGGAGGGAAATGACAGTATTAAAGAGTAATCTCTGCCCGACATGCGGCGGACTTCTCAACATTGATCTTGATAGGCAGATGTATGTCTGCGCGTTCTGCGGTGTTTCTTTTGACTACGAGTATTTTCGCGAGGAAAATGTTAAGGACATAGCTTCCAAAGCTCTCCTCAGAGGCGAGTACGGTTCAGCAAGAGACGCTTATGAGTTCATGCTCACAAAAGATCCGCACGACTTCGAAGCGTTGCGCGGACTCTTCCTTTGCAAAACAGAATGGCCGGACATGAAGCGGATGTACAATGACAGCGAGATTCACGTCAGTGATGATGAGCCCACACTATTAAACGCAATCGAGAAATGCCGTCCTGAACATAAACCATACTTCGAGAAGGTCCGCGAGGCACTTATCGAACTTCGTCATTACAGGAATCTTAAGTCCGAAGCAAATAACATCAGTGGAAAGAAGGATAAGACCGAAGAGACGCTTCACGAGTTTCAGGATGAACTCTATTCAACTACCCACATGTTCACGGAGTTATTTGATGAGGTAAAGAACTCGAGTCTAAAAACGATTGAAACTGTCGTCTGCTTTACAGTCCTGCTCCCTCTGTATTTAATAGGTTACTCCATATGGAAGCGGGAATGGAGTCTGCTTATCGCTTTTGCAGTAATAGTTGCTGTGATCATCATCGTCTACCACGTCATAAAGTATATCGCCGCTAAATCTCTTACGAAAAGCATGGAACCTCACAAAAAGAAGCTCGCTGAGCTGACCGAACAATACAAAGCAAAGAACGAAGAAGCAGCACAGTCTATCTCGAGATACAAGGCGCTTGTACAGGAGTTCATGGATATGGATCCCGCGCCATCGAAATAAAGTTAAGCGGCAAAACAAACCAGACACGTCTGTCTAGTACTGAAAATACGGCAGTTCTCACTCTCTGTCGTGTTGTTTTTTCAGACGGTCGATTACCTTTTGAACCGAAAGGAGGCTTCTATGGATCAGACAAAGATCGGTTCTTTTCTAAAAGAACTCAGGAAAGAAAAGAATCTTTCGCAGGAAGAACTGGCAGAAAGATTCAATGTATCATCCAGATCCATCTCCCGATGGGAGAATGGTAACACCATGCCGGATATCAGTATCATTATTGAACTGGCAGATTTTTACGACGTTGACATCCGTGAACTTCTGAACGGAGAAAGGAAGAGTGAGAACATGAAAGAAGAATTAAAAGAAACCCTAACGATGGTGGCCGAGTATACGAACGTCGAGAAGGAAAAATTATCAAAGCAGCTCATTACTTATCTGGCAGGTTCCGCTGTATCTTTCGGGCTCCTTGCAATCGTCCTCGTGTTTCACCTGACAAGAGTCAGTAGTTTTTTCGAACCATTTGCTATCTTCTGCTCTGTAATCGGACTTATCTATTCGATTGCCGGGATCATCCGATTCCGTCAGCTGACAGGGAAAATGGATAAGGACGCACACAGAAAGGTTCGGATCCGCCTGATTATTATCGCCTGTGTTGTGAGTCTGCTTGCTATCCTGGCGATCCTGCTCGCACTCGGCGTATTGGGCTAAGCGAAAAGGAGGTTTGAAAATGAAATGTCCTTATTGCAATAATCAGATGGAAATCGGTAGAATTCAAAGTCCGCATGAGGTGGCGTGGCTGAAAGGACTCAAGAGACCTCTGCTGAACAGATCTTTTCTTCATCGCGGATCAGTCGTTCTTTCAAAAAAATCCATGATGCGTGGATCGGCCGTCAAAGCCTTCTGCTGCGGCATGTGTCAAAAGGTGATCATAGATTATTCTGACCGGAGTGCCGATTTGAACTGCTAATGAATGGATGCAGATTCTGTTTTGCCATTACAGTCGGGACTAATCCGGGACGACTTTCCAATACAAATCTGACATATTCCAAGAAGAACTTTATTTACAGAAAGCTTTTCACACTCTCATGTTGACAATAACACCCATGTACTCAAATCTGTTTTTTTAATTCATGTTAGAAATCTACCTATTCCAAAATACGAATATAAGTGCCGGAAGCAATAATGACACAACAATGATATAACTAATCATCAGAATTGTCTCTTCCTTCCGAACTAGAATAAGCAATATGATTCCAAGTAACACACCAATTAAAGCTGCCACCAATAGATATTGCCACACGAAATAATCCTTTTGTTCATTCTGCGTTTTTACGCTTGCTAGCTGATCAATATCAGTATATGACCGATTCACCCGAGGACATTCCCATGTGATATATATTCTCCCCTCATATTTACCGGAAAAATCAAGATACTCGTTAAAGAAAAGACTATCTTGTACCTTTTCTGCCGAAGAACTATCTACTTCAAGATCAATTTCGCCAGCCGAAAGACGAGTAAAGAACAATACTTTTTCTTGGTCAGATAGTTTCTTCTTTTCTGTGTCATATACTTCAAACACTTGCGATTTCACTAAATCCACATATCTGCCATTCGTCTCAATAATAACATCCGATCCCTCTTCTGAGAAAGCCAACTTCTTTCCTGCTCTCAATTGATCTACTTGAATATTATCGCCGTTTTCTCTAAAACAAAACACATCTATGTCTTTCAAAAGTGTGATTCTCATAGGAATCTCCGGCATTCCCTTCTCAGTAGAACCAGCAAGATAGAAGACAACGTAAACAAGCAAACTCCATACAACTACACAAGCAACAAAAATCAACGTTTGTTTTTTCATACACATGTCACCATTATATTATTCATACTGATAAGGCCATTTATTATTTGCTAGATTCGCATTTACGTATATATCATATAACTCTACAGCATCCTCCGCATTATCATTTCCTCCAAAATCAATTGAGGCATATTCCCGTGGGATAAAATAATAATAGTATCAACACTTGAGAATGCTATTTCTGAACTAATCTTCTCCGCGCCCAAGTCACGATTCAGCATCCAAAAAGGTCTAATAACTAATTCATGCTTTGAATCCTCCTAATGGTGATATTTTATTCCATTAGGGTGTAACACTTTTTCACCGCAGTCCAATCATACGAAAAGGCCAGAACGCCTCATGTCACAACAATGAGAAACAATTGCATTCTGGCCTTTCAAACATACTGTCAAAAATCTCAGCTTACTTCTTCAGCAGATCATCGATCATCGCCAAGGAACCATAAAGGATCGAATCATCGCCTAAAGCCGCATTGGTGATCGTCACGGTATCGCGGATCGAAGGCATGCAGTAAAGATCTACTTCCTTCAACACTTTCGCAAGGAAAACATCTCCCATAGACTCGATCACACCACCGCCAAGGATCACGACCTCCGGGCTGAACGTGTTGATCAGGTTACCGATACCGATTGCCAGATAATGGCAGGCACGGTCTACGGCCTCGATCGCCACTTCGTCACCTTCTTCGTAAGCCGTCTTTAATGCCTTACTCTTCAGGATACCTTTATTGGCTGCCTTATCGAGAGTGCAGGCCCGACCACGGGCAACCTGTGTACGGATATAATCGATAATACCCTGCTTACTGGAAAAAGCTTCCAGACAGCCTCTCTGGCCGCAATTACATTTTGGTCCTTCCGGATTGAGGATCATATGACCGCACTCCGCGCCCTTATCGTTATGTCCGGTAAAAAGCTTTCCGTCCAGGATCAGGCCGGCGCCCATTCCGGTTCCAACGAATAGGCCAACGACCTGGGATTTTCCCTTGGCCGCACCATATTTCCACTCACCGTATACACCGACATTCACGTCATTTCCAATGAAGAATGGCACATTGAATTTCTTTTCGATCGCTTTCTTGATCTCATAGTTTTTCCACGGAAGATTTGGCGAGAAAAGAACTATACCTTTCTCGATATTAATGACACCGGGTGCGCCGGCTGCAATCGCCAGCACATCCTTGATCCCGATCTTAAACTCGGAAAGAAGTTCTTCCACAACCGAGATGATCGTATTCTCAATATTCTGAGAATCCTCTCCACTAGCTTTCGTCTTCTTCTTAAGACGATGGACGATTTCCCTCTTCTCATTGAAGATCGCGCCCAAAACCTTCGTTCCGCCAATATCCAGACAGATGTAATACTTAGCCATGTGTGTTCTCCTTTCGTCTCTCAAGTTCATCTACGAGATCGTAGAGTTTCTGTACGCCGTTTTCCAGTTTGTAATAATGAAAAATATAAGGGATCAGAAGTACCATGATCAGCACTTCCAGCAGAAGCAGATGCATCGATGGCTTCACGGT
>Ga0247611_10009460_pt1 | contig 11709 bp, 7 predicted proteins | sample 177DNAGHGhighgp2_FD_192422 | JGI IMG/M metagenome (GOLD analysis project Ga0247611, IMG submission 192422) | Sheep rumen microbial communities from Palmerston North, Manawatu-Wanganui, New Zealand - 1770 DNA GHGhigh gp2 | ecosystem: Host-associated > Mammals > Digestive system > Stomach > Rumen ... | reverse complement strand
GTCTACATTTGTTTTCATTAATTTCTCTAGCTTATACTCTAGTGACTTTTGTTTGTGTGCTAATGAATGACTTGTTTTACTAAACTCTAAGTTTTCTTTTTCTAGTTTGTCTATCTCTTCTTTCTTTGCTTCAAGCTCTGATTTGGTTTGTTCGAGGTCTTTGACTAAGAGTTTTTGTTTGTAGTACAAGTCAAAAGATTGTTTGATGGTGAGAAACATATCTATTGACAAAACTATAGAAGATATAGCAACTCTTCCAATACCTAATATACTACTGCTTTGTATTATTATAAAAGAAAATAGTGTTAAAGAAGCTATATTTAAAACTAATATACATATATTACTCGTTTCTATTTTTCTGTTTAAAAAAGAAAATCCATATTTTATTTTTTTAAGCTTGAATATCCTATTAGAAAAAATAATATATATAGTTAAAATTAATAATCCATTTATATAATCATTTTGAATCCTTAATAAAATTGCTGGAAAAAAACATATCATTACAGAAATAATATATATAACATAACTAGTTGTAAATGATATAACTGTTGAAACTACAGTATAGTTTATATCATTTTTATAAAGCAACTTATTCATAATAATAATTGTGCTAATTAAAAACATCCATCCATAGTACAAATCTACTGTATTTTCGATAAATACGCCACATACAGCTATAAATGGCATAATTATTATAATCATAATTAAACTTTCTTTTGTTACTTTTACTTTGTTAATGATTTTTATAAACGTATAATTTGTCACATAAAGGATAAACATCAATTCTACAAATTTTATCATATTGTCAACATCTTTTAATTCTAAAATAAATTCATAATTGCTCATTATAATTCCCCTTTTTTGTTTTTTATTATATCAAAAAAAAACAAATAATCAATATGAAATATCCAAATGATAAATCAAATTAATTATTTGTTTTTTCTATCTCAAGAAGCTTTATTATAATTTGAGATTTCGATTATGGCATCCAACGTTTTACCCATTTCCAAAACAAATCTGCCCAGCTCATATTCCCACCACCTTTCTATCATCTCTTTACTCATCTTGATAATTTACAAATATCATTTCTCAAGTAAAAATAAGTAAAAATCACTGATAGAAAAAAATGGTACAATCTAGTAAACTATGAATTTTTTTCAAAAAAACTGCAAACATTAAACAAATTGTTTAACATTTGCAGTTTCTAAAATATAAATTTAATTAATTTTTTATTTTTCTAAGTATTAGAAAAAATGTGTTTATTTTACTATACCAATCTCTTAACCTTAGAAACATAATAATATATTAACTCCATAGGAGTTGGAAGTCCAGTTTGGTAGTTAACTTTAGCAGTATAATATTTTTCTAAATCTTCTATTGCTGAAACTCTCCAACCATGAATTATTGCATTTTGGATTCCATTTGTAATTGTTGAACTAGACTTCTTATGTATTCTTGTCAAATATTGAATAACACTTTCATCATTATTTTCATTTTGTATTAAAAATAAAATAGCATCATGAATGTATTGCCTTCCTTTTAAATTTTGTGTTATTCCAACTTGATCAAGTTCATTATTTATACATTCTGAGATTTTTTCTTCTTCTGTTTTAAGCTCTACTTCAATTGAATTTTCAACTATAGTTGTTGGTTCTCTACGCAAACTTATAAATTTGTTAAAAACTTGATTTGGTGTATATCCTGGATGGTCTTTATATAAAATTAACTCCACTCCTTTTCTATGTAAAATTTCATAAGTTCTAGGAGAATTTACATGTGTTGTTACTATTACAATCGGATTATATCTTAATTTCTTTAAATCATCTAAAAATTCTAATGAATCAGTACTACCACTTTTGCTATTATTTAATTCCAAATCAAGCATTATTCCTTCAGGATTTTTAGCCTTTACTTGTTTTATTGCATCAATGTCAGAATCAGTTATTGCTACTAGTTCTATATCTTTTCTTTGTTTTGCACATTCTATTATTTTGTTACATTCATCTAAGTCATCTTCTACAACTAAAATTTTCATTGGCTTAGCATTCATTTTATTTCTTCCCCTTCAATTTTCAATTTTTTATTAAATATACCATAAAATCTCAAATATTACCACTTATCTACAGGTTAGATTACTATATGTTTTAATATGATATATTGTAAAATGGATAAAGGGACGGTTCTTTTGTCCATTTTATAAGTGAATAAAGAAACCCTCCCCTATCTAGAAAGGGTTGAATTTTTATGATTACAAATAATTCAGATATGGAAGAACGAATCGAAAGAGGAAAAAGAATTAGAGAAATTAGAGAGAATGAACTTCATTTAAATAAAAGTCAATTAGCTAAGCAAATAGGAGTTTCAAGTCAGTTTCTTGGTCTAGTTGAAGAAGGAAAAGGAAATTTAGTTTATAGTAGTATAAAAAAACTTAGAGATATAAGCTATCATTCTTCTGATTATATTTTATATGGTTTAGATGATAGTTTAATAATTGAAACAAATAAAGTACTTGCCCAATATGATGAAAAACAAATTAAGGTAGCTATCAAATTATTAAAAAATATTGCATTATTTATAAAAAATAACTAGATCAATTTTGAACAAGGAGACGTTTCTTTTTTCAAACAAAAAAAATAGACAAAGGAACTGTCCCTTTGTCCATTTTTTTTATATTTTATTCTCTTGCTTGAATTATTAATCTAGCTGCACTATTGTCAGTACATGTTGATAATGTTATTTCTCTCTTTCCTTTTGTATCTCTGTTATAAAAACTTGTATCATTATCTGTAGTTTCAAAAATCTTATAAATTGTATATGTTATTTTTTTCTTATCTAAGTCTGTTATATAAATTTTGTCACCTTTAGATAATTTTTTATTGTCTGAGAAAAATAATCCATTTCTATAATTGTGTCCAACTATTACAACATTACCTGGCTTATTAAGTTCTGCATCTTCAGGCCAAACAACTGCTACAGATGTTTCTAGTGATTTTTTTGTAACTTTTTCAAGTATTGGATATTTTACATTTGTTTTAGGTATTTCTATTGAACCTAAAGTGTAAAATCCTTTATACATTGGTTTTTTCTTTTTTGAACTAGCCCCTCCTACAGATGTCTCGTCTGTTGAAGTCTCTGTGGTTGTACTATTATTAATTAATGTATTGCTATCACCATTTCCTGTTGAAGATCCTTCAGCTGTAGGAATTTCTACCGTTGGTGAATCAACTGTAACTCCATTTGTTAAAGTATCCACATATGCTTCACTATCTTTATTTGTACGATATCTAGAATAGTAATCATAACCTAAATATGCAAGTAATCCAACTACAGCCACAATAATTATTATTAAAATTATTGTTAAAGCTTTACTATATCCACTTTTCATATGTTTACCTCCTATAATACGTATTTTTTAATAACTACAATTCCTGTTCCTAAAATAACTAATATTATTAATGCTCCTGTTACATATTGTATTGTATGTTCTAACATACCTGTTGAAATTGTAAGTAATACTGGTGCATCATCTATGTCATCTTCTTTTGGTTTTTTGTTATCTGGTGTTGAATCTCTATCAGGAACTCCTTGTTCATTGTAGTCTTTTGAAATCTCTGCTACGTTTGTTTTTACTCCTAAGTTGTTTTCTCCATTTACCCATCTTAAAATAACTTTAACTGTTGCACTTTGTCCTGGTTGTAATAAAGTATCTTTAAGTAATTTTGTTGAAATCACATTGTTTCCTTCATCTTTCCAGCCCTTATTGTCTTCTTTATAGAATTTAAGTCCCTTTGGTACATAGTCTGTTATTTCTTTTGCATATCCAGCTATGTCACCCTCGTTTGTTATTTTAATTGTGTATTCGAATTTTACTATTGTTTTATTTACACTCTTTCTATATACTTCAACTTTTGGTGTAATATCTTTGTCTGAACCGTTATTTCCTGTTTTTGTAGTTTTTGTTTTACCGTTTTCTGTAACTATTGTTTTTGTTACATATTTTAATAATGATAAGTCAAAATAATCTACTGCAACATTTTCATAATCTTGGTCATCTTCACCCTCATTCCATTTATCTGGTATTGAGTCTGAATCTTCAACTGGATTTCCGTTCTCATCTGCATCTTCAGAAATTTGAGCTTTATTTACTATTACAGTTTTATTTGATTTTGGATCTTTTACTTTAAATGCAACTTTAACATCAACAAAATCTGGATTTGTAGCTGTTATTCCTGCAGATTTGTCAAAGGCTTTTAATAAGTTAGGATTTTCTGTTATGCTGTCATCTTCTTTCATTATAAGCTCTCCATTTGCTTTTGAAGTATAATCAGTTTTAATTCTTACAGCATCTGAAACATTTGTTGTTGAATTTCCATCTTTATCATACATTACCCATTTGTATGTTCTATTTGTTGCATGTTCTGGTAAAAACTCTAGATATTCTGGAATATCATCTGCAATTTCTTGTGCAAATCCTGCCATATCACCTTCGTTGTATACTCTTAATGTATATGTTACTATACTTCCAACATTTGTTCTTACAACATCTTTAGGATGAGTATATGTAATCTTTTCATCAGCATAACTTAATTTTGGTTCTCTACCCAATCCTGTTACTGGAGTAACTGTCTCATCACCTTGAGTTTTTAAAGTATCGATTTCTGTTATGAATTTTCTTAATGCTAAGTCAAAATTCTTTATAACAACTACTTCATAGTCGTCATCATCTTGATCTCTTTCTTCAACATTTTTTTCTTCTTTATTATTTGGTTTTGAATCTTCATCTTCTGGAATTTCGTTTCCATTTTCGTCTTCATATTTCGTTATTTCTGCTGTATTTACCATTTTCTTTCCACTTTCAGCTTTGTCACTTACTTTGCAAAGTATTGGTAAATCTTTATAGTCCATTCCTGAACCTTTTCCATCATCATTAACTTTGTCAAATGCTTTTAATATTTTATCTTGACCATTTGCTGATGATAGATATGTTGTTTTAACTGTTTGACCATTTGCTGTCCAACCATATTGAGTGTTGAAATCTCCTTCAACAAATTCTAAGTTTTCTGGTAAATAGTCTGTTACTTCTCCTGCAAATACATCTACTTCACCTTCATTATATACTCTTATGTTATATAATATGTAAGAATTTTTATTAACAGCTAATGGCTCTATATCTTTTCTTGCTGAATATGTAGCATTTGTGCTTGTTCCATTTTTTAATCCTGTTGTATCTGCTACAGTTGCTCTTATGTATTCGTTTGTTCTACTTCCAATATTTTTGTTTGGAGTTAAATATTCTCCATCTTCTATTTTATCATCTACACTTACAGCTGTGATGAATTTTGTTAATGCTAAGTCAATCTTTTTCTTTCTTACTATTACTTTTTCAAAGTCATCATCATCTTCTTGCCCTGGTATATAATTGTCTGATGTATCTGTATCTGTTCCACCATTATAATCAGGTCTAGTTTCTTCTGATTTTAAATCTTCTGGGAAGTTTGATGGTTTTGAGTCTCTATCTCCAGTTGTTGGAGCAATAACATTTCCATTTTCATCTTTATATTCTGTAATTTCTGCTATATTTGTTAATTTTCTGTTTGCAGGTGCACTATTGTTTACTTTACATACAATTTGTACATCTACAAATGAAAGTCCTGAACCACTTCCGTTATCATTTTGTGCATCAAATGCATTTAATTTTGTTGTTGCGTTTTCACTATCAACTTTTGTTGTAACTTTTCTTGTAGCATTATCATAATCCCATTTATCATTTATTCCTTTGATATATGAATCTGTTGATCCAACAAAGTCAAGGTAATTTGGTAAGTAGTCAATTATTTGACTAGCATATCCTGCTACATCACCCTCGTTATATGCTCTAATTGTATATAATACATAATCTCCAACATTTAGTTGTACTGGTTCTTTGCTATGATTATAAGTAGCTGTCTTTGCTGTTCCAGCTTTTAGTTTTGAAGAATCAACTTGAGGTGTTCTGTTGTATGTTGTTGTTGTATTTGTATTTTCAAAATTTCCATCTGTGCTAACCTTTGAAATGAATTTTCTTAAACTTAAGTCAAATTCTGCAAGTTTTAAGTCTTCAAAGTCATCATCATCTTGCTCTCCTCTACCATTCTCTGGGTTTGTTGGATTATAATTATTTGTATCTACATCTTCTGGCTCTGAATCTCTATCTGTAGCTTTATTTCCTTCCGAATCTGACTCACCTGTGATTGCAGCTATATTTTTTAAGTTATTAGATGTTGCATTTTCATTTACAACACATTCTACTTGTAAATCTTTATGGCTAATTATTGGTCCACCATCAGCTAATTCGTCAATTGCTTTCAACAAGTTATCTGTTCCATTTGCTTTTGATAGCTTTGTTGTTTTTATTTTTTGTCCATTTGCAGTCCATCCATTATTTGTATTAATTGTACTATTTTCTTTTAAAGATAAACCTGCTGGTAAATAATCTGTAACTTCTGATGCATATCCATCAATTTCGCCTTCGTTATATACTCTTATTGTGTAAACTATTGTATCGCCTTTTTTAATTACTAGTTTTGTTTTTGAATGTGTTTTTTCTAATGTTTTATTATTGTCATATTTCCATGTACCAATAACTGGTTCTCTATTTGTTATATCTTGATCATTAACTTTTGTAATAAATTTTCTTAATGCAAGGTCTAATTGTTTTGGTAAAACTACTACCTTTTCAAAATCATCATCATCTTCTTGTCCTTCAAAATATGTTGTGTTGTTTGTATCATTATATACAGATGGATTTTGATTTTTTCCTTTATAGCTGTTAGCATCTGTTGTGTTTAGTTGACTTGCAGTTTGTGATGGAGAAGATGTTGTTTTTGATTCATTTCCATCTCTGTCTTCTGTAACAACTTGATTACTTTCAGTGTTATATCCTTCTGCAATATATGCAATATTTGTTAAATAATGTTTTGTTGTTCCGTCTGATGCAGATGCTTGACTTATTCTACAAGTTACATCTACATAATCTGATGATAATGTATCTCCATCAAATTTGTTTATTGTTTTTGCAGTTGAAGCAACTGCAGTTAATGTGATTTTGTTATTAGTAGAATCATAATTTACGTTATATGTTGTTCCTTTATTTGATATTACAGTATCTCCTAAAGTACTTGTCATTCCTGTTGGTAATTGATCTACAATCTTTGAAGCATATCCATTAAATTCACCTTCATTATATACAGTAATTCTGTATGTAACAACATCTCCACTATTTACAACAATAGGATCTTTTCTATGTTTGTATGTAGCTGTATTTGGAATCGAATTTAAATTAATATTGTTTAAGCTTCTTACAGCAGAGTTTCCTGCTTCATTTTTTATATCACTATCTGTATTTTTTCCATTAATTGCTACAATTCTTTTTCTTAAAGCTAAATCAAATACATGCTCTAATGGTATCTCTATATCATCATTAATATTTTTTGGTTGAGATGTAACCTCTACTACTGGTTGTTCTGCTAAGTTATTATCAGTTGTTGCATGAATTCTTAATTTATTCTCTTCCTTTGTTTTTGCAGTAACTTTAATTTTAATTGCTTCTGTTATATTATTTGTTTTCGGAACTATAACATAAAATTTTTCTCCTGATGTAGGTTTTTGTATTGTGGTATTACCTGTAGAGTCTTTAAGTGTTATACCTGTAAGAGTATTTGATCCTGATGTAACTGTAATTCCATTTATTGTTGTGCTTCCTTCTGTTGTAACTTTTAATGGTCCAATCTTGTAATTATCTCCGTCTTCTACAATTTTTTTGTCAGTTGAACTTCCTGCAAATTTAATTTCTATTGTTCCTTCAGCTTGAGGTGTATAATTTGGTCCATAATAATCAGCTGCATCTATTAAGTAGTTATACAAAATAGAAGCTTGTTCTTGTAACATTGCACCTGTATGAACTACATTTGGTTGATTAGAGTCAGAATCAATTTCTAATCCTGGTACAGTTTGATTAAACAAAGGAGTCCAAGTATTTCCATTATCATAATTCAAGAATTCTTTTGGTGCTGTATCACTACTTGTTGTGTAAGTATTGGTTTTGTTAAATTCTGTGCTATCATTGTTTGTATAATTCCAAATTACAGCTTGCTCAACTGCTTCAATTAATTCTTTTGGAAGTATTACATCTTGTCTTGTTCCATTTGCATCTTCATAGTAATATCCACCTTTTCCTGCACCATTACCATATAGCTCTCTATATAAGTCAGAGTCAGTATTATAGAAAGCACTATTAGAGTTTATAGTTTGAAATTTGTTTCTATCAAAATAATATGCTTTTCCTACTGGTTGTCCATTAAAAGTTCCACCTTTATTCTCATAAACAATTCCGGCATTAGCTAAAAATTCTTTTACGTCTTGATCTGTATAATCACCTATAAGTATATTGTCTAATAACCACATTATTTTTTTGTAGTTTGTGCCTGCGACATTTTTATAAGAGTCTATAAGGTTTTCTATTTCGCTTTTATCTGAAACTAACCCATATGAAGTATCATAGTCTACTTGGTTATCATTTCCAAAACTGATACTACTAGGATTTGTCATATTCCATGTATGACCTTTTTCAGCATTCACACATATAAAATTAGTGCCTGCTACATTTCCATTATCTATTTTTACTATTTGGAAAATAGGGTGATTTGTTCCTGTATTTAATGAATATATACCTTTAGTACTATATTCACCATTTCCATTTTTTATTAACCTAGCTTTACTTAATGCAAGTGACACATGATCATTTGTGTTTACTGCATTAACTAAAGTTTGTCCTACTGTAGCAATAATCATTGTTACTATTATTGCAATTATTACAATTTTGCTAATTATTTTTCTTATCATAATATTTCCTTCCTTTTTATATCTATATTATGGGTACAAAAACCCCCATAATACAATTATAGTACATTTTAGCTTTAAAATCAAGTGTTTTTTCACATTTTTTATTACATTTTCATTACATTTATATTACATTTTTGAAAAAAACCGCTGTTTTTTTGCTTACATGATGGTATTTGTTTATAAAACCATACTATTAAAACAGTGCAAACAACCACATATAATTAACTTTTCATATACTTTTATATACAATCAAAAATAATTTTTTTGTTTTCAATTTTATTGCATATTTATTTTATTTTCTTATATTATTTAAAGAAATACATTTTTTTGGAGGACTTATGAAAAATTTTTTTAAAATATTAATAATTTGTATCATATTATTAAATTATACAGGATTTGCTGTTTATGCAGATGATCAAATTATTGAAGATAACTTATCTTTTGAAGAACTATCAATTGAAGCCTCGTCTGTTGTAACAGATGAACCACAAATAAACGCAAAACATGCAATAGTTTTTGATAGACAATCTAAAAAAGCAATTTTGGGCAAAAAAGAACACGAAAGATGTAAAATGGCTTCTACTACAAAAATTATGACTGCCATTGTTGTTATTGAAAATTCTTCTTTAAATGACATTGTAAAAGTTTCAAAAAAATCAGCTCGGAACAGGTGGATCTCGTTTAGGTTTATCCACAAATGATAAACTAACTGTGGAAAATTTGTTATATGGCCTATTATTAAAATCGGGGAACGACTCAGCTGTAGCTCTTGCAGAGCATACTGGAAAAAGTCTAGAAAACTTTGCCTTGATGATGAATAAAAAAGCCAAAGAATTAAATTTGCAAAATACTAATTTTGTTACACCTCACGGATTAGATAATGAAAATCATTATACCTCAGCTTTCGACTTAGCATGTCTTACTGATTATGCTTTAAAAAATCCAATTTTTTCAAAAATAGTTAAAACAAAAAACTATACTATATTAATTAACAATCGTGCTAAAACTATCTCAAACACAAATGAATTACTAGGAAATTATGAAGGACTATATGGTGTAAAAACAGGTTTTACTAATGGAGCTAATAGGTGTTTAGTAACTTCATGCAAAAGAAATGATTTAGATTTTATTTGTGTTGTTTTGGGTTGTGATACAAAAAAAGATAGAAGTCGAGATTCTATTAAACTTCTTAATTATTCTTTTAAGAACTACACTTTAGTAAATTTAAAAAATATAGCAATTGAAAAGTTTATTATTTGGTGCAATGAACATTCTAATTCCTTTTCTATTAATAAAGGAAAAACTCAGTTTTTGGATTTATATCTAGATGAAAAAGATTTTCCATTTTCATCTTCAGCTGTAAATAAATTAAAAGTTAATTCTATTGAGGTTGTAATAAATATAAAATTTAATTATAATGCTCCTTTGAAAAAAAACACAAAAATTGGGACTCTAATATTATATGTAGATGATGAAAAATATTTTTCTGTCGACATACTCAATAAAAATGAAATTTTCAAAAAAAAGAAATCTGATTATTTATTCTATATTCTGAAAAATTATTGTTCATTTTTTTACACTTATTAATCTTAATAAAAGGAATGCACTCTATTATATAAAGAGTTCATTCCTAATTAACCTAGTATTTCCTATTTATTATTTGTTCTATTTTTATACTTTGTAAACATCTTTTTCTTTAAAAATTTTGAGAATTCTTCTGATGTACCTTTTGTAAATCCAAATTTTGAAACAATAAAAGCATACTGTCTTGAAATATAGATGTAAAAATCTGTTTTCGTTTCTACAACTCTATATAACTTAATGTAAAAAATTTGTGCATTTCCATCAACATTTTCTACTTTAAAAAAATTTTTGTAAAATGCATAACCATTTACAAAGTGCCCTGATGATTTATTACTATTTTTGTCCCTTTCTACATCCTTTATTGGTTTTATAATTTTAAACCAAAAATATATCGCTAAACCAATTAATATAAGAATTCCTAAAACTATTTCTTTTTCTAAAAATGCTAAAATCATACATGCTCCAAAAAATATAAAATTAAAGAGCATCCATGCCATGTCGGATTTTTCATATTCTTTTCTATATGATTCAATAAAAGCATTGTATTCTTTTTGAGAATACTTTGTTTTGTTTTCAAATAATGTTTCCATATATTTCTCCTAATATCTTCTTATTTTAGATATTTTTATTATAGCATTTTTAGAATTAATTTCAAGTATATTTTCATATTTTTATTCCAAAATCAATTTTTATAGTAAGAAGGTTATTCTAATTTACTGTCAATGTTTTCTATTTATTGTTAATCAGGCTAATTTGCCCTATCCTAATGCAATATCTAAAACCATCATTACTATAAAGCCAATTGTTACACCTATAACTCCTAACTTAGATTCGCTTCCTGTATGAAATTCCGGAATTAGTTCTTCAATTACAACATATATCATTGCACCAGCTGAAAAAGATAAAAGATATGGTAAAAGTGGTACAATAATATTTAATAAAAGTATTGTTACAAACGCACTAATAGGTTCAACAATTCCAGATAACACTCCATAACTAAATGCTTTTTGCTTGCTTTTTCCTTCCATTTTTAAAGGCATTGAAATAATTGCTCCTTCAGGTATATTCTGTATTGCAATACCTATTGCCAAAAGCATTGCCTCTAACAAATCTATTCCTGTATTTCCAGCCAAAAATCCTGCAAAACACACTCCTACAGCCATTCCTTCAGGAATGTTATGTAAGGTAACTGAAAATAATAACATATTAAGTTTTTTGCAATTTTGTTTTTTTTCAATGTTTTCT
>Ga0247611_10009459_pt1 | contig 11710 bp, 6 predicted proteins | sample 177DNAGHGhighgp2_FD_192422 | JGI IMG/M metagenome (GOLD analysis project Ga0247611, IMG submission 192422) | Sheep rumen microbial communities from Palmerston North, Manawatu-Wanganui, New Zealand - 1770 DNA GHGhigh gp2 | ecosystem: Host-associated > Mammals > Digestive system > Stomach > Rumen ... | reverse complement strand
AATTGTTTATGTTGTTGCAAACACTCATTATGTCTTCCGCCGTTTTGATGTCTTCAACATTTTTGGTTAATTGCTCTTGTGGAATAACATACAAAAGGCTATAACCCGAACCTATTGGGGTTACAAAATATTTTTCTAAAGTTTCATCATATCCAAGCCAAGCACTTGATGAGGCGTAAGAATTTCCCACTCTTTGTGTTGGCCTCCACACTCCACCTTCATTTACTGTTGCATCAAACAAAATATATTCAAGATTTTGGTTTGTTGGAGTGGCATTATCTTTTGTTTTTAACAAAATATCAAAATAATTTGTTTGAGCGCTATCCAAAATATTGTTTTCTGAACTATTTTTTCTGGCAAGTTTTGTTAAATCATTAGATGTTGTTAAGCCATCACTAGCTTTAAAATAAACTCCATTTTCATCATCATAGTTATAAACAGTTAAAGCATTTATTGAAACAACTTTTCTTATTTGTATTGAAAAAATTATGCTATACACTGAACCATTCACATCTGTTATGGTTGCTTTTATATAACGAGTTGCACTTTCAAATGATGCATTGGTTAAAATTGCTTTAACACCAATGGTTGAACCTAAAAGTTTGTTGTTATCTTCACCTGTTCCACCTATTCCAGTTATTTGAAGTTCGTTTAATGATAGTGTTGTGCTTCCTTCACTTTGCGAAGAACTTATGTTGGTTGTTATCATAGCCCCATCTTTGTCAACAAAGAACCACCTAACCTCATCAACAGCGGTTGTTGTTTGTGATGGAGAAATGTCAACTTTAAGCATTGCTGTTGAATAATCTGCTGAATAGATGTTGTCTTGTTCTGAAACAAACAAGTTAACACTTTGTTTGTCTGTTTTAAATGATGTTATAGCGCTGTATAACAAAACTTTAAACGCACTAAAACAACAATCTCTTTCATCTTTTTCATTCAAAAATTCAAAAGCAACACAAGGATAAGCTTCGTTATTGTCAGACAAACTGGTTGTGGTAAGTTCAGCATAATCTCTGTTTTTGTCAGTTACTGTTATGCTGTAAGTTTTACCCTCTTCTCTAAAAGCAAAATAACTTGCTTCAGTTGCCAATAACTGTTCATTTTTAATTAGTTTTAACAAAGCCCTTTGAATATCTTCATAATTTGAACTTAAATTTAAGAAAGCATCTTTTGTTAAATAATAAACATAAACTTTAGAAACAGAAGCCGTCATTGGATAAACATTATAGTCTAGCCTTAGGGTGTTGTTTTCTTCAATCTTTACTTCAGACAAAGTTTTTCTGTTCACAACTTCATAATAACTGCCATCTTCTAAAAGAGTGTAATAAGTGTAACCCGCATTAAAAGTTTGTGGATGAACATATTCACTTTCACTGTTTAAAATATAAAATTCTTCAAAATTTTCTTCGGTTATATCTATGTTTTCTAGCTCATAAAAAGTTCTTATTGGAACAAATTCTGAGTTTGGTTTTATTGTTACAATCTCAGCAACTGATTTAACAACAACATTAAATGAATAAGAAAATCCATTTTCTGATTTTATGGTTATTTTGGTTGTGCCTTCAGATTTTGCTTCAACAACAAAACTTAAATCTTCTGGATTAACTTGATTATCAAAAATGTTTTCGTGTTCATCTTTATAATAAACAGTTGCAACTGATGGCCTTGACGATGAAACAGACAAATATGTTTTTAAGTTGCCTTTCCTGTCATAATAAGTTGCCTTTCCTTCTGGCAAAACACTTAAGCTGATGTTTTGTGTTTCTGTTTGAGGTATTCCATATATTTGTTTTATCGAAAGAGTTAAAGCATCAATTTCTTCTTCGCCAGCTTTTGCTGTTATTTCTGTGATGCCTGAGTTAAATCGCAACAAAATTCTTCTTGAAACTTCTTCACCCAAAACACTGTTTTCAGCTTTTAGAACAATTTCAAAAGTGCCTTGAAGTGCTCTGTCTGCACTAGATGAAAAACTTAAGATTTGATTGTTTTGCAATGTGTGTGTTAGCATTTTTATGCTATCACCCTCACCATATTCAAAAAACATATATGGGTCTGTGTAAAGTTCAAACTCTCCAAAATCTCCAATGCTGGCAACTCTGTTTGTTTTTGATGGGTTGTCATAAATTATTTTGTTTTGTATGTAATAATTTTTGCCATTAAGAACAAATGTGTTTTCACCAATTATTGTTGAAACTTCAATCATACGATTAAAGTCACTATATATTTTGTTACCAAAAATGTAATAAGTTTTTCCCGCAATAATTCTCACCGCATCCAAGATGTCAGTCATTTCTTCATAGGTATTATATGAGCTTATTGTGAAGTTATCAAAGCCAATCGAGCCTCCCAAAACATTTACATTGATGCTTCCTTGTCTTGTTCCACTCACAGCATCAAAAACATTAAGTTCATCAACTGCTTGCACATATAGTGGATAGTCAGAAAGATTATATTCAGTTCCACCTATTGTTATTTTAACTCCGTCACAATTATCTTCTGTTATCAAAACTGCATTATCAGTGTTTCCGTTAATGCAGAAATAATATCCATTATAAATTTCTGAACCTGAAACACTATCTTCCACCACTTCAAATTTTGGTTTTTCGTCATTTAGCAAAATCATTGTTGGATAGTTATAAATCTTAAACAAAATAGATTTTTCAAAAGCTGGAACTTTTGTTATTTCTGGAATATCTAAAAAGCCTTTATATCTTGCCTTAAAAACAATTTCTGTTCCGTTTAAGCTTTCTTTTAACCCTATCATTGAAAATGTGTTTGATTTTTCGCCATCCAAAACATTTTGTTCACAATAAATTGTTTTGCTTAGTTCATAAACTGGAGTTACCCCAACAATAATGCCCAAAGAGTTGAAATTATCTTTTGTTATCAAGGTATAAACATTTTTTGAGCCTGTTGTTGTTTTTAGATAAAGCCTATTAAAGTATTCTGAACTTGAAGCAAAATTTTCTTTAGACAAAACAAAAGAATCATCTGGTTCAACAATTTCATAATCATATTCAAGTTTATCACTATCATAAGGAGTCACTTCAACACTTAAGTTGTTTGTTTGTTTGTTGTGGTTTTTAATAAATTTTGCCTCTAAGTGTTGTGATTTAATTTTATATGCTGGAGTTACTCCAACAATAATGCCAAGGGTTCCAGAATTCCCACTTGTTACAAGTTCGTATTTTTCATTTTGGTCTTCATCCAAAACTTTAACATAATAGCTATAATACTTTTCTTCTGAGATTGGAATATTTTCAATTTGTTCATATTCAAACACCTCATAAATTTCAACATTTGAAACTTCGCTGGCATCTTCAAGTTTTTTAAGACTAAATGAAATATTGTCTAAATTTTCATAAAATTTTATTTTTATATTCTTTTTAAAATTTGAATTATTTTCGTCATCAGCATTATATGTTCTTAAAACAAAATAATTGTTATCAACAAGAGTTATTCTTTCAACCTGATTTCCATAAAACAAGAAATAGTTGCTATCTTTTTTCTCAATCCTAATGTTTGTTAAATCATCAACTCTATACAAATTGTTCAAAACAAAATTGATTGTTGGTGCTGCTGCTTTTTCTGGACCAAACTTAAAAAGCTTTGATGCATCCAAAGTGAAATTGGTTTTATCAAAAATTCCTAAGTTTGTTAGCTCATAAGTTCCAGCTGTTTCTTGATAATTTATTTGATCGGCAAAATCCATTGTTGTTGCTTTTTCAATAACAGAAACATATAGGAGTTTTTTAACTGTTGAATCCTCATTGCTCACAACTTCCAAAAAGCTGCTGTATTCTCCTGAGGTGGCACCTTTGGCAACAATCTCACAAAGGTTTGTCTGGCTTTCTTCATTGTAGCTCACACTAACACTAACTTTTGATTCGTCAGAAGAGTTAACTGAAACTGACCTGATTAAGCTATTGTCGCCTTTTTCAACTTTGATGTTTATGCTGGCTTTTGCTTTTTCAGTTAATTCACCATTTTCATCATACTCCAAAACGAGAGATATTTTTTCTCTCCCGCTGGCATCTTTTTCTATAACTGTTCCGTTTGCTCCCTCACAAAAAATTGTTAAACCTTTTCTTGGATTTCCACAACCGGTTAATCCCAAACATAAAAAACACACAAACATAACCAAAAGCGTTAATATTTGCCCAAACTTAATTTTTGCGTTCATCATTTATAACTCCTATTTTTATAATGTGAATTCTGCCTTAATTTATAACTAAATTATAGTAAATTTTGTCATACTTTGTCAAAGATAAAAAGCCTATTTTATATATTTTTATAAAATATATAACATATTTTTCTTTTTTTAGTAGCAAAAAACGCACTATTTTGCAAAAATATTATAGTTAATCACAAAAATTTTGCAACTAAACAGCAAATTTTTAACACTTAACCAAAAAATTATTATAAAAAAACAGCAGATATAATTCTGCTGTTTTTCTCTTTTTTAGTCTTCAATTTTTGGTGTTAAAAATGAAAGAAGTTCATCAATTTTTATGCGTTCTTGTTTCATTGAATCACGCTCTCTTATTGTTACACTTTCGTCATTTAGTGTGTCAAAATCAATGGTAACACAATAAGGTGTTCCAATTTCATCTTGCCTTCTGTAGCGCTTGCCGATTGAACCACTTTCATCATAAGAACACATAAATTTTTTGGTTAACATTTTATAAACCTGTCTTGCCTTTTCACTTAAGTTCTTTTGAAGTGGCAACACACAAACTTTGTATGGTGCAACTTGTGGAGTGAATCTTAAAACAACTCTTGTGTCGCCACCCTCCAAAACCTCTTCATCATAAGCGTTGCAAAGTAGTGCTAGCGCTAGCCTATCACAACCAATTGTGTGTTCAACAACTGTTGGAATAAAAGTTTCGTTTGTGAATGGGTCAGTGTATGCCATACTCTTTCCAGAAAACTCTTGATGACGGCTTAAGTCCCAAGTTCCACGAAGATGTGTTCCGTTTATTTCATCCCAACCAAATGGAAATTTATAATGAACATCACACGCAGCACTAGCATAGTGCGCAAGTTTGTCGTGGTCTTTAAATTTTAATTTTTCTTTTGGTATTCCAAGGCTCACAAAAAATTCCATTGCAAAGTTTTTGTAATAATCATAAAAACTTTTTGCATCTTTTTCGTGGCAGAAAAGTTGATGCTCCATTTGCTCAAACTCGATTGTTCTAAAAGTGAAGTTTCCTGGAGTTATTTCATTTCTAAAAGCTTTTCCAATGTTTGCAACACCAAAAGGAACTTTTGCCCTTGTTGTTCGTTGCAAGTTTAAAAAGTTTATGTATTCTCCTTGAGCTGTTTCAGGTCTTAAATAAATTTTGCTTTGCTTATCTTCACTAACACCTCTGTTTGTTTCAAACATTAAGTTAAAGTTTCTAACTTCAGTGAAGTTTTGTTTTCCACAATTTGGGCATTTTATGTTGTGCTTTACGATATAATCATAAAGTTCAGCTTTGTCTAGTGCGTCTGGATTAACATCAAAATTGTTATTCTTTCTTTGATATTCTTCAATAAGTTTGTCTGCTCTGTGTCTTGTTTTACATTCTCTGCAATCCATCAAAGGGTCAGAAAAGTTGTCTAAATGTCCACTCGCTTTCCAAACCATTGGGTTCATCAAAATTGATGTGTCTATTCCATAAGAGTTTTCACTTTCTTGAACAGCTTTTTTCCACCAAAGTTTTTTGATATTGTTTTTAAGTTCAATACCAATTGGGCCATAGTCCCAAGTGTTTCCCATTCCTCCATAAATTTCACTACCTGGGAAAACAAATCCCACACGCTTGCAAAAACCAACAAGCTTTTCCATTGTTAATTCACTCATATTCTCCTCCATGTGCATAGGAATAAAAAAAGCCCTATGCAAAAAATTATTCTTGCATAGGGACGATTATATAACCGCGGTTCCACCCTATTTTGTGAAAATCACACTCTTTGTTTTGCTTTTTCAAAAAAAGCATAAAATTGCTCCAGAATTGCCAGTTCCATCAACGCTAAAACAATTATAGCCACAAAAAATTTGTTTGTCAACAAAAATTTAAAATTAACCATAAAAATTTTCTTTTCAAAAATTAAAATTATGCAAAAAATTTAACAAAAAACCACAATTTTTTAGCTTTTTTGCTTTGTTTTTTAACATTTAAAAAAGTTTGGCTCAAAAGCCAAACCTTCTTATTATTCTTCTTTAGCATCTTTTATGCTTAATCCAATTCTGTTTTTGTTTAAGTCTAGAGAAATAATCTTAACTTTAACTCGGTCACCAACTGTTAATTCTTCACTTGGGTGTTTTATGTATCTATCACAAATTTGAGAGATGTGAACAAGACCATCTTGATGCACTCCAATATCAATAAATGCACCAAAGTCTATAACATTTCGAACAACTCCGTTTAAAATCATTCCTTCTTTTAAGTCTTCAATAGAGAGTAAGTCACCCCTAAGTTCAACTGGTGGCAAACTGTCACGAATATCTCTTCCTGGCTTTTGAAGTTCTTCAACAATGTCATTTAGGGTTGGAACTCCAATGCCACAGACTTTTGCAACATTTTCTTCACCTTCACTTTGGATTGCTGTTGGCAAAATAGATAAGCCTCCATTTTTGATTTTTTCTTCATCAATGTTAAAGTGCTTTAAAAGATTTTCAACTGCTTCATAACTTTCTGGGTGAACTGATGTGTTATCTAATATGTTTTTAGCGTTTGGAATACGCAAAAAGCCTGCACATTGTTCATAAGCTTTTGCTCCAAGTTTTGGAACATTTTTAAGCTCTTCTCTGCTTTCAAAATCTCCATTTTTAGCTCGATATTCAGCAATAGATTTTGCACTTGCTGAATTTAGCCCTGAAACTTCAGCGAGGAGTGGAACGCTTGCTGTGTTTAGGTCAACACCAACATTGTTAACACACTTTTCAACAACACCTTCCAAAACTTCACTAAGCCTTTTTTGTGGCATATCGTGTTGATATTGCCCAACACCAATAGATTTTGGGTCTATCTTTATAAGTTCAGCAAGTGGGTCCTGAAGCCTACGAGCCAAACTTATAGCTGAACGAATTGTAACATCAAATTCTGGGAACTCTTCTGCCCCAAGTTTGCTGGCACTATAAACACTGGCGCCCGCCTCATTAACTATTGCATATTGAACTGGGATGTCCACTGATTTTATAAGTTTTGAAACAAAAATTTCTGCTTCTTTGCTGGCTGTTCCGTTTCCAACAGCAATAGCATTAACTTTGTGGCGATAAATTAAGTTAGATAAATCTTTTATCGCTTCATCAATTTTGTTTTGTGGTGGAGTTGGATAAACAACTGCTTTATCCAACACATTTCCATTTGGGTCGATAACTGCAATTTTACAACCTGTTCTATAAGCTGGGTCAACAGCCATAATAACTTTGCCTTTTAGAGGCGGTTGCAAAAGTAATGGCTCTAAGTTGTTTTCAAACATCTTTATTGCTTGTTCGTTTGCATTGTCTGTTAACACTGCTCTTTGTTCAGTCTCTAAGGATGGAGCAAGTAGCCTACAAAATCCATCTAACACTGCTTCCATCAAAAAGTCGTGTGTGCATAATTCTTCTTTTGGAGTTTTTTCAAACTCTCTAAATATGTTTGCACCCTTAACAATAGGCATTGCTGGGCTTTTCTTGTGTTCTTTTTCTTTCTCTTTTTTCTCTTCGCCTTCGTTTTCACTTTCAGCTTCTTCTTTAACAATTCCTGCTTGCTTTAAGCGGTCAAAATCAACTCGGGCATTGCCTTTAACAAATTGTCTTAAAAGCGTGTTTAAGGTGAAGGCAATATCTTCTGGGCTCATAACAAATTCAACTTTCAAAGCCCCTTCTTTTTCTCCACGGTTGATTGCCAAAACTCTGTGTGATGGAATAAGCTTTATTGGTTCAACAAAATCTTTGTAGGTTTCATAAACCTTTTTCTCATCTTTTTCTTCTTTCCACTCTGATGCTATTTTTGCATTGTTCCAATAAAGTTCTCGAAGTAGTTCTCTTGGCTCTTTTGCGTCTGATACAATTTCAGCAATGATGTCTGATGCCCCTTGAAGTGCTTGCTCGCCTGTTTCTATTCCTTTTTCTGGGTTTATATATTTTTGAGCTTCTTCTTTTAAGTTCAAATCTTTTGGTTGGCTTAAAATAAGGTCGGCAAGTGGTTGAAGTCCAGCGGCGATAGCTACTGATGCTCTTGTCTTCCTCTTTGGCCTAAATGGTCTATAAATATCTTCAACTTCAGTAACTGTTATGGCATCATCAATTTGCTTTTTGATTTCATCAGTCAAATTGCCTTGCTCAGTTAAAAGTTTTATAACTTCTTCTTTTCTTTTTTCTAAATTTCTAAGTTGGTTTAAAGAATCTGAAAATTCTCTAATTGTTTGGTCATCACAACTTCCGTGCATTTCTTTACGATATCTTGCGATAAACGGAATTGTGCATCCTTCATCAAGTAAACTTATAATGTTTGCTGAATAATTTTCTTTTAAATCAAATTTTTGTGCTAAAACTTTTGTAATATCCATAATTGTGTCCTCTTAAACTTTTGGCTCGTGCCAAAATCTAACTAAAAAGATAGCATAACCAAAAATTTATGTCAAGCAAAAAGTGCCTTTTGGGCTTTGTAAAGGCTTATTTAAAGGGATTTTAAAGAAATTAAAACAGTTAATGAGTTTTGAAACTTGCAAAAAATAAAAGATGTCATTTCATTGATTAACACTTTAAAAAGAGGTTCAAAGAAAATAATAAAGCACCAAGCGTTTGGCTAGCACCTCAAGGTATTACAAAATTCATTTTTGTTACATATTTATGTTTCTATAACTATTTTTCTTACTTTTATTCTATTTCTATCGAATTTTTATCAAACAAACTATCATTAAAAAATTGCTCAATAGATAGATTAAATCCATCAGCAATTTTTGCAATAGTTGAAAGCTGAATATCTTTGTTCCTTTCATCAATTATATTTTTTAAAGTTTGTTCTGGCATAACTATTTTCTTACACAAAGCATATCTAGACATATTGTGCTTTATTAGCAAATCACTAATTCTTAAAGCAACCGCTCTTTGTAATTTCATATATTTTCTCCTTACAGAGATTTTAGCCCACAATTTTTTAAAAATACTCAATTATAGAGTGGTAAAATTTAAAAAATATGCTATAATAGTTGCGATTAAATAACAAAAACTAAAATATTGCTTAAACAATTATAATTAAGCAAATTTTAATTTAGGAGAGTTTTATGAATAGCAAAAAAATTTGTTTCATAGGGCATAGAAACATTTATGATAACAAAATTGAAGAAAAATTAACCGAAATCATAAAAAAAGAAATAAAAAATGGCTACAACTATTTTAGTATGGGAACGCACGGAGAATTTGATAAAATTGCTTTATCTGTTTGTAGAAATTTGAGAAAAGAATATAAACATATAGAAATAGAAGTCGTTATAACAAGTTTAAATCAAATTAAACCAATTATAGAATATGATAAAATTTTTGGAACTAGCAAATATGTTCCTTATGATGATGTTAAAACAATAATGTATAATATTGAAGAAGAATATTTTAAAAAAAGAATTTTAATAAGCAACAAACAAATGATTGAAAACTCTGATTGTTTGATTTGTTATGTTAACACAAACAATCAAAAAAGTGGAGCAAAAACTACATACACTTATGCAAAAGAAAAAGGTTTAAGAATTATAAACATTTTTAAATAAAAAAATTGCACAAAAATGTGCAATTAAATTTATTTATACTCAATAATGTTTATAACATCATTTTCTCTACCATTTGGATTGCCTTGTTTAAACTTAAAGTTTGAAAAACTCATAGAAATAATATTTGCTGTTTCGGTTGTGTAACCCTCATCAGGAATAAGCTTTTCACCGTTTAGATAAAATGATTTTTCTGCTGAATATGTGCTATGTGATTTATAAAGTGTAACAAAAATTATGTTTGATTTTGTCAATTCCACCGTTGTTGTTTCTTCACCATTTCTGGTGTCTGCACCCAAAATTCTTGGTGAAAAACTAATTGTTATTGCCTCATCACCATTTTCAAAATCTTCATTACTTTCATAATACTTAATATGGCTGTTTATGCTTCCATACATATCACTTGTGTAAACAACTTTTCCGTCATCTACTTTAAACTGAACCCAAGCGCATTTAACATAACCACAACCTGAAAAACTAAACAAAAGCACAAAACACAAAGCAAGCAAAAATCCACTTAAAAATAAATTTTTTGTTTTTAACATAAATTTCCTCCTAAAAAATAATAATGTTTATTACGCCAGAAAAAACATATTGCAAAACAAAATTAACATCTGTTATAAATATAACATAAAAAATTAAAATTTGTAGCGTTTTTAAGTGATTTTTCACAATTTTTTTATATTTTGAGCGTATTTTTTTGCATATTTTGTTTTTTAAAAACTTTTTATAAAAAAATTAAATTTATTTCAGTTTAAATATGTTTTACTTTTAAAAAAATTGTGTGTTATAATAAACAAAAAGTGAGGGAATTTATGTCTGGTTTTTTGATTTCTTTTGAAGGCGGTGATGCTTGTGGAAAAAGCACTCAGCTAAAACTATTTACAAAATTTTTAGAAGAAAATGGTTATGACTATATTTGCTCTCGTGAGCCTGGTGGAACGCCTCTTGGTGAAGAAGTGCGAGAAATACTACTCCATTCAAAACAAAACCTTTCTCCAAAAACTGAGTTTTTGCTGTTCTCCGCTTGCCGAAACAGTTTGATTGAAAATGTTGTATTGCCTGCTCTAAAACAAAACAAAATTGTTGTTTTGGATAGATATTATGACTCTTCTTTTGCCTATCAAGGCTACGCTGGAAATTTGGAGCTTAAAGATTTAAAAAACATAACAGATTTTGCAATATCTGGAGCAGAACCAAACTTAACTATCCTTTTGGATATAAGTTATGATGAGGCGATGAAACGAAAGCAAAAAGACCAAAACTTAAAGAACTTAGACCGCATTGAAAAAAAGCCTAAATCTTTTCATGAAAAAGTTAGAAATGGCTACTTAACCTTAGCAAAACAAAACAAACGAATAAAAGTTGTTGATGCCAAAAAATCAGCTGAAGATGTTTTTAATGAAATAAAAAATTTGTTTTTAGAAAGTTATAAAAAAGCTAAAAATAAAGAAAAATAAAGCATAAAACAATGCTTTATTTTGTTTTTATGGCATTGATTTAAAAAGTTTGTATCTTTTAAGTTGCCAAAAAGGTTTTTCTTTGTTATAATTAACTCACAGTTTTTTAGAGCTTACAATTATGTTTAATATAAAATCAAAGAGGTGAAAATATGAAAATAAAAATTTGTTCAGATAGCACAAGTGATTTAACTCAAGAATTATACAAAAAATATAACTTTGGAGTTTTGCCTGTTATTGTTTTGTTTCAAGACAAAGAATATCACGATGGAATAGACATAAACTCAGACAAACTTTTTGAGCTTTGTGAAAAATCAAAAGAACTTCCAAAAACAGCATCAATAAATCCAAGCCAATACAAAGAATTTTTTGAGGAGCAACTTAAAAGCGATGGCGGATATGACGCAATAATCCACTTCTCTATCTCATCAAAATTAAGTTCACTTTATCAAAACGCAAAAATCGCATCTGAAAACTTTGATAAAAAAGTTTTTGTTATAGATTCAACCACC
>Ga0247611_10009458_pt1 | contig 11712 bp, 9 predicted proteins | sample 177DNAGHGhighgp2_FD_192422 | JGI IMG/M metagenome (GOLD analysis project Ga0247611, IMG submission 192422) | Sheep rumen microbial communities from Palmerston North, Manawatu-Wanganui, New Zealand - 1770 DNA GHGhigh gp2 | ecosystem: Host-associated > Mammals > Digestive system > Stomach > Rumen ... | reverse complement strand
TATACGCCAGTTTAGCTGCCTTGAGACTCGCTTGAGCCTGCATCACCATAAGACGTGCCGATTGCATATCCGTATTACGCGCAAGCGCACTGTCTATAAGGTCTTGCAAATACGGATCGGTGAAGAACTCCCGCCACGAGATATCCGCGATAGACACCGTATCGTTCAGCGCTACCTGCGCAATCGAATCGCCGCTACCGAACAGGTTATCCGGTGCCTCGTTCTGGGACTTGTATTTACGATACACACCGCAGGAACTCAGAACCAGACCGGCCAAAATAATTGTTATGATCTTTCTCATTTTGTTTCCTCCTTTCCACTTTCGATTACCGCCTCTTCCTTTTTCGCTACCGGACTTCCGCTCACTTTCTCTTCGAGCGTCTGGAAGACGATGAAGAATGCCGGCGTAACAAACAGCAAGGCGAGTGTACCGATACTCATACCGCCTACCACACCGAGCGCCAGCGCACGGTTACCATTGGCACCCGCACCGCCCGCTATAATCAACGGAATCATACCGGCAATCATCGTAACAACGGTCATGAGGATCGGACGCAGACGTTCCTTACATGCCTCGAAGGCAGCATCTACAATCGACAGACCTTGCTTACGACGCTCACTCGCGAACTCCGTAATAAGAATCGCCGTCTTCGCGAGCAAACCGATCAACATGATCACACCCGTCTGCAGATAGACGTTGTTCTCCATGCCCGGCAGACCGATCTTGTTTCCTATCCACGAGAACAGGAACGAACCCATCAGACCGAACGGAACAGACAGCAACACCGCAAACGGCGTGAGCCAACTGTTATAGAGCGAACCTAAGATAAGGTAGATTAGCACCACGCAGATCAGATAGATGATCAGCGTCGTGTTACTCTTGGCACTCGATGCCACCTCACGCGACATCGATCCGTACTCGTATGAGCAGTAAGACGGCATATTGTCTTTGAACACCTCAGCAATTGCAGCTTGTGCCTGCGCCTCCGAATAACCGCTCGCCGGCGTCACGGAGCATGAGATGGACTGGAACAGGTTGAAGTGGTTCTGCGACGATGAACCGACGATCTCTTCGAGCGTCACAAACTGCGAGAGCGGTGCCATCTTATCGTTTGCCACCTTGATATACATATTATGCAACGACTGCGGATCCAGACGATACTCCGGTGACGCACTCAGCCAGATCTGATAAACCTTACTGAACTGGTTGAAGTTACCCACATACGAACCTCCGCAGTACGCGCCCAGCGTATTGAGTACAGTTTTGGCGGTTGTACCGGCACGTTCGCATTGTACCGGATCGACATGCACCTTGAATTTCGGGAAACGCTCCGAGAAGGTAGACATCGCACTTGAGATCTCCGGGCGCTCCATCAACTTCACCATCAACGCATTGGTCTTGTTTCCGAAATCAGAGAAGTCACCCTCACTCTTGTCCTGTACTTGCAGGTCGATACTGTTCGATGTACCGTATCCCGGGATCTGCGGCATCTGGAAAGGCAGCACTTGTGCGTTCTTGATGCTCTGGCAATCCAGATAGAAACGATACATGACCATATCGATATAGTGGTTAAAGCCCGGACGATCATCCCAGTTCTTGAGACGGATGATGAGCGAAGCGTAACTTGATCCGGCGTTCGAGATAAAACCGTAACCGCTACAGATAGCATAACTCTCCATCTCGGGTATCGCTTGCACTTTCTCTTCTACCTTCTTCATGATCTCAGCGTTCTCATGGAGCGTCGATCCTTCCGGCATACGTACCTCGCACAGGATAACACCTTGGTCTTCCTGCGGTACCAAACCCGAAGGCAGGATCTTCATGAACAGCACGAACAGCACTGCAGCGACTGCTAAGAGGGCGAACGACCATGCCGGACGTTTCAGGTATTTCTGTACTGCACCCTGGTACTTACCAAGGATCGCATTGTAACTCGCCTCGTAGGCTATCTTTGTATAGTAGTCAATACCTTTATGTTGTTTGCTACCCGGCTCATTCGGACGCATCAGGATCGCACAGAGTGCCGGACAGAGCACAAGTGCGCAGACACAAGAGAGACCTACCGCACCTGCGAGCGTCACACCGAACTGGGTGAAGAACGTACCGCTCGTACCGCTCATGAACGTCACAGGGATGAACACCGCCATGAACACGAGCGTACACGAGATAACAGCTACCGACACCTCGCTCAGTGCCTCACGCGTAGCTTGCGCAGCCTGGTCTTTGGGCGAACCCTTCATCTGACCTGTCTCCAACTTCGCCATCACGGCCTCGACGACGACGATCGCGTCATCCACCACCGTACCGATCGCGAGCACCAAACCGAAGAGCGTGATGATATTGAGGGAGAATCCCGCCAGTTGCACAATCGCAAACGTACCGAGCAATGACACGATGATCGAGATAGACGGGATGAGCGTCGCCTTCCAGTTCTGCAGGAAGAAATAGACGACGATGATCACCAACAGAATAGCGATGATCAAGGTCTCCACCACATTATGAATAGCCGCAAAAAGGAAGTCATTACTGGTCTGCAAGGTTACGAACTCAAGTCCTGCCGGCAGCGTCGGTTTGATCTGCTCATACAACTCTGCCAGACTCTGGTTCACCTGCGTGGCATTCGCACCCGGCGACTGGAACACCATAAAGAAACAGCCCGGTTTACCGTCCATTAGAGAAGACATCGTGTAGCTTTTGGCACCGATCTCTACCGTCGCTATATCTCTAAGGTACAAAACACTGCTGTTATCTTGCGTCCGAATGACGATGTCCTCAAACTCCTCGATACTCTTGAGCGTACCTTTGTACTCCATCGGGTACTGATACGCATTCTCGGACTGTTGACCGAGCGTACCGGTTGAAGTAACGAAACTCTGGGCACTGATAGCCGCTGACACATCGTCGGGAGTAAGGCCGTACTGAGCCATCACGTCCGGCTTGAGCCACACACGCAGCGCGTAGGTGTTACCTAAGTTAGTCACCTCACCCACACCCGTCACGCGCAGCACTTGCGGCTTGATGTTGATGTCAATATAGTTCGAAATGAAATCGGCATCGTACTTACCGTCGGTCGATTTGAGACCCACGATCTGCAGAATATTGTTCTGACGTTTGTTCACCGTCACACCAGTCTGCAGCACATCGCTCGGCAACAGGGATTGCGCCTGGGTCACACGGTTCTGCACGTTGACCGTCGCCATATCGGGGTCCGTTCCTTGCTTGAAATAGACGGTAATCGTGATCTCACCCGTCGATGTGGCACTACCGGTCATGTACGTCATGTCCTGCACACCGTTGATCTGCTCTTCCAACGGGCGAACGACCGAAGTCATACACGTGTTCGCATCCGCGCCCGAATAAGAAGCCGATACCGTTACCGTCGGAGGAGCTATATCCGGATACTGCTCAACAGGCAAGGTGTTGAGGCTGATATATCCGACGAGCATAATGACCAACGCTATCGAGATGGCCATCACGCTTCGCTTAATGAAAATATTCTCTTTCATAAATTTAGAAAATCACTCTCTGTCCTTCATACAAGTTATTCGCACCTTCGGTGACGATCACGTCACCCTCTTCGAGACCTTTGGTCACCACCAGGTCTCGATCGGAACCAAAACCTACGGTTTCTACGATCACGCTGTATGCACAACTGTCTGCACCTACCTTATACGCTAACGACTTGTTCTGCAACCGAACAACGGCGTTCTGCGGAACAACCATCACGTCACTCACCGCAAACGGAATAACCACCGTTCCCTGCACACCCGAATAGAGTCCTCCATCCGGGTTGGGGAACGTCGCCTTACACGTCAACGTACCCGTCGTACGATCTACCGTACCGGTAATACTCGTGATACGACCTTTCAACGGATATTCTGCTCCTGTCTTGAAAAAAAACTTCACATCGGGAAGTCCGGCTAACAGACTTTCGGTATCTTTGACATCCAAATGAACACGCTCCTCCAGGATCGTCTCACTCACCGAGAACTCAGCATACATCTTCGCGTTACCGCTTACCATCGTCAGATACGTGGAAGGCGATACCTGGTCTCCTGCATAAACAGGAATAGAACCGATGATACCGTCCACAGGAGCGGTGATCGTACAATAACTGAGATTCACACGAGCACGGTTGGCAGTCGCTTTGTACTGCGCCGCAGATGCCTGTGCCTGCTTGTAGGTGTTCTCGGCATTGTCCAGCACGTACTTGCTGACGATCTTTTTCTCGTACAGGTTCTTACTGCTCTCGTACTCCAACAGCGCACTGCTCTCTTGCGCCTTAGCCGCCAACAGATTAGCCTCAGCGGACTCCAACTCAAGCTGTGCATCACGACTGTCGATACGGAAGAGCACGGCTCCTTTCTTCACCTGCTGACCTTCCGTGATACATACCTCCGTCAACTGACCACTGATCTGAGGTGTGATCGTCACATCCGCCGTACCTTTCAAGGTGGCACTGTACTTAAGCGGCACCTCGATGTTACTCTTACTGATGGTCATGGTTTGATACGAAGTGGGAGTTACCTGGGGCATCTTCCCACCACATGCAGTACACAAGAAAACTACTGCGCAAACGGTTAATAATTTACTTTTCATTGGATTGATTTGTTATGTTATTTAATTCGTATTCAATGTATTGGGTTCGTAGTTACGCCATTTGTTGATGAGCGCAGTCATGTCTTCCGGCCATTGGCTATCGAAGAAGAGTCGTTCGCCGGTTCGCGGATGGGTGAAACCCAGTGTTTTGGCATGCAAAACCTGCCGAGGACAGAGCGCAAAACAGTTCTCGATATACTGGCGGTATTTCTGGGTCCGCAACCCCTTGAGGATCTCACATCCGCCGTACTTATCATCCCCGAAGAGCGGATGACCGATATGCTTCATATGCACACGGATCTGGTGGGTACGTCCTGTTTCCAGCCGACACTCGACCAGCGTCACATACGGGAACTGCTCCAGCACGCGCCAATGAGTAATGGCCTCTTTGGCTTGCGGACATTCCTCCAAATCCCATACCCGATAGATCGTCCTGTCTTTGTTATCACGGGCAAGCGCCCCTTCGATCGTACCGCTCTGCTCTTTGAAAGTACCCCACACCAGCGCATTATAAGTGCGCTCGGTCGTATGGTCAAAGAACTGTCTGGAGAGGTTCGCCTTCGCTTCAGGGGTCTTGGCGATCAGCAGTAAACCCGAGGTGTCCTTATCTATTCGATGCACCAAACCGATTGACGGATCGTTGATGTCAATTTTGAATTTTGAATTTTGATTTTTTAATTCCTCCTCGAAATGCCACGCCAAAGCATGGAGTAAGGTATGTTCATAGTTCCCGTGCCCGGGGTGAACCACCAAACCTGCCGGTTTATTGACCACAAGCAGATCCTCATCTTCATAGACGATCTCCAACGGTATGTTCTCCGGCGTGATAGTGAAGTCATGGGGTTCATGATCCAACAGTACCTGAATGATATCACCGGGTTTGACGCGGTAGTTCGAAGCAACTGCTTTACCGTTGACCCACACATTACCGGCATCCGCAGCCGTCTGAATACGGTTGCGGCTGGTGTTGGTCATGTGATCCGCAAGGTACTTGTCAATACGCTCCTTACCTTGCCCTTTATCCACCTCACATCGCCAACGCTCAAAGAGTTCTTCGTCTTCCATCCCTCTAACCTCTAATCGTTAACCTCTAACCCTTTATTAGAACCACTCATCCTCGTTATTATCGGTATGGCCACTGGAAATGACCGCTTTCTCGATATCGGCAGATAACTTCAATGCTACAGTCTCGCCTTCAATCAGTTTTTCCCCGGCACTCGGCGTTTGGCGATAGACATATTGCGGTACACCTTCTTCCGCAGATGCATCATAACTGACTGCCCCGACCGTCAAACGATGACTGAGTAACATACGTCGCGCATCCTGCATCGTCATTCCGATCACATTCGGCACCTCTACTTCCTCCGTTCCACGGCCGAAACCGACCACCAGACGCACTTTGGTACCCACCGGCACTTTCTCTCCGGGTTGCACACTGACTCCTCCGGATTTGACATCCAGCACCAGGTCACGAAACTCCGAAGGCTCATAATCATACACCGTATCCACTACTAATCCCAAACCGCGCAAAGTCGTTTCGGCCTGTCGATAACTCATATCCTGAAGGTTGGGCATCGCGATCTGACGTTTGGTGGTCGCATTGATCGTTACATATACCATCCGACCGTGCTTGGCATGGCTGGCCGGTTTGGGATCCTGATCAACCACCGTACCTAACGGCACTTTATCCGAATAGGTCGAATCAATCACGACCATCACCAATCCCTGCGCCGCCAAAACCGGTTCAGCTTCATCTCTCACCATACCGCGAACATCTGCCACCTCAACTTCTACACCATGCTCCGTATATGATCGCAAATAGGAGATAAGCGCCACTAAAATGATGATACCCACGATAAATGCCAAAACGATGTTCCATGCCACAAATTTGGCGTCTGACTTATCAAAAAAGCCCATTTTTTTCATAAATTGCAAAATTTAGTGCGCAAAATTACAAAAATATTTGCATATATGCAAAAAATATAGTACTTTTGCAGCGTTTTTCGCAAAAAGGCGAAGAAAATAAACATTTTAAAGCTTTAAAAAACCAATTTAGTATGAAAAAAATGCTTCTTATCGTAGCTGTTGCTTTCGCTGCAATGAGCTGCGGCAACAAGTGCTGCGACAAAAAATGCTGCCAGGACACTTGCGCTAACGACACCGTTGAGGTTGTTGAGGCTGAGGTAGTAGAGGTCGCAGAGTAATCTGTTGCTCAATTTAGGTATTAGACCTGAAAAAAGAAGCGACGCTTATGCGCCGCTTTCTTTTTGTATTTTCTTTTCAAATCTTAAATCTTAAATTTGAAATCTTAAATGAATTTAATCCTTAATTAAATTCCTGCCCGTCATCTCTTGGGGCTGTTGGATGCCCATGATATGACAGAGCGAAGGAGCCACGTCCGCCAGAATACCGTCCTCCACGCGCGCGCTCGTGTGTTCCTTACTGATATATACGAACGGAACGGGGTTCAGCGAGTGAGCCGTGTTCGGCGTGCCATCCGCATTGATCGCGTTATCGCAGTTACCGTGATCGGCAATGACGATGATCTCATAGCCGTTCTCAAGAGCTGCCTCGATCACCTTATTCGAGCACTCGTCAATGGTCTTCACCGCTTTCTCGATTGCCTCATACACACCCGTATGTCCTACCATGTCGCCGTTCGCGAAATTAAGCGTGATATAGTCGAACTTCTGCGTTTGGATAGCCGCCACAAGCGCTTCTGTCACTTCCGGCGCACTCATCTCCGGTTTCATATCGTAAGTCGGCACTTTCGGACTCGGGATCAGGATTCGCTCCTCACCCGGATACTCTGCCTCACGACCACCGTTGAAGAAGAAAGTCACGTGGGCGAACTTCTCCGTCTCTGCGATACGGAGCTGCTTGAGACCGAGATTGCTCACTACCTCTCCGAGCGTGTTCTCCACGTTCTCTTTCGGGAAGAGGATATGCAGCCCCTGGAACGAAGAGTCATACGGCGTCATGCAGCAGTAGTGCAGACCCTTGATGGTCTTCATGCCCTGTTCCGGCATGTCTTGCTGCGTAAGCACGATAGTGATCTCTTTCGCACGGTCGTTGCGGTAGTTGAAGAAGATAACCACATCGCCCTCTGCGATACGTCCGTCGCAGGTCGCGTTCACCAGCGGCTCCATGAACTCGTCGGTGTCCTTATGCTCCTCCGTGTGACGGTCATAACAACCTTGCACAGCCGCTACCATATCGCCATCCGTAACCCGTAACCCGGAACCCATAACCAACTGGTCATATGCCACTTTGATACGCTCCCAGCGTTTGTCACGGTCCATCGCATAGAAACGACCGATGATAGAAGCGATATGCGCGCCGGTCTTCTCGCACACATCCTGCAGGTCGGCAATGAACCCTTTACCGCTACGCGGGTCGGTGTCACGGCCGTCCATGAAACAGTGCACGAAAGTCTTGTCGGCTACACCGTACTCTTTGGCGATCTCCACCAACTTGAACAGGTGATCCAGGCTCGAGTGTACACCGCCGTTGGAGCACAGACCCATGATATGCAGTTTCTTGCCTGTAGCCTGCGCTGCCTTGTAAGCAGCTACGATCTCCGGGTTCTGCAGGATCGAGTTGTCGCGGATAGAACGGTTGATCTTCACCAGATCCTGATACACCACACGACCGGCACCAATATTGAGATGACCCACCTCGGAGTTTCCCATCTGACCGTCAGGCAGACCTACGTTCTCACCGCTTGCTTGCAGTTGGGAATGCGGATATTTCGCTAACAACGCGTCCCAATGGGGCGTCGGAGTTACGCTGATGACATCGGCTTTGCTCTTGTTACCGATTCCCCAGCCATCCAAAATCATTAATAATGCTTTACTCATAATATCTATATTTCAAATCTAAAATCTTAAATCATAAATGTGCAAGTTTCTTAACTTGCGCCATCTCGCGCTTGTCATCCGCTTCGCGCAGACTCTGCCGTTTGTCGTAAGTGTGTTTACCTTGGCAGAGCGCAATCTCCATCTTCGCGAGACCCTTCTCGTTGATGAACAGTTCGAGCGGAATGATCGTCTTTCCCGTATCCTTGGTCGCTTTCTCTAACTTACGGATCTCACGCCGTTGGAGCAGTAACTTGCGATCCCGCTTGGCCTCATGATTGGCATAACTGCCGAATCGGTACTCCGCGATATGCATCTGTTTGACATATATCTCCCCGTGTTCCACCGCGCAGTAACTGTCAATCAGCGATGCCTTGCCTTCACGAATGGACTTGATCTCCGTTCCGAAGAGTTGGATACCGGCCGTGTAGCGATCGAGAATGATGTACTCAAACTTCGCTTTTTTGTTCAGTATCTTTATGTTCGATTTCAGTTTCATTTCTAACAGCGTTAGCGGTCTCGCTTCTAGCAGCATCGCGGTCCAGCTTCTTATACTTTTTCTGTCTCTGCTCCCAACGTTCACGGGCATACTGCTGCATATCGATGACGGTGTCGCTCTCGTCGATGATCTCCAGTCCGAAGATCGTCTCGATGATATCTTCGAGCGTCAGAATACCCACAAACATGCCGTATTCATCGATGATTTGTGCGATCTGACTCTTCTGCTTGAGCATCGAATCGAAGATCGTACCCAAGGTCAGATCCTGATCAAAAGCAGGTAACGAACGCTTGATACTGCCCAATGTCTTGCGGAAATGATCTTCCGTCAGATCCTCCAACGCATCGTTGCGGAGCACATAACCCGTGATGTATTCGGGCGACTCGGGTTTATAGAGCGGAATACGCGAGAAATGGTCGTATTCATCGTTATCATAATAGGCACGGAGCGTCATGTTCTCCGGCGCCGTCTTGGCAACCACACGCGGAGTCATCACATCATACGCATGGATCGTATCGAGCCGCATGAGATTCGAGAAAATCTTGTTCTCATCCTCATCCACCACGCCTTCTTCCTCACCTACGTTCACCATCGAGAGCACCTCTTCACGCGATACGGAAGGTTCGTCCTCGTTATCCGGGAAGATGCGGGTGATAAACTCAACAAGGATCACAAACGGATAGAGGATATAAATGAGCGCATGGATCGTGCGGGCCGTGAAACCCATCAACTCACGCCAATAGGACGTACCGATAACCTTCGGTATGATCTCGCCGAAAATAAGAATCAGCATCGTCACGCAGGCCGAAACGAGTCCGAACCATTTGGATCCGAACACCTCTGTGGCCTGCATTCCCACACCTGCAGCACCGATCGTGTTGGCGATCGTGTTCAATGACAGAATAGCAGCCAATGGACGACTCGTATCGTCCTTGTACTTACCCATCAGGGTCGCAGGTGCATACCCCTCTTCTTCACGCAGATTGATATAACTGAGCGACGTGGACATCAGTACCGATTCCAGTACCGAGCACAGAAAACTGATGCCCATTGCGCCAAACAAAAATACTAATAATAGTCCCATAATGTAAAAAATCGTGCAAAATTACAAAAAAATAATGACATGTGCAAATAAATTTGCGTATTTCAAAATTTTGTTGTACCTTTGCAGCCGATTTTGAGAAAATAACAACGATTATGTTAAAAAATATCCTTGCTATCACCGGTAAACCGGGTTTGTACAAATTAGTCAGTCGCGGCAATAACATGCTGATCGTGGAGTCGTTGGTGGACGGCAAACGCATGCCGACCTATGCACGCGATAAGATTGTTGCGCTGAGCGATGTGTCGATGTTCACGGACGCAGACGATATCGCGCTGAGCGAAGTGCTGACCAATGCCGGTAAGAAAGAAGGACTGAAAGCTGTTACGCTGGATCCGAAGAAAGCAAGCAACACAGAACTTCAGGCTTGGTTTGACGAGGTGCTGCCGAACTGGGACCGAGACCGCGTGTACCCCTCGGACATCCGCAAACTGATCCAATGGTATAACATCCTCATCAATGCCGGAATCACCGATTTCACCGTTAAGGAAGAAGTAGAAAAATAATTACCAAATGGTACATGGTAAATGACCAAATGGTAAATGAATAAGTGCTCCTTAGGGAGATCATCCATAGCATAGAATCTGTAGCGCCACGGAGTGCCCAGGAAGAATGGGATAACTCGGGAATGCAGGTAGGTGACACAGGACGTGACATCAGTTCCGTTCTCTTGACCACAGACATCACGGAAGATGTGGTCAATGAGGCTGTTATGCTGGGTTGCCAACTTATCATCAGTCATCATCCCCTTCTTTTCCACGGACTCAAACAAGTCTGCGGACAGACGGCGCAGGCACGTGTCGTGGAACGCGCTATCAAGCACGATATCGCTATCTATAGCGCCCACACAAACCTCGACTCCGTCATCGGAGGTATCAATACCCGCCTTGCCGATAAAATCGGGTTGACGGAGCAAAAGATTCTGGTGCCGAGCGATACTAGTGAACCTAGGGGCCTAGGAGTCCTAGGAGTCCTAGAAAATCCTATGCAATACGCCGATTTCATCGGATATATACGCGCTATTTTAGATTGTACCTACGTACGCTATACGCGCCCGGCAAATGAGCAGATACGCACGGTCGCATTATGCGGAGGTGCGGGAGCGGAGTTTATCGAGACGGCTATCGAACAAGGTGCGGATGTCTATCTGACAGCGGACTGCAAGTACCATGAGTTCCAGGATGCGGACGGGCGTATCGGACTGATCGATATAGACCACTGGATCAGCGAAAGACATGCCCGAGAGATCTTCGCAGACATATTAAAACCCCTCGGTTTGAACGTACTAATCAGCAAACAAGATAAAACACCTATACAAGTATGGCTAGAACAAAAGAATTGACGGTAGAGGATAAACTGAAATACCTCTACGAGTTGCAGCAAGTAGATTCAAAGATTGACAGCTTGCGCACGTTGGCAGGTGAACTGCCGCAAGAAGTGAAGGATATGGCAGACGAAGTGGAAGGTCTGAAGACCCGTCTGACCAATATCGAGAACGACATCAAAGAGTGTGAGACGCAGATCTCCGATCACCGCGTACGTACGGAGAACGCTAACGCTTCTATCTCTCGTTACAAAGAGCAGCAGAACAGCGTGCGTAACAACCGTGAGTTCGATAACCTGAACAAGGAGATCGAGTATCAGGAGTTGGAGA
>Ga0247611_10009457_pt1 | contig 11714 bp, 8 predicted proteins | sample 177DNAGHGhighgp2_FD_192422 | JGI IMG/M metagenome (GOLD analysis project Ga0247611, IMG submission 192422) | Sheep rumen microbial communities from Palmerston North, Manawatu-Wanganui, New Zealand - 1770 DNA GHGhigh gp2 | ecosystem: Host-associated > Mammals > Digestive system > Stomach > Rumen ... | reverse complement strand
GAGGTTGAAAAGCAGATAGGCCACAGCGTCATCTCGCGCAACCGAGCCTCTGACTATCTGCCACCCACTGAAGAATCTGAATCGAAAGAGAACGAAAGTGTCGAAGAAAAGTAGTATCTTTGCAGCACGAAACAGATAAAAAAACAATAACAAAAACAACAATAAGAATAAGAAACAGAATAGAATAAAGAGAATATAAAGACATAATATAAAGCGTTTTTGCTTTTCAAGTGGACGGAAATCTGGACAATTTCCTCTGTATTACTCGAGAAAGCAGAAATGCTCACGGTGTTATCCGTGGGCTTTCTCGTTTGTAATACAGGCAGTCCAGAGCCTCCGTCCAGACAGAAGTCCGCGGTTTTTTATTGCTGATGATTTGAAAGGCAAAAAGCCCAAAGCCTTTCAGACATCATGAGCACCAAATTCTTCAACAATATAGAGACGACGCTGATGGACAAGTTCCACGGCATCGCCACAGCAATGGCCAACTTCGACATCTTCCATGCCGTGGTTGGCTATTTTCGTTCTTCAGGATATTTCAAACTGCGTCAAGAGCTGGAGAACGTAAAAGAGATACGTATCCTTGTAGGTATCAATATCGACGATATTTTCCGCCACCATAACCCCCAGATGTTCTTCACAGCCGACAGCCATCCGGGCGAAGTGGTGGAGCAGTATCGCCAGCAGCTGGTTGCCGACATCCGCAAAGCACACTATGATGCCGACACTGAACACGGGATAATACAGATGTTCGACGACATAGCCTCGGGCAAGTTGCTGCTCAGGGTACATGCCACACGTAACCTACATGCCAAGTTCTACTTATGCCTGCCCGGCAACTTCTCGCAGCACAGCGATGGGTGGGTCATTATGGGCAGCAGCAACCTTACTGACCAAGGGTTGGGCACAGCCAACGACCACCGCTATGAACTCAATGTGGCGATGAAGGACTACGACGATGTGCGCTATTGTGAAGACGAGTTCTGGAGGCTGTGGAACGAGAGTGTTGTTGTGAGTGTGGAGGATATGAAACAAGCCCGCAGTGCCACACACCTCAACAACGAGCAACCGCCCACGTCCTATGAACTATACATGAAAGTGTTGATAGACACCTTTGGCAGTATGGTGGAGGACTCGTTCGACATCGACCCCACACGCTACGGCTTTCGCGACCTCAGCTATCAACATGATGCCGTCATACAAGGATACCAGACCCTGATACGACATAACGGATGCTTTATTGCCGATGTGGTGGGTTTGGGCAAGACACCTGTTGCAGCCATGATAGCCAAGCGGTTCATACTTGAGAATGGTCGTTATACACGCATACTTGTCATTATGCCTCCCGCAGTGCGTAAAGCCTGGGAAGAGACTTTCAAGAAGTTCGAAATAGCCAAATACACATGGTTTGTCAGCAGTGGCAGTTTGGACAAGGTGGTGGATGGACGAGACAATTACCGCGAGCCACGCGAATACGACCTTGTCATTGTTGATGAGGCACACAACTTCCGCAACGATGGTAACCAGACATACAAAAACCTACAGATTATCTGCAAATCGCGACGCGCCAACCGCGGACGGGTGGAAGGTACACGCAAGAAGGTAATGCTACTTTCGGCTACCCCATATAACAACGACCCCAGCGACATACGCAACGAATTGCTGCTATTTCAAGATGCACGCAACTGTACCATTGAAGGCATTAGCGATTTGGCACGAACCTTCTCTGAATGGATTAACCAATACAAGTCGCTGATGAAACAGCGCGACCGCCTACCCCACAACTTGTTTGTCAAACAGGTCGATACACTAATGGACGAGATTCGGCGGCGGGCACTGGAACCAGTCATGGTGCGCCGTACACGCAACAACATTATGCATGAGCCGCGCTATCGTGCCGACCTCGAAGCACAGGGCATCTCCTTTCCTAAGTTCGCCCCTATACGTGATCGTCGCTATGAGATGAACGACCAATTGGCAGACCTGTTTGCCACAACCGTACATCTGCTTACCGACACCCCGTCGGAGTCGAATCCCGGAGGCAAAGGGCTACACTATGCACGCTATCGTGCTGTGGAGTTCTTCCGTGAGGGCGTACCCTACAAAGGTAAGCAAGGAAAACATGTGGCTTTGCTGCTTACCGGCATATTCCGCACCCACATGGTGAAGCGGCTGGAGAGCAGCTTCAATGCGTTCAAGGAATCACTCCACACATTCCTCAACATCACTAATGGCATGATTGACATGTTTGCTGAGGACAAAGTGCTAATAGCTCCCGAATACAATGTAAAGCAGTTGCAAACCGAGAAGGAAATGGAACTGGACGAAATTATCCAGTATATTGAAGCGAAAGGGGTAGAGCGTGATGACTTCGTCTATCACGCTGCAGACTTCAAGGACGACTTGCTGCAAATGCTCAACGAGGATGCCGAAAAACTGGACACACTCTGCCAACAGTGGGATGCAGTGAGCAATGACCCCAAACTTGAGCTGTTTGTAGAAATGCTGCAAAATGAGCTGTTCAATCCACATGAGAACATTAATCAAAAGCTTGTGATATTCAGCGAGAGTGTAGATACAGTCGATTATCTCTGCGATACTATCACCAATAAACTGGGACGAAATGATGTGCTGAAAGTGACTGCTGCCAACCGCAATCAGAAGCGCGACGATATTGCCGCCAACTTCGATGCCAATTACAGCGGAGTGAAGCAGAACAAATACAATATTATCGTCACAAGTGATGTGCTGGCCGAGGGTGTCAACCTTCATCGTTCTAACGTGATTGTCAACTACGACTCACCATGGAATGCTAGCCGCCTTATGCAGCGAAATGGACGTGTGAACCGTATAGGCAGCGAGTCGGACGTTATTTACAACTACATGTTCTACCCCTCGCGGCAAGGTGATAAGGAGATTCAGCTCTACAGCAATGCCCTTATCAAATTGCAGGGTTTCCACAGCGCGCTGGGAGAGGACTCACAAATCTATTCGCACGAAGAAATCGTAAAGGAGTTCAAACTCTTCAATTCCGATGTGCGCGACGACAACGACGAAAAATTAGCACTTTTTCGTGAAGTGAGTGACCTGCACAAAAACAATCCCGAACTATACGAGCGAATTAAAAACCTGCCACCCAAAAGCCGCTGTGTCCGCTCGGCCGCAAATAGCGAGGACAACAAGGCTGACACAACAATGGTGTTCCTTGCTTCGCAAGAGCGGATGGACTATGTGTTGGTGGATTCGACGGGTGTCCCTCGCCGGCTTACATTTCTGGAAGCAGTGCGACATCTAAAAGCAGAACCCTCTGAGCTAGGAATGCCCATTACCCGCGTTGAGCAGCAACACTTCCAACAGGTAGGTCGGGCATTAGAGCTATACAACCAGATGTTACTACAACAAGACACAACCTCATCCATGCGTATCAATATCCGTGACAACAAAACGGCTGGTGCCTTGAAATTCCTGCGAACAGAAGCAATTGATGCCATGAGCGACGAGCATGGAAAGGAATTGTGCCAACGGCTCAAAGCTATCGTGGAGCTGGGTGAGTACAACTCACTGCCTCGCGAACTGGCGGATTTGGCCAAGCTGCAACGCAGCAAGGAGCCCTTGGACAAAGAGGCATTGGAACAGCGGATTATCGACCTTGCCGACACCTATTGCCCCGATATTGAAGAGGAGGATGCATCAGACACAAACTACGACACCCCAGACATCATCATCTCCGAAACCTTCATACCCTGATGAGTTGAAAGTAAAAGGTAAAAACTAAAAGCTAAAAATAGCTGCCACATCCTATAGTTTTTACTTTTTAGTTTTTAGTTTAACCAAGAGATACACGACATCATTATTAACATCAACAACAAAACACATACACCGATGAATAACAACCTGAGAGACCTCTTCCAACAACCGTTCGACCTTGTCACCTATCGCAGGGTGATACTTAGTCAGCTATTGCATGCACAGAGACTTCTCACATCACCCGAGATGCTGGAGCAATATGACAATGGCGACCAACTGTATGGACTTGGATACCTGACCGACAATGAGGGTAAGGAGATAGGACTTTACTACACCCATGTACCCAACGGCGACGTGCGTCGCAAACGGGTGGGATTCCGCAAGATGCTTCATCCATACGTGAAATATGGTGTTGATGCTGCTATTGCCGTTTTTGATGACGGCGAGTATTGGCGGTTGTCGTATATCTGCGACTTGAAGGGAGGTGTCACCTCAGCCAAACGATTCTCGTATGTGTTCGGCGACCCGAAAGGACAATACAACACCCCTGTTGGGAGGCTGACCGACTTGGCTAAAAAACGGCTGACACTCGACGAGTTGCACAAGACATTCTCGGTGGATGCACTCAGCAAGGAGTTCTTCGACGAGTACCACCGTCACTATGACCGTATTATCGCCGAATTATCACGGCAAGGCAATACAGGCGCAGTATTTCACGACTATGTGAAGAAAATGATGGGACGTATTGTGTTTCTACACTTCCTCCAGAAGAAAAGATGGTTGAATGATGACCCAGAGTTTCTGAGCAAACTATTCTTCTTGAGTCCATATAAGCAAGATTTTCTTGATCAAGAATTAGAGCCACTATTCTTTGGCATTTTCAACACCGAGCCAGACAAACGCGAACAGCTGTTTCACCAAGAACATTGGGATTTACGGTGGTTAACGGAATGGGAAAAACTGCCCTACTTGAATGGCGGTTTGTTCGAGCGTGATGAGGTGGACAAGATGAAGATTAAACTGCCTGCCTCGTTGTTTGAGCAGCTGTTTGAGTTTATGGCATCGTACAACTTCACCATCGATGAGAACGACCCCGACGATGCTGATATTGGAATTGACCCTGAGATGCTGGGCAAGATCTTCGAAAGCCTGCTGGAGGACAACAAAGCCAAAGGAGCATTCTACACCCCCAAGGAGATAGTGCGTTATATGTGCAAAGAGTCGCTCATTGCCTACCTTGCCACACAGATAGACAAATCTCAATCAGAAGGAAAAGAAAAATCTGATAGTTCTGATTGCGAAAAGATAATCCGTCTATTTGTCGAGACTCACGAAATGCAACCCGAGTTAGAACCCTATCGTGAAGCATTAGACACTGCCCTGCGCGAGGTGAAAATCTGTGACCCCGCTATTGGCAGCGGTGCTTTTCCCATGGGCCTGCTTAATGAGCTTTGGCGTTGCCGTGAAGCAATTGAAGAAACCTCTTCCCGCGTAGAGTTAAAGAAAGAAATCATCGAGAACAACATCTATGGTGTCGATATTGAGAAAGGTGCCATCGACATCGCCCGCCTGCGTTTCTGGCTGAGTATCGTGGTGGATGCCGAGGAGCCGGAGCCCTTGCCCAACTTCGACTACAAGTTTATGCAGGGCAATAGCCTAATAGAGTGTTTCGAGGGCTTTGACCTCAGCCGCATCTCGAGCCGTTTACGTGGCGGGCAATCCAAATCGATGCAGTTGGTGTTGGGTATTGATAGCCATACCAGCCGACAGAACCTGCAACGCCTCCTCCGTGAATATTTCTCTGTCACTGACCACAAGCAGAAAGCCAGTATGCGTCAAGCCATCAACGATGAAGTAAAGACCCTCATTCGTGAGAGCATCGGCGGTACACCCGCATCCCTCGCCAAGTTAGAGAAAATGGATTGTTCCGCCAACCAAGACTTCTTCCTTTGGCACACCTGGTTCAAAGACATTTTCGACAACGGCGGCTTTGATATAGTTATTGGAAATCCGCCGTATATAAACATTGCAAACTTGACGGATGATTACGCAAGAATGTTTTACCAGCGAAACTATAAAACAGTTAAGAATAAGTGCGATTTGTACAGTATATTTACGGAAAGAGCACATGGGTTACTAAAGATGAGAGGAATATGCTCCTTTATTTTTTCAAAAAGTTGGTTGGGAACTGATAGTTTCTCCTTATTTAGGAAATTTCTTGTTAGTGAAACAAAGGTTATAAAGTTGGTTGATTTGCCAGACAAAGTGTTCGTGAATGCAACAGTAAAAACGTGTATTATCTTGTTCTCTAAAGCCAAAACAAATAACCATACAATCATTTTGGAGAATTATGATGGAATTGTTTTTTGCAAGATGGATCATTCACTTACATACAAAAGTATAATGCGATATGACAATTATCCTTTTTCATTTGAACATGGAATTGATTTGTCAAAAGTAGAAGTTGTTGCGCTTGGCGATATTGCAGAATTCTCTTTAGGCATCAAAACCAGTAACGATAAAAAATTTATTAGCAATAGTCCTTTCCCTGAAGATAGTTATAGATTGATAAGAGGAAGAAATATTCAGAGGTACAACACTCCATTGAGTCAAGAATGGATTTGGTATAGACCTGATTTGTTTATGGAAAAGGTGGGTGCCGGTCCTAGAAAATTAGAAAACTTCCTTGTTAAGAAAAAAATCCTCATTCAAGATATAGCACAAGAAATCTGTGCTACTATTGATAGTAATATGTACTTGTGCAATGACACAATAAATCTAATATTCGGTATAGATGATAAGTTTAAGTTTGAATACGTTCTTGGACTTTTGAACTCTAAGCCAGTGAGATTTTGGCATAAGAAAATCTTTCCAGAAGGCTTGCACATCAAGATTTATCAGCTAAAAGAAATACCAATTCCGGTGGTGTCATTTGAAAGGCAAGATACGGTAGTGGAACTTGTGAATCAAATTCTTTTGAAGAAGAAATCCAACCCAAACGCTGACACCTCATCTTTAGAATATGAAATAGACAAATTAGTCTACCAACTATACAACCTCACCCCCGAAGAAATCACTGTAATTGAACAATAAACTTGATATTCAGTCGTTATGCAACAAAAAAGTTCACTATGTGGCATAAGATAATTAATAATTGGAAGTATATTGTGGCAGGTATAACAATAGTATTGGCTCCAATATTATTGAATTTTATACTATTACTTCAAGTAGGTATTCCTGAACAATTGATCGTTGGAGATTCGAAATCATGGCTCTCTTTTTGGGGGACTTATATAGGGTCAATAGGTACTATTCTAATGGTTTTTATTACATATAAGACACTAAAACAAAACAATGAGCAGTTAGACGAACTGAAACGCCAATGGGAAGATGAACATCGGCCTAGAATAAACATATCTATTGCTATATATCGTAAGGCGTTATTTATTAAGATAAAAAACATAGGGGTTGGTAACGCAACAAATATAAAACTTTCCTTCAACAAGGATTTTATTATGAAATTGCCAAAAGAGAAATATAAAGATTTATATTTAAATGTTGAGAAACGACCATTCTCTATTGAGCCAGGTGGGGCAAAGTACATTTTGATAGGTTTTTGTGAGGATATTCAAAAAGAATGGGAAAACAAAAGTGTTGTTTTGAATATTGTAGGTACATATTGTTCAAAATATACCATTAACGAAACTTTTTGCATGGAGGATTTTATTACACAAAGATTTATGGAAGTAAAAGATGCATTATGGGAAATTGCTGACGGTCTGTCTTGTCCCAATAGTGACCATTACCCTATCCAGAAAAGCCTTGATGTGATAGCCAAAAAGAAGCAAATATCTTCTACCGACATTGATATTAAATAATATTTCATAAAACTTAAAGTGGAATTAGTACATTCAGAAAAGCCTCTTGTGGGAGATGATAGATTCAAGAAGCTTTACCATTTTACATCATTTGATATATTTGTTAGAATTTGGCTGTCAAAAAAGTTGAAGTTTGGCAGTATGCTAAACGTAAACGATATACAGGAGTCTATGAAGGGCATATCAATTTCTAACCCTTCTCACTTGCCGGTGATGTTCGCGTTTCAAGATTTGGTTACACAGTATAAACAGATTAGCTTTTCTTTGGACCAAGATTCATCCATAAAAGGATACATGAACACAATGATGTGGGGGTATTATGCAGATAAGTCACGTGGAGTATGCATCGAGTTTGATTATGACAAATTAAAAATACCCGATGAGGTTTTAAAAGGAGTCGTGAATTATTGTGATATTCCACCACAGCGTACAGATATTCCAGACTCGATAACCACAATCAAGGAACTGAAAGATTATATTGCAGCAGAACAGAATGGTCTATTCTTCACCAAGCAAACAGGGTGGTCCGGAGAAAAAGAATATAGGTTGGTTTGTAATGCATTGGACTATCTTGATGTTGATGGGGCTATTGATTGTGTGTATTTGACCTCTTATGAAAGTGATGAGTGTAGGTTGGTAGAGCAACTTGTGCATGATGAAATAGAGGTAAAATACATCCATTATCTTAATGGGATGCTTACCGCATCTGAAACTAAGAAAATTCGATTACAAATTGAAAAGATTCAAAAAAAACCGGGTGTCTTAAAACAGATGTCTGACCAAGCCAAGAAATACTATCAAGAACACAAGGAGAACGAGGATTTCCCTCTTGTCTTGGACAAGTACATTTGTAGTCACACTGACACTCCTTAATACATCATTGATTCTTTATTTTATACAGAATTGTCTTGGCAAGACCTCTTGCAGATTGTTTTTTAGGATATGGGCTTCATCATGTACTTTCTGTTCAAACATTTCTTTGTACAATTCCTTGGCAGACTCGGCTATCTGAGGGCAAAGCAATATTTCCCTCTTCCAATAGGCAATAGCCAATTCCTCCGACTCTTTTAACTCGATGTCAGATATAAGCATTGTACCGCCACTGCTGTTATTGCAAATCCATACCAACCATTTGATGGCCGAGGCAGAACACCGCGCCATAGTTGTTTCGTAATTTTTAATTTCAAGTTGTTTGTCCATGTTTTTTTCTTGCAAAAATACAACACTATAATCGTTAATACTACGGTGTTTTTTGCTTGTTATAATTCACTGTAAATCAATATTACATTTAATACGCCGGCGTATTAATACCTGTTCCTGGGTCGTTTTCTTAATTAAAATGCATAAAAATACAACTAAACACAATAGAATCTCAGATTAATCCGGAACAAAACAATCAAAGAAAATATCTATCAATTTTTGAAAATAATCTGTTGCAAATCATATAAAACACGTATCTTTGCAAAAAAAATATAGATATGAGTATTCCTGATAAAGTACGGAAAGACCTTTGGGCTAAATCTGGTAATAGATGTGCAATATGTAAAAAAGAATTCTTTACTAGTATCGATACAGACGATTTTAATATTGGAGAAGAATGTCATATTGTAAGTCCTAAACCTAATGGACCAAGACATATTGAGAACTACGGTGATTATGACGCATACGACAACATCATTTTATTATGTAGAAATCACCATAAAGAGATAGATGACCCTGCCAATTTTAGTAAATACACAGTTGCGAAACTTGCTGAAATAAAAAAGGAACATGAAAACTGGGTTAGACAGAGCTTAAAACCCAAAAAGATGGCGGTTTTTTCATTAATTAATAATGGAACTGATTTGGTTTCTATCATTGGAGGATCAGTTGTTATTAACAAATTTAATGATGAAATACAATCAGAGAACGAGGCCGAACTAATAGGTGGATTTTGGCAAGAGATTACTGATTTTATGGATATTTTCTTAGATTTGGAACCCATCGAAATTACACGTATGGAATTCTCGTATTCCAAATTAATAAAAGAGTTAAATGAATCAGGATTCATGGTTTATGGAAGAATAATAAAAATACCCCTTTTAAAAAAATATGGAGATACAACACTGTATAGCGCGGCTAAAATATATATAAAGCGAAAGTAATTTATAATTAGAAAACCGACAATATGTCAAAGATAAATATATTTATAAGCTCTACCTGCAAAGACTTGCATCAAGACCGTTTGGTCTTAAAGAACGGAATTGAGAATTTAGGACACAATGTGATTCTTTCGGAATCATTTACTTTTCCTATCGAGCCGACAAAGAACACTATAGACAATTGCATTGACATTGTCCGTAATGAGGCTGACATTTTGATTCTTCTAATAAAAGACAACTACGGATACATCGTTCCGGAAACGGGTCGCTCTGTTACACATATGGAACTCCAAACGGCACAGGATAAGGGCATACCCATCTACACATTCACAAATAGCGAGACGCTACGACAGAAAGTGTTGTTAGAGGGTCAGCTTAATGAAGACTCTGAATTTCTAAAAGTATGCAAGTTTATAGATGAGGTTAGACAGGAGAGAAGTCTTTGGAATTTCGAATACAGTGGTGTTGATGACATTCTCAATACTATAAAAACGCAGTTGTCTATTTTGATGAAACACTCTTTGTCGGTGCGAAACAAGGTTGATGCCATTGATAAAAAATGGTTATTCCCTCATATCTCACCAGAGGCATATCGCTTGTTGGTCTATAAAGAGAAAAACTATGTGGAACGGTTCTTCTTCCAAGTGATGAAAGATGAGATGGAGCACCATGTGGACTTGAAACTTGACTACAAATATTCACACCTGCTCAATGCAGGTTATACACAGAAAAGCCTACGTGAGTTTGCCAGATGGATTAAGGATATTATTGATGAGATTGCTTTCTATTTCAGATCTGAAATAAGGTTGGAAGAAGAATTCTTCGATTCCTATAAAAAGGATGACTCTGATTTCCGTCAACTGTACCATGTGGCAAAACGATTTGCAAATAGATATGCAGATATTCTGGAGTTGGGGATACATCTGAAATCGGAATATGTATATCCTGAATATGCCTCTATCCAAAGCAGAATATCGAGAATAGTTGAAAATGCCATTTCTCAACTGGAGAATCTACCACAGTCTGCTCTGGATGCCATTGATAAAATTTGTAAAGACGAAATATCTGCAAATTCTGAGATATCTGCAAATATGGAATTTCCCAGCATCATAGATGTTTCTGATAAAGAAATGGAAGAACTTGCCAGTGAGATAAAACAAATTGCGGAACAAATTAAGGCAAGAGCAAAAGAATAATGTAAGTTGATTTCATAGAACCATCAAAGAAGTATCGAAGTACCCACGCTATCGGAAAATCACCATTCTATGCAGTAGGTCTCTCCTGTTCGACAGAACTATATGGCTATTCCCTTGTTCTCAAGACTCTTTTTGATGGCCTGACGTTTGGTGTCGTTCTTAGGACAAGTGTTTGAGAATACAGCAAAGGCAGTTCGTTTCGCTCCTGCGAGACGGGGTGACATCTTAGCTATGGTGTCTTTATGTCCTTGCGGATGTTCAAAAGTGATAATAGTAGAGACCGTTGTGGCGGACTTGGAAATTGAAAATAGGGTTGCCGAGGAAGTAATACAAATTGAAAAATGAAAGATGAAAAGAGTGCTCGCCGAGGAACCGAAGAGCCATAGAAGTCCCACGCTATGTCAAACCTCAATAGTCTTGTCACGTGTTGTTACTAGATATTTAACCATAGCCATTGGTTTTGCTCATTTGGCTTAACGAAAATAATGGTTTTTCCGAAGGCAATGGTAACGTTTCTATAATCAAAAGCCGTGTTTCTGTTTGGGCAACTGCCCTGCCTATTGGATAGCAAAAGAGTCCTGCAACGGTTGCAAGACTCTTATATTTCATAGGGGACGATTGCCGACACCTATCTGCCGCAAGTAGGGCTGACGGCTAGTAGTACTTAATGTCGCGCTCGACGATGTAGACAGGAATTTTCTTGTCGTTGTCGAGCTGATACTCGTAGCGGGTGACCCAGTTGCCCTCGTCGT
>Ga0247611_10009456_pt1 | contig 11715 bp, 13 predicted proteins | sample 177DNAGHGhighgp2_FD_192422 | JGI IMG/M metagenome (GOLD analysis project Ga0247611, IMG submission 192422) | Sheep rumen microbial communities from Palmerston North, Manawatu-Wanganui, New Zealand - 1770 DNA GHGhigh gp2 | ecosystem: Host-associated > Mammals > Digestive system > Stomach > Rumen... | reverse complement strand
GGATAGGTTTTTGTATTGCGCGGTTGAGAAAACCGACAAAAATCATTTATTTGCGACGTCAAGCATTTTATCTGAATCAGCGAATTTTCCACCCGCTACCATTATGAAAGAAAATATTTATTATAATTGGCGTGTTATTAATGGATATAATTGCCCGTTAAAAATGGTATTATCTCAACGTGGATTAGGTAAAACATTTACGGTAGTACAGAATCGTGGTATATGGCGTTTTTTAACCAAGGGTAAAATGTTTATATATGTAGTTGAAACTAAAGATATGGTTAAACAATTATGCCAAGATAAAGGTAGTAAATTTTTTAGTAAAATTATAGAATATTGTAATGAAAATCCAAGTAATAAAAATAATGCAATGTATCAGGCCTTGGTTGGTTCTGAATTAACTGAATTTGAAATTGAAAAGAAAAATAATAAAGGTGAACCACCTGCTATGACAGTGGGTGGTGCAATTAAAATACAAGGAAAAACAGCAGGTTTTATTGTTGCATATAATGATTACGGTGATTTAAAAAGAAATAATTTTGTAAATCCTGGTACAATTGTATTTGACGAATTTATACCTGAAGAACGTGATATACGTAATTTACGCGACCCATATAAAATGGTTAGTGTTGTTGAATCTGTAGCACGTTTAAAAGATGTAGAGATTATTATGCTAGCAAATACAGTACGTGCTGATGACCCTGTATTAATACGTATGGGATTAACAAATATGCGTTTAGGTGAAATACGTAAAATATATATGGATGGTAAATTATTTGGTGTATGTCATTTAGTTGACCCTAGTCAATATAAAGTATTTAATGAAGTAAAAAGTGATACAGTTGCAAGTAAATTTGCGCGTTTATTAGGTGAAAATAATTTAAATGAAAATAAATTTAAAGGTAATATAACTGATGATTTATTATTACCAAATAAATTAAAACCATATCATTTAATGTTATGTTTACATGGCCAAGATATAAGTGTACGTATTAATGTAACACAATCATATGATGAATACTATGTATTATCAGATTATGGAAGAAATACAAAATTACGTTTTTGTGTTGAACAAAAATATATGACACCTGCTGTACGTTATGCGCCTGAATGGGGTGAAACATTAAAAGAACTATATCAACAAGGTAAATTAAAATTTGAAAACAATATGATATATTTTTATTTTAAAACAATTTTAAAAATATCGTAAAAAAGTGTTGACAAATAAATTTAATGTGGTATATTTATAATAGTAACCAGCCGTTGGATTACAACCAATAGGGATAAAACAATCGCGTTCTAGGAAATCCGCGAAGAAACCCTTCCAGAATGGTGTACCATCAACGGCGGGTACACCATTTTTTATTAAAAGGAAGGTAAAATGAAATCAATTAAAAAATTAAATGTGATGAAACATTAAAAAAACAATGTACAAGTCAATATGGAAGTTATGCCTGTAGATTACGATATTTTAATGAACGTTGTTTAATGGCATTAAAAAATAAAGAAAAGGAAGGTAAACAAAAATGATATATCGTATTATTGATGAACAAGGTAATATATTATGTCAGCATAAAAATGAAAGATACATATTAATTTTAGCAAATAAATTATTACATGAAGATAATAAATATAAAAAATTATATGTTTATGCATTTAAATGGCCGCTTACAGATTATATTTATAGGTGGGTGATACAATGAAAAAAGTAAAAAATTTAATTCATAAATATCATGGTTATACCATTAAATATTGTGAACAATCAGCGGTATATAAAATATATGATTGTTATGATTCAATTATATTTATGACAACAACATTAGCGGCAGCGCGTTCTTATATAGATTTATATTTATTAGATGAAAAAAAGAATAATGTGGTAGAGAGTGATTATGATAAAAAATATTGGTGGCAAGAAGGACAATATGAATAAATACTTTAAAATGTTAAAAGATAAAAAAATTAAAGTTGTTATATCACCTAGAAAACCCAAAAAACCTAAAGATATGTCATATGATGATTATTTACATTATTTATATTATTATTTATTTAATAAAGATTTAAAAGGTGAAAAATAAGATGTATTTTGTTTATTATATGATAATGAAGTTACATATGAATATAGAAAATAAATAGTCTGGTGGAACTATAACCACCACCATTGCGGTGTGCATTTTGTTCCCCAATGCAAAATACACCGCATACCAATACATGTAATAATTACCTTCCTTTATTACATGTATACCATAACCATGGACTAGCCACCTATGGTTAGGTGATTGGCCATCACCAAAAGAAAATAAAAAATTAAAAGGAAAAATTAAAATGAAAGGAACATTAAAGAAAATTGAATTAAAGGAATTTACAAATAAAGAAAAAGGAAACAAATTTTCAAAAATTATTTTGACAGTTGATGTAGAAAAACAAAATGGTGATATTGCAACCTATCGTGGGGATATGAATCCGGAATACGTAAAAAAATATTTTAAATATTGTGAAAAAACAACAAAAGATGCAATTGGTGAAGAAGTTGATGTTGTATTAGCACGTAGAAAATATGTTGCGGATAATGTAGAAAAAATATATACTTATGTTAAGTATATGAATTTTGTAAAAGATGGAAAACCAATTATTATGCCAAGTGATAAAAAAGAAGATTCTAAAGAATTAGATTTTTAAATTATTTGGGATTGGTAGTACCCCATTATAATTACTACTACCATTATGGAAAATATAAATAAAGAATTACGTCAAGAATATTTAAAAGCGGTACGTCAATATCGTTATTATCGTACTATGCGTCAAGCAACACTTGATGTATTAAAAAAAGGTATATCATTAAAAGTACCAACAAATTATAGTAAATTAGATATTAAAGAATTATATGAAAAAGGTACTTATCGTATAAAAAAAGTAAATGGTGTATATCAACGTACACAATATGTAGGTTTAGATGCGATACGTTTACAATTAATATCATTAAAACATCAAACATCTGCAACTTATCGTAAAGAAATATTTATTGAAAATTATATGAAAGCGATGGAAAAAACCGGTTATACTATTGATGAACGTGAACAAGTAAAAAATAAATTACGTAGTATGTCAGCGCAAAGATTATATTTGGCCATTGATTCTGCTGATTTTCCAAGTATAGATTATACATACGCAAATAAAGGTATAATTAAAATTAATAAATTATTAGAAAAGATTGATAGAAGTGTTGTAAAAATTACTAATGAACAAAAATTAAAAATAAAAGAACGTTATAAAGTTTTATTACCACAATATGCACAAGATATAAAAGGATTTACAAGATAAAAATGTCTAAAAAAGCCGTTAAACCTGTATATTATGCTGATACCGAAACAACCACGTACGATGAAGAAAAAGGTGTACGTGTTTATTTGTGGTGTATTGTAGATACTTTAAAATCACAGTATCATGGTTTTGATGTAGAAAGTTTGTATAAATTTTTACATAAAACAACAGGTATATTTTATTTTCATAATTTAAAATTTGACTGGTCATATTTAGAATGGTATATGCTAAAAAATAATAAAAAATATAAAATTATGGAAAGATATGGACAAATATTTAAAATAACATTTGGTAAATGTGAATTACGTGATAGTATGAATTTAATTAATTTATCGCTTGATGAGTTAGGTAAAACATATTGTAAAAATTATCATAAAACATCTATTAATTATGATGTACCATATGAACATCAAGCAACACAGGAAGAAATAGAATATTGTTTTAATGATGTATATGTTTTACGTGAAGGTCTAGAAAATTGGAAAACAAACATGAAATCATTATTACATCGTAATAATATGGTAAAAACTGAAGAATCAGTTGATAATAAAATTACATACGCAAGTATAGCGTTTGAAGGATTCAAAGAATTATCATTATATGATAAAGTATGTCCAAAAACAACTTTAAATGAATATCGTTTATTTGGCAAAGCATATCACGGTGGTTTTGTATATAGTAATCCACAAGGTATTAAAAAAAATATAACTATGATTGACTGTAATAGTATGTACCCATATATTTATGTAACAAAAAATCTACCATACGGTAAACCATATTATATATCTGAATATGATGAAATAATTAAAAAAGATTTTTATATTATCAGTGTAAATATTACATTTGCATTAAAAGAAGGTTATATACCAATTATTGGTGGTGGTTTTGGTAAATATGGGGGTATTAACTACCAATCATATTGTGAAGATGAAATTGAACTTGTAGTATGTAAATATGACTGGGAATTAATACAAGAATTTTATGATATAGAATTTACATATAATTGGGGATATTGTTGGAATACATGTAGTGAATTTTATAAAAAGTATGGTGATATATTTATGATGGAAAAGAAAAACGCAACTACTAAAATTTTACGTTCACTTGCAAAAGTTATGTTAAATTCACCATATGGTAAAACAGCCATGAATGGATTAAATGAAATACGTGAATATTATCTTGATGAAGATGACGTTGTAAAATCTAAAATAACAGGTTATAAGACTGATGAAAAAGCATATCAATATTTACCACAAGCAATATCAATTACAGCGCAAGCGCGTAAACATTTATTGACAACCGCTAAAATGATAGGTTTTGATAAAGTACAATATATGGATACTGATAGCATTAAATTTGATAATAAAAATGTTGACTTATCTAAAATATGGATTGATGACAAAGAATTGGGTGCTTGGAAAGACGAAGGACACCCTACCTATTTTAAAACTATTGCACCAAAAAAGTATATTATTTATAATGATGGTAAATTAGAGATTACTTGTGCGGGTTTTAGTAAAAAAGCATTAACAAAACAATTATATCATGGCCAAGAAGTTGATAATGATAAAGCATTAGAATTAATAAAAAAATTTGATAAAGGATTATCTATTGAATGTTTACAATCATTAAAAGTCAAAGGTGGTCGCGCATTATTAAAAGTTAGAAAAGAAATCATTTGATAATAAAAACACCAAATTATTTATAATTTGGTGTTCTTAATATATAAATTTGTAAAAATTTTGCAAAAAACCTTTATAACGTCTTTACATTATCATCAACATAAAAATCTGTTAAATCTTCAAATGTTGTATAACTATTTAATGATGTACCATCAAAATAATATAAGAAAACAAGACCGGAGTTGCTGTCTGCTGCCAAATATTGAGCAATATATCCAGTAACTGTTTGTGTATTACTATCATAGAATTGTACCAATCCGTTACATGTTAAATTATCACCACTAGCAGATGAATTAGACCTAGATTGTAATAAATTCATAATTGTTGATTTTGTATATGCTGTTGATGATGTGCTTATGATATTAATAATAATATAAAAGTTATATATATTGTTATCATAATCGTATTTATATAATGTAATATTGTGTTGAAATAATGTACTACCACCGCCACCACCTGGTAATACAATATCACCACTATTTACTGTGCTACCATTGGATAGTGTAGTTGTGGCTACATAAGTATCAGTTGTACCTGGTTTTAATGCAAATGTTACATTTGTTACACTAGCACCATTTTGACCAGTTTGGCCATCACTACCATTTTGTGCAACAACATTTACAGTTGCAGTTTGACCATTGGTAAATGTGATTGTTAAAGGTGTAGTTGTAGTTGTACTTCCAACAATTGGTGTACCTGCTACAATACTAGCAATACCAACTCCATCACTACCATCTTGACCATCTTGGCCAGTTTCACCAGTTGCACCACGTGGTAAAGTACAAGCATAATCAATATATACATTACCATCTTCAACTGCTACAATTTTAAATAAATTTCCAACAGTATCTAATACATAACCATTTTTAATGCTGTCGTTCCAGTTTTTTATATCATCAGTTGTAATTACTGATGCATCTGTACTAATTTCTATATTTGCATTATAGATTTCGTTTGCGCTGATATTCTTTTTTAATTCTTCAATATCTTCGCGGTTTTTTTCTACTTGTTGTGGTCTTGAATTAAATTTATTTCCTAAAATATACATTTTTATTTACTCCTTTTCATAAATTTCAAAATCGCGCGGTAACACTTGCATGAATAAATCATTAAAGTGCATAAATTTATTATTATTTGGGTCTGCGCGTTCCCCAAAAATAAATCGTTCAATATTTAACATAGGTAAATTATTTAATGCTGATAAATACGCACGTAATTTATTATCAGTGATTCTTGAGAATGTTTGTGCGCTTACATATTCCAATGGTTTTAAAGCATCAGTCGGTTTTGTATTTGGATTGTTTGCAACATTGGATAACGTATCATTTATAACTTCTAATTCTTCAAAAGTTAATGAATAAATTTTATCTAATAATTTCTTTTCACGATAAAAAGATTGAAATTTTTCTTCATATAATGTAGCAAGTGCATTTAAAAATAATTCTATCCTATCATAACGTATATTTTGTTTTGCAAATTGACGATATAAAACATTATAACAATAGCGGTCAAAACTTTCTACATCTTGTGTTGGATTATCACCAACTACAAATAATTGATGACTAAATTCTTTCCACTTGTTATAGTTTGGAAATATTTCATCAAAATAAAAAGTTGTTGCAAATTCTTCCATAATTATAAATTACCTTCTTCATCTAATTTTGTCAAGTTTCTACCATCAACTTCATCTTCATATTCATCTGCACGTTTATGAACTTTAATATTTGTACCAAATAATTTATTCATATTATTTGCAAAATTTTGACGTAATTCTAATCCTATATCAGCAACTAAATCAATTTGTTCTTCATTACCGGCCAATTCACCTGATACAAGTCTTTCTTTCTTTTCAGTACCAAAATTTTTTGATTGTATCCCAGACATAAAACAACGTATTGCATCATAATTTTTTAATACGTTAAATAAATCATCTGCTTGATAATCATTTGTATTTTGAATTGTTTGAATTTCTAACGGTGATGTAATAACATCAAATGGCGCATCACTTCCTAAAAATTGCTGTATTTCACGTTCAATTACTGATTTTTGATTTGCATCTTTTGCCACAAAAAATAATTTTTTATTTGTAACAATTACATTAATATTAATACGTGCTAATACTTCAGCCATATTGGATATAATAATTTGATTTAATTGAAAACGCGAAATACCCATATTTGAGCCAGCAAAACGTGGTACACTATCAAATAATAAAATTGCATTATATTCACCATCGGGTACACCACTAGCATTAAATTTTAAATCATAATTAAATATATCATTACCATTATTATCAGATATTGGTTTACCATTATATGTCAATGGTTTTCCAGTTATAGGATAACCATACGGATTTAAACCACCTGTAATTGTATATGGTAAAATCATAATATGGCCTGCAAATTTAAAACCAGTTAATGATGTTCTATAATATAACATTCTTTCTAAATCATATGATTTAATATTATCAGGTAAATTTTCCCAAACATAACGTGATATACATTGTGTTAAATCATAATTTGACCATAATAACATATAATTACTTTTATTTGCATTTACAAATTTAACTGGATTAATTTGTTTACCATCATAATCAAATGTACCTAATGCTGGTACACCCATTGACCGTAATTTATTTGCTTGCGAATTATCATGTTTTCTATTAAAAAAAGCCATAATTTATTATACCCTTATTATTCAATATCGTCAACCCATGATTCATAATTATCTTCATTTTCAAAATTAATATTACCAGGGTTTTCATGCCAAAATCTGACACCAATCAATAATTTATCACGTAATAATTTATATGCGCGGTCATTCATATTATAACAAATACCATTAATATCACCTTGTATAAAATTAAAATATTTACGTGTATTATCAAAATCACTTAATTTACCTAACTTGTTATATTTATATCCATTAAAAAATAAATAATCTACAATTTTACTTAAATTACTTTGCATTGGTTTCCAAATTTCAAAACGTGGATTTAAACCAACTAATTTAATACCTAATAAAGGATTACCTTCTAAATTACGTATATCTGTAGGTGCATTACGTAAATTGTCCATTGTATATTCTTGTTGTTGATAATCTACAAAAACATCTGAAATTGCAAATAATGAATTAGTAAAATTATTAAATACACCACTATAATCTTTTTTTATTCCATTTTCAATCATTCCACTAATATTACCAACTGTACCTTTAATTACACCATATGTACGTCTTAAATTTGCTGATTGATAAAAATTTTTATTTTGTGCTAAAAATGTTTCATATTGATTAATTGAAAAGGGTATTGATGTATCACTTGATGTATTATTTTGTTTTAAATTGTTAAAATTATTTTCATTATAAATACTTGTATCACAAATTAAACCATGATAACATCGCGTAATACCTGGTACCAAACTTTCAACAAGTTTATATTTTGCATCTTCATCTAAATTATATAATAAACTTAATAAATTATATTCATTACCATTAGTTGTACCAAAATTAATAATTGCTTTAATAATTCCATTATATAATTTTACTTCTTTTTCTATACTACGCGCACCTTTAATATATGCTTTATCAATAGATAATGATATACCAAAAATATCTTTTATTTTACCTTCTGTATATTGATTACTTGAATATACATTATTTAAAATTGATATTGTATAATATGTTGTAGTGTCAACAACATAACTAATTAATTTATACGAACCATTAAATGCACCAGGTGTTATATTTGCATTAGTATTATAAATACTTTTATAATTTGCTAATAATCCTTGTCTTTCTTCACTATAACCAATCGGACAATTTATATAATCAATATTTCCAAACGGATTACTACAAGAAATTCTAATATTCAAAATATAAGGTAAAATTGACGTTTGTGTTTTTAAAAATGAATTAATTGACCAAATATAATTAACATCATTTACCTTTAAATTTGACCCTATACCATCAAAAATTGGAAAAACTAATAAAGTATAACCTTGATTAATTCCATCTTCATAATAAGGATTATACATAGCATGATTATTAGGTAAATTTAAATATACATAAACCCATAATGGGTGATTATGATATTCACTTGTTACATTTGAATCAGTATTAATAATTTTACGTTTATCACAAATTGGTGTATCAAGTTGTGTATCTTCTGCAATATATAAAGGACTGTTATTACTACCATTCACTTTAAATTTATTATTTTCATATACATATCTATCTAAATGTGTACGGTATATCATTGTATATGGCCTATTACGTATATTACCTAAACAATAATAATCAATAATTACATCACGTTCCAACTCACATCTATATTGATTTCCACACTCTTGACTAATATCAGCAAAATAATGTAAAACACGTACTTCTTGGTTATTATCATCTAATTCTTGAACTAATAGATAATGATAATTTAAAACTTCATTAATTGTCATTGTTGTTGGTACTTCAATAAAAGTTGATGTATTTACATTATCACGAATAATAAAATTTGATAAATCTGACCAAGCGGTACGAACTGTTTCAAAATAATTTTTTAATAATAATTCACTTTTAAATAATGGTTGGTCTTGTGCGTTTTTATTCCACCATACATTTGCAAGTGCGTATTTATAATGTAATCCCATAATGGTACAAGGTTGTTAAAGTACAACCTTGTAAAACTTATTATTCATTGTCATCTGCAGGCGTTGGTTCAATCATATTTGCAACAAATTTAATACCTGGTGCATAAGTGAAAATACCGCTACCATATGAATAATGGAAAAATACATTTAGATATAATGTACTTGGGTCTTGGATTGATAACGTAACCTTGTAGAAATCAGCCAATGCAAATTTATCTTTTTCAGATAACCATGCAATCGTTTTTTGGTTGGCCTGGTTAATTGCGTCTGTGGGCATCAATACAAAGTTATCACCTGGAATCATTTCACCAACTTTTTCACTGTGATATAAACTTGCCATAGCATCAGCCAAGAAATTAGTATAATATTCATCATTGAAAACAATTTTTAAATTATCTGTTTCAAGCGCTGATTTAACATTTTTAGTACCACCACCATTTGCATCAGTATATGTTGCTTTATCGGTGTATTTATCATTTAACAATTGCGCATTATTCATTGTTTTACGCATTACTTTGGCAATTTGCGTTGCGTTCCATTGTTCCGCTGCACGTTTTTCAGTAATATTTGTAATATTACTTGTGTCAATTTGGTCAATTGATACAACTTGTGATGCACGTGGCGACCATGCCATATACAAATTTTTCATGGCATCAAATAAATTAAATCGGATTGTTTTTTCAGGCAATTTCATTAAATTATTGATAAATGTATCAACCGCATCACCATTTAAAAATGCATCGCGCGTTAATAATTCAGCCATTGAAATCGGAACAAATTTATAATCCGTAATTGGTAATACTTCTTGTGCCACATTTGGTTTAGTAATCGTAAATGCGCTAGAAGTTTCTGATAAATTTTTGGTTGGTTGAACATCCAACTCAAAGGTTTTAACAATACCTTTACCATAATCTACTTTACCAATACGACAACTATCTACCAATGTATTAACAATTTTAGATACACGAATATTTTCACCGTATCGTACATCACCAATTAATGTTGTCATGGTAGATAACATTTTACTTACAGGTAAAGTATATGGAATTAATGCTACTGACATTTTTCTTTTACTCCTTTTATTTTTTATTTATCTTAAAATCCGCTTAAATCCAAGCAAGATAAAAGATAGCCATGTAATTCTTTGTCAGATTGACCTAATTCATCGCGACCCCTGACAATTTCCTTTGCAACGGCTACACAAGTCTTATCATAAAAAACTGGTTGTGATTTTGTTTCTAATTCATTCACATGTTTACCTAACGCATACATATAATCAACATCTGAATATGGATTTCCATTTTTATGTTTAAATGGTTGAAAACCTTGAATACCTGTATTTTTACTACCTTTAAATACTAATTGTGCGGTGTTTACATCATATTTAACTTTTTTCATTATTGTATATCTCCATATGTTTCATTTTTTTCTTTTTCATCTTTTCCAGATGTAACAAATTTTTTATAAGTTTCTTCACGTTCTTTTGTTAATTCATCTACTTGTTTACGTAAATCTTCTAATGATTCATTCATTTCACGTTCATCTTCTTCAATATCATTTAAAATTTTTTCAATATCTTCTTTTTTATCTTCTTTTGAATCATCACTCATTACTTTACGTAAATCTTCAATTTTACTCATTTTCATTTACTCCTTTATCTAAATCTTGTATATCACTAAATTCTTCTTTTGGCAAGTCTTTTTTTTGTGGTGTTTCAAGAATTTTTTCTATTTGCTGTTTGGCCATATCTTCATTAAATGACATATTATGATTAAATGCATACTGTTGTAATTCATATAATACATACATCATTTTGCTTACACCACTTTTACAAAATTGCGGAAATAAAATTTCAGCATTTTTAATTAATGTTGGAATCAATGAAAATAACGTATTATTATTTTCTAATATTTTCTTTTCTTCTTCTAATTGTTTTATTTTTTCACTATTTGTTAATTCTTGATTATTTTGTTTTTTCTTGTTTTTAAAATATCTTATTAAATTTGTTAAATAAGATATACCTAATGCAAAAATGGTTATTCCTAAAAAAATATATTGTGCGATAGTCA
>Ga0247611_10009455_pt1 | contig 11716 bp, 10 predicted proteins | sample 177DNAGHGhighgp2_FD_192422 | JGI IMG/M metagenome (GOLD analysis project Ga0247611, IMG submission 192422) | Sheep rumen microbial communities from Palmerston North, Manawatu-Wanganui, New Zealand - 1770 DNA GHGhigh gp2 | ecosystem: Host-associated > Mammals > Digestive system > Stomach > Rumen... | reverse complement strand
ATGGGGTTGAATAATTTGCTAAAATAATTTTATGGAAGATTTAGTTGAAAAACTGAAAGAAATTGGGTTTAATTCTTATGAGGCAAAGGTTTACCTATCCCTGCTTAAAAAATATCCTGCAACAGGGTATGAAGTTGCGAAATTAGCAGATATACCTCAGGCAAGAGCTTACGATACATTGAAAGCTTTGGAAAATGATAATATTGTAATTGCAACCCCGACAAAGCCGATAACTTACGTACCGATAAAACCTCAAGAATTAACAAAACAATATCGAAGAAAAATAACTTCAACTTTAGATTTTTTAGATAAAAAATTGCCGTCAGTAAAAGAGAATTATACCGAGCCTGTTTTGAGCGTATCGGGTGAACATTCAATGAAATCAAAGATTTTTGAGACAATAAAAAATGCTAAAAAAGAAATATTTATAGCTGCGTGGAGTAAAGATTTTCGAGTTTATGAACCTGAACTGCTTGCAGCATATCATAGAGGATTAGAAGTAAAAATAGTTGGGTTTGACGGATTTATTTGTAATTTCGGCACGGTTTCATGGCATGTTACGGGTAAGGATTGTCTGCCAACAATAAGCAGCAGAATGTTGTTTATTGCAGTTGACAATAGCGAAGGAGTTTTTGGGATAACCGAAAGCATTAATAAAAATACAGAGCCTTTTGTTTTATGGACAAAAAATGAAGAAGTAGTATTTTTAATAAAAAGTTTTATCGTTCACGATATGTATTTGACAGATATTGCGGAACAATTCCCTGAACAATTAAAATATTTTTATGGGGCAGGATTAAAAAAACTGCACGATAAAATCTTAATGGGTACAGATTTTATAAAAAAATAAGAAAACTTTGCAATATTACATATAATCACTAAAATTTATGTTATAAATTCCGAGATTAATCTTCTATTTCGCTTGCTAAATACATAGGTTTTGTGAAATGTTTTGTTGTTGCATCATCAAGTTTTACCCCTTGCAGAGCCATTTTGTACTTAACGATATCTTCTATATATTCCAAATTATTTAATAAATCATGAGGTATATATTTTATTTTCGTTTTATGATTTACGGATTTTTTATCCTTCTCTTTATCATTATTCTTAAATTTTTCAACTTTTTTTTCTATATCCGGCAGACATTCTTGAAAAGTTGAGCAATTTTCGTATGAATAAATTAACCTTAAAACAAATTTATCGTTTTCTGTCAGGTGAGGATTCCAATCTCCGCCCGCACACATAACATCTTCTCGGTTTGGGCTATGTCCAAGTGTTAAAATGTGCCCAAATTCGTGCAGAATTAAATGGTAAATTTCTTCATCAGAATAAGGTTCATCATCCAACCCCATTATACCTATGTTAACTGCAAGTACGGATTTTATCGGTTCTCCTGTTGCTGTACTCCACATTACAACCTCTCTATATTGAAGTGCAGCGTGGCATCTTTTTGCTTTTCTCCAATAAACTTTTATGTCTGCACCCATCATTGAATTTTGTACTTTGAATTTTATTTTATTATTTATGACTGCTGACCATTCGTTAAGGGCTTTCTGTGTTAATTTGCAATAATGTTCATAATTATCCTCATAACCGGGTATTGTTACGGGATTGACATATACGTTATATACAGGTTTAGTCAAGAGTGAAAGGCGTGCATTGTCAGCGAATTTTGCCGCATCACAATCTATCATATAGTTGAAGGTCGAATGTATATAATGCATCAAGTTTTTCATAAATTAATTATGCCCAGAATTTCTATTTATTTAATGAAAAATTATTTAAAGGCAAAAAATCTTAACATATTTCTGAAAAAATATAAAAGCAGTTGAAATTTTATCTTTGATTTTTTTAATATTTCATGTTAGTTTAGGGTTAAGGAGAGGTTATATGCGTTATAAAATTTTTTTGGTTATATGTTTAATTTTAGCAGTCGCTGCAGGCGGATATTTTACATTTTCATTCATAAAAGAATCTCATAGAGAAATTGAAACTATGAGTGCTAAAATTGAAATGGAATTGGAAGACGTAAATGCTGACAGTGAAGGTACTATTAAAGAAATAAAAGTTAAATCTCATTCAAGCGTAAAACTTGGTGATATTATTGCTGAAATTTCCAAAAGACCTACCAAAAATTGTGCGGATGATAAAGCTTATAAAAAAGCATCCGACACTTACAAAGATTCTGCATTGATGTATAAAGACGGTATTATAACAAAAGATGAATATGATGCATCTCTTAAAAAATATAAATCCGAAAAAAGCAATCTTTGTTCTTCAAAAGTTGAGGTAGTACCTGTTTATGCAGAGCATGACGGAGTATTTATAAAAGATGATGATTATAACAGTGGCAGTACTGTCCACGAAGAAAGTATTATAGGCGTAATAAGACCGGAAAAAATTATAGTAAAAGCTTATTTTTCGCCAAAAGATACAAAGAGAATTAAAGTCGGTCAAAATGCACAAGTTACAATAATAAAATATCCTGAAAAACAGTTAGCGGCAACAGTTGCATCTATTGATAAAATAGATATTAACGGTCAGGGTGTAACTCTTGAAATAACTGATAATACTGCAAATCTTAACGTTGCAGGTGATGATGCGGCGATTGTAAAACTAGTTAAATAAAATTTAATTAATCAAACAAAAAACAGCTTACATGATGATTTGCGTCAATTTCTTTTAACTCCGGAACTTGGCTTTTGCATATTTCCATACAATTTTTGCAGCGAGGATTAAATCTGCAGCCGGATATTTGTTGATTTATAGAAGGCGGCTGACCTTGAATTGTTTCTAAAATCTTTCCTCTGGCAGAAGGTAACGATTTTAATAATGCTATAGAATAAGGGTGTTTAGGGTTATCAAAAAATATTTTTGCAGGAGCAGTTTCAACAATTCTACCCGAGTACATAACATTAATCTCATCCGCATTCTCTTTTACAAGTGCCAAATCGTGAGTAATCAAAAGAATAGCGGTATTTCGTTCCTCTTTAATTTTTCTGAGTAAACTCATTATTTGAGCCTGAATAGTTACATCAAGAGCGGTTGTAGGTTCATCAGCAATCAAAACTTCTGCATTACAGGCAAGAGCCATTGCTATGATTGCACGCTGTTTCATCCCGCCCGAAAACTCATGCGGATAGGCTTTTAATCTGTCTTCAGGGGAAGGGATTTGAACATCTTCAAAAACCTTTATAGCATGCTTAATAGCATCTTTTCCCGTTAAACCCTGATGAATTTTTATTACTTCAAGTAACTGGTCGCCTACAGTGTATAAAGGATTTAGAGAGGTCATCGGATCTTGGGGTATTAAGGCTATTTTTTTACCTCTCAGTTTTTGCATATCACTGTTTGAATATTTTAGGATATTTTCTCCATTATATCTTATTTCACCTGAGGTTATTCGTGCAGTTTTGGGTAATAACTGCATTATACTCATTGCACTGACGGATTTGCCGCATCCGGATTCTCCGACAATAGCTAAAGTCTTGCCTGCTTCCAATTCAAACGAAACATCCCATAAGGCCTGTTTAAAACCTTCATCAGTATTAAAACCCAAATTTAACTTTTCTATTTCAATTAAACTCATAGAGTTATTATATCATATTTTGTATTAAATACTATCCGTTAACAGAATAATAAAAAATTTATTTTCCGGCTACAACAATGGTAAAGTCGGTATCTGCACACAGGTAAACAGCAGGTTCGTATACAAATTGATAGCCGTCAATCTGTGGTACGGATTTTTTAATATGGTTGTAATAATCTCCGGTAATCCTTGTTCTGTGAGCTATAAATTGAGAATGAGTTTTTGATATATGAGATTCACAAGTAACATTTATGCCTGCTTCTTTTAAGGCTGCTCTGATTTCATGAGCTTCCGAAGCTTTACTGTCGGAATATAAGATTGAAGCTGAGGTTGGAATTTCATAATTTTCTTCAACTTTTTTTCTGTAAATTAATCTGTTTATAACATCCTGACTTTTTTCAGGATCAATAATCCAATAACTTATAGCCCCTCTTTTGTTTGGTGCACCCGGTAAGGTTGCTATTTCAACCTTATCCATATCCAAATGTTTTGCCATCAATGCAAATTGTGTCAATTCATACGGTGACATATTGGTTTTGATATATTTACGAGCAACTCCTACTATATCAGGAATTTTTGCAATAGTTTCAGGTTTTTTCATTTCGTTTACGACACCACGCAAGAACCATTGTTGTCTTTGAGTTCTTCCGATATCTCCCATTGGATCATGACGGAAACGTAAGTATCCTACTGCATCTTTTGGTGATAATCTTTGCTGACCTTTTGCCAAATCAATATGTAAATGTCCTGCCCAATCGTGATATCTCATAGGCTTTTCTACATAAACATCAACACCGCCCAAAGCTTCAACAATACTTTTAACGGCATCATCGTGTACCATTATGTACTTATCAATTCTGACACCAAGAGTGTTTTCGATGGTCTTTACAGTCATATCAACACCGCCTATAGCGTGTGCAGCATTGATTTTCTGAATACCGTTCCCTCCCGGAAGATATACTTTACTGTCACGCGGTACAGAAATTGCATTTATTGATTTTGAACGAGGATCTACGTTTACGATAATAATTGTATCGGTACGTGTACCTGACCATAAATCATCCGGAGTTTCACTTGCATCAACTCCTAAAAGCAAAATGTTTTTTCTTCTGTGTCCGAATGGCAGAGAAAAATCCGCTTCGGATTTATTTTCATTATCTTTTGCCATTTTTGCAAAAAATATTGTTATTGGTGAATCTATACCAAAATGTTTTTCACAAAAATCTGTTTTTAATCCAACAAAAAATGCACCAACAGCTCCTGCAACAATAAGGAAAAACAATAATATAAATATTCTTACTGTTCTTGCATGTGCTGCCTGTCGTCTTTTTAATTCGTTAAAATATGCTTTACTTTTATCTATTTTATTGGTAGTAACTTTACCAAAACCTTTTCTATTGTCTGTCATAATCTCTCTCGTCTAATTATTGTAAATGTTTTTATATTTGTACTTATTATTTTAGCCTAAACATATCTGTTTTACAAATTGTAAATAGCATGTTTATACCAAATGAGCAATATAAATACTTACCATTGTGAAGTATACAAGCAAGCCTACAACGTCAATCGTTGTTGCAATTACAGGTCCTGAAGCTACTGCAGGATCAATATTTATTGATTTTAATCCCAACGGCGTCAAAGTTCCTATAACTGTTGCCATTGTCATATTAATAGTCATTGCCGCACCGACAACACAACCTAAGCCCAAGCTATGTTTCCAGCCCCATGTCGCAGTCATAACAAGAAAACCGAAAATCAAACCGATTAAAGCTCCTATTACGGTTTCTCTCAATATATGGTGAAAAGCCGAACTCATTGTAACTTGTCCGGTTGAAAGTCCTCGTACCATAAGTGTTATACTTTGAGTTCCGATATTACCGCCTAAGCCTGCAAGTAACGGCATAAATGCCGCAACAATCGGCAATACCGAAAAAGTTGGTTCAAAATGATTTGCTACATGAACGGCAACAAATTCTCCAAGAAGTGTTATAAATAACCACGGAGTTCTTGCTCTGATAGCTTGGAATAAACTACCTGTTAAAATTTCATCCTCATCTACCAACTCAGTTGAAATACCTGAAGACTGTAAGATTTCTTCCGTTGTTTCTTCTTCAAATAAGTCATGAACATCATCCCAAGTAATCATACCTTTAAGCCTGTTATATAAATCTACAACCGGCAAGGCATTGTATTGATATTTCATAAATACGTCTATAATATAGTCGCTATAATCATCTACATGAAGTTTAACTATATCAGAAATCATTATATCTTCGACTTTTTGGTTAATAGGAGAAGTTAAAAGTCTGCGTAAAGATACAACACCCATCAAGTGTTTTTGTTTGTCTACGACATAAACATAATACAACTCCATATTATCTTGCGTTGCACTTGTCCTAATATGGTTCAATACATCCTTGACACTCATATCCGAGTTTACGGTAAGTACTATCGGATTCATCATACCGCCTGCGGTATCCTCATTATATGTAAGTAATTCCCTTACTTCTTCCGAGAATTTGTGCGGTAATTTATCGAGATAGGTTTCCGATTCATCTTCTTCCATATCCCCTAATACGTCAGCAGCAGCATCGTGAGGTAATTTTGTAATGATTCGGGATGCTACTTCTTCATCAATATCGCCTAACAATTCAACTTGAATTTGCGGATTCAAATATTCCATAAGGTCCGCTGCTTTTTCAATATCAAGCAGCTTAAAACATTGGAGTCTTTCTTCAGGTTTTAACTCCTGAAAAATATCCGCAAGGTCAGCTTCGTGAAATCCGTTTAACTCCTCTTTTAATTGAACAAGAGTTTCATCATCCATGATTTCACGAATACGCTCTATTGTGTTTTGAATGTTTAGCATATCCATACGGATATTATATTATAAACAATAATTTTATGACATCCTACCAATGTTTGACATTAGAAAAATTATGTTTATGGTAAAATTCTGCATATAGGAGAGAATAGAAATGATAAAAGATTATTTTTTGAATAAAATTGAAACAGCAATCAAAGATGCTATTTCAAATGGTAAATTAGGCGAAATGAAAGAATATACAGAGGGTTCATTGAATGTTGAACGCCCTAAAAATCTTGATTTTGGCGATTTTGCGATTAATGTATCTTCTCTTGCAAGATTTGCACGTATGGCACCGCCTCAGATTGCAAATACTATTCTTGAATATATTGACAAAGAAGATAACGAATATACCGTCATTGCAGGGTTTATTAATTTCAAAACAGGTAATACTCTTTTAAAGAAAACAATCAAGGAAATTTTTGATAAGGGTAATAATTACGGCAGACCGGAAAATGTCAAAACAGAAAAAATAATTTTAGAATATATTTCCGCAAATCCGACAGGACCTTTTCATATTGGGCATGGTCGTTGGGCTGCAATGGGTTCTGCTCTTGCTAACCTGTTGAAGTTCTACGGACATGAAGTATATCAGGAATTTTATATTAACGATGCCGGTTCTCAAATACAAAAATTGGGTAATTCTCTAATTATTCGTGTAAAACAGGAACTTGGTGATAAGATAGATTTCCCGACAGATGAAGTTGAAAGAAAAAATTATTATCCGGGTGATTATTTGATACCTGTTGCAAAAGCTTTTCTTGAACAGCATACAGAAATAAAAACTCCGGCGGATGTTGATAAAATAGAATTGCAGGTTTACTGTGATTTTGCAAAAGAATATGAAGAAAAGGTTCAAAGAGATTTATTAGACAGATTAAGAATAAAGTTTGATAATTTTTATTCTGAATTGACACTTCATAACTCAGGTAAAGTTGCTCATTATGTGAATAAGCTTGTTGAATCAGGTAAAATTTACGAAAAAGAGGGTGCAACATGGTTTAAATCATCTGATTACGGTGATGATCAGGATAGAGTAATTAAAAAAGTTGACGGCTCAAATACGTATTTAACGGCGGATATCGCATACCACGCCGATAAACTTGAACGTGGATTTGACAGAATGATTGATATTTGGGGTGCTGACCATCACGGCTACGTCGCCAGAGTAAAAGCTTCTCTTGAAGCCTTAGGTTATAATCCTGATAAATTAGAGATTTTATTGGGGCAATTAGTTAATCTTGTAATTAACGGTAACGAAGTCCGAATGGGCAAACGTAAAAATATGGTTACGTTAGAGGATTTGGTTGACGAAGTTGGTGTTGATGCCACACGTTTTTGGATGTCTATGAGAAATATTGATACAACTCTTGATTTCGATATTGAATTGGCTAAAACAAACAGTGATGAAAACCCTGTATTTTATGTTCAATACGCACATGCCAGAGCATGTTCAATATTGAGAAATGCTATTGAGGAAAAACTTAATACACAGACAGGTGATAAAACTCCGGCTCCTATGAGTAAAGCTGAATTGGATAATTTACTGAACGGATACAGTGAAGAAATTATTACTCCTACACTTGATACCGCTAAAAAATTAATCTTGAAGCTTGAGGAATTTAAGTCAATGATAAAGACCTCTGCCGAAACAAGGCAGGTCTATACAATTTGCAGATATGTTCAAGAGCTTGCAAGTGAATTTCATTCCTTCTACAATTCAAATCGTGTAATCTGTGATGATACCGAATTAATGAAATCACGTTTAGCTTTGGTTGCATCGGTTAAGAAGGTTCTTCATAATGCTTTGAATATTCTTGCAGTTACGGCACCTGAGAGAATGTAAGAACCGTATTGTCAACTTGTCACTTTTTCAAATGACTGTAGTAACAAAGTAGGGTACGTCACAAAGACGCACCCTACTTTTAATATAACAAACCGACCTTTAAAATTTCAAAAGTATCTTTAAAGTATCTTTTTCTTTATTTTTTTCAAAACCTTCAAGTGCATTATCAACATCGTAAACTCCTGAAATCAATGGTGAAAAATCTACTTTACCGGATTTCAAAAGTCTTAATGCCGGTCCAAATTGTCCGCATCGTGAACCTAAAACTGTAATTTCATCTATTACAATAGGTGCGAGATTAAATTCTTTTGATGCAGCAACCGTACTTTTCAGAACGAGTGTTCCTCTTGGCTTTGTAAGAGCAAGTGCGGTTTCAAATCCTGAGATTGAACCTGTTGCTTCTACTACAACATCATATATTTTTTCAACCTTTAAATCTTGCAGAAGCATAGTTTCTACACCCTGAACTTTTGCTATATTGAGTTTATTTTGATGCTTTCCGACAAGTGTAACATCAATATTTTGGGCATTCAGAGTTAGAGCTGTAATCAAACCGAGTTTACCGTCCCCTAAAACTATAACTTTCTGAAATGGTTTGATGTGTAATTGCTCTGTTATTTCACAAGCCGCAGCTAAAGGTTCTACAAATACTGCCTGTTCATCAGGAACATTATCAGGTACTTCAAATAAAGTTTCCAAAGGCATAGTAAAATATTCTGCAAATACTCCGTCTTTTCTCCATATACCGAGTGTATGTCTGTTTGGGCAATGACGATATAATTTTTCGGCACAATAAGGACAATCAGGTTCCTTACAGCCATAGCTGATTTCTGCGACAACTCTTTTTCCAAGTAAAGATTTATCTTCATCATTAACTTCTTCTACAATACCTACGGCTTCATGTCCGAGTATACCTTTATATCCCATATAACCTTTTGTTATTTCATAATCAGTATTACAAATACCGGCAAGAGTAACTCTTACAAGTGCTTCACCTTTTTTTGCAACAGGTTTAGGATAATTATTATCTAATTTTAGACCTTCATCAAATACAACAGCTTTCATAAATTTCTCCTTCTTATAACAATATTTTACCACAAAAGTATTTGGTGAATGTTTTTAATTACACAAGGAATCCCTCACGCACTCGTAAGGGATTCACAAACTTTTTATTTTCAAGGTTAACTATTAATTGAAATTTATACCTGCATATTTTACAAGAGTTCTTACTTTTATAGCTAAATTAAGTGCAGCATTAGCTTTACCACGGATTTCATTTCCTTTTGAATTTATGCTGGTTTTTAATTCTTCATAGTTGTCAGGTCTGTTGGATATTTTTGTTATTTGTCTTTCGTTATCTCTCGCCTGCAAAACTAAGTTAACATAATGTTGGCCGTTTAAAGAGAGTATGTTCAGATTTTCTTTTAATTCAAGCAACTCTTTGTCTGATAATCTTGTAATAGCGGCAATATATCCGATTTGGTTTTTATCTAACTTTTTATTATAGTCGTTAATAATATTTGTGATTTTTTCATTTTTCTTAGTTAAATCATATTTAGGATTTCTGCTGATACTATGAATTTTTTTATTTAATTTAAGATATTGTTCTTCAGTAGATAAACATAATACAACATTCAAAAAGGCTTTTTCAAGAATCAGGTCTGCCGGATGTTCACGCTTTGAAAGACCGTCAATAGAACGTGTAACAAAAGATTCCATAGCCGGATTTGTTTTTATGTTTACTTTTTGTTCTTGTACATCTTGTTTCTTTCCAAATGCTGTTGTAGATGTAGCACATGTTAATGCAATTATTAAGCCTAAAAGCAAATATTTTTTCATGTTTTGTAATCCTTATATTCTTCTTACCTTAGTGAAATATTACAATACATTTTGCATATTTACATCAACTATTTGGTTGACGTTAAAAACAAAAGAATATAACTACAATAATATTTGCCGGATAATCTTATGAAATTTTACCCATTACGACTCTTTTTGCAGCACCGGTACATTCCGGTAAATTGTTTGGTATCCCGTAATACTTGCAGTAACCTAAAAGTGCAAATGCCATAACCTCTTTAAAATTACTTGAGATACCATAGTCTTCATGTTTTTTTAGTTTTATTTCATCAGGAAGGTAATTCCTCAAAAATTTCATCATTGTCGGATTGTCAGCACCTCCGCCGCCTATTACAACTTCTTCTATATCAATATCAGGCAGAATAAATCTTTCATATGCCTGAACAATCGTTTTTGCAGTTAATGCAGTTACGGTTGAAATAATATCTTTTGGTTCAGCCGGTGCAAATTTTAGAGCATTTTCAATATATTGAGTGTTGAAATATTCTCTGCCGGTGGTTTTTGGCGGGTTTTTGAAATAGTATTCATCCTGCAATAAACAATCTAACCAGCTCTCACATACATTGCCCGCTTTTGCAATTTCTCCATCTTTGTCATACGGTTTGTGAAAAAATTTGTTAACACAATAATCCAGCATTATATTCCCCAAACCTGTATCAAATCCGAATGTCGGATGTGAATGTGAAATCATTGTGACGTTAGATATTCCGCCGATATTTTGGACTGCAATATTTTTTCCTGTCGGTTTAAACCATTTTTCGTCGGCAAAGCATACTAAAGGTGCGCCTTCGCCGCCGGCAGCAATATCAGCTTCTCTAAAATTCGAAATCGTCATACAGCCTGTTTTTTGAGTAATAACCGAGCTTTCTCCGATTTGTAGAGTACTGCTGAGAAGGATATTATCAAGCTTTTCTTTCTGGGGAGCATGAAAAACTGTTTGCCCATGACTTGATATAAAATCAGGTTTTCCAAACTCTGAAATTAATACATTGCAGGCATCTGCAAAGCATTGTCCTATTGCAAAATTCATCTGGCAAATATCTTTTATTGAACATTCTCCTCTAAACATTTGAAAAATTTTGGCTCTTATATGTTCAGGATATTTGTAATTTATTCCTTTAATAAGCTTACATGACAAATCAGGATGTACTTCACACAAACCGGCATCTATGCTATCGCATGATGTTCCTGACATTAAACCTATTATCCTTTTTGTTTCTAACTCGTCAATCATTTACAACTATTTTAGACCCCAAATCTCCACTAAGATTAATTACTAAATTGTTTTTTTATTCATTTTCCCCTAATCAACTGAGAAAAATTTTATATCCCTAATCTCCTGCTATTATTGTAAAACCTCAAAATACTATAATTCTTTCACTAATTTTTAAAACACTTTAATAACCTTATATTTTCCTAAATCTTTTTCTTATGTCTTCGTTAAGAATATGGCTCTCCTTGCCCGCTTCTCCCGAATTTATTTTGCCATCACCTCTTTTTCCTTAATACCTTCCTATCTGTCTGTTCCCCAACTTTGATTGTATTCAATTCACAA
>Ga0247611_10009454_pt1 | contig 11716 bp, 3 predicted proteins | sample 177DNAGHGhighgp2_FD_192422 | JGI IMG/M metagenome (GOLD analysis project Ga0247611, IMG submission 192422) | Sheep rumen microbial communities from Palmerston North, Manawatu-Wanganui, New Zealand - 1770 DNA GHGhigh gp2 | ecosystem: Host-associated > Mammals > Digestive system > Stomach > Rumen ... | reverse complement strand
ATTGGGGATTGGCCCCAATCCCCAATCCCCAATCCCCAATCCCCAATCCCCAATCCCCAATCCCCAATCCCCATTTTGAATATAAATTGATTTAAATTTTAATCTAATTTATCTAATAAAATAATTAAATAATTATTAATAAAACAAAAAAATAATTAATATTAATAAATACTAATTAAATGGCTGAAAATCAAAAAGTGAAAAATTTATTACCTAAAGACTTATTGGAAGAAGTTGAAAAAGATGAAGATGATAAGTTATCTAATTCATTTTCTGATGAAAATAATAAAATATTTGATGAACCTTCCTCAAATGATGATGGCCTTTCTATAAAAAATCTAGAAACTGTAATTAATATTTTTTTAAAATAATTTTTTTTTAATAGAATTTGCAAAAAATAAGTGAAGCTTTAATAAATAATGCACCTCCTGTTAGACGATATGATTCTTCTGATAACATAAGAACACATATTTTTAATAAGAAAGATATTAATAAAAATAAAAGTGAATCTCCTGATATGTTTAATTTAAATAACAATATATATCAACCTAATTTTAATTATATTAATAATGTAAATAATTTAAGTCATAGTAATTCATTTCATGTAAATCTGAATTCATTCAATCACAAAAAAAATAATATTATTAATAATGACAATTTCGGTCATAATCAACTTAATAACAATATATATATGAATAATGCACAAAATTTAAATTTAATGAATAATAATAATTTTCATAATATGAATATTATAAATAATACACATTCTATAAATAATATACATAATTTAAATTATAATAGTAATAGTAATCATAATAGTAATCAAAATTTAAATTTGAGTTATAATTTTAGTCCAAATAATTTAAATATAAAGAATGATAGTATGGAAGAAGTGTATAGTTATTCAAGGCATGGAAAAGAAAGCTTTAATTCTTGCCCAAGTATGCATGGGAATCATTTATCTTTTAATACTACCACAGATACCAATAATAATTATAATAACTCAAATTATATAAATAATAACTCCAATAATTTTAATAATAATTACTCTAATAATGAAAATCAAAATATTTTATCGATGCAGAAATTATTTTTAAATCTAAATCCATACACTGCAACATTAGTAAGAAATAATGAAGGAAATATGAATCAATTTTTACATAATGATAATTCACAATTTAATTTCAACAATCCAAATTTTTACAATTATAACAATTTTAATAACATGCAATTCAATAACTTCAGAGCATCTTTATTTAATGCAAATAATATGACTTATTTGCCAAAAAAATCCCTTTCTACTAAAGGTTTTCATACTCATATGGGACATTTAGGATTCAATAATAATAATTTTAATAACATAAATAATAATATTAATAATATTAGTATAGATGGGAATATAAGCAATGATAATTTGAGTCATTCTAGTATTGGTTCTTCAAAGGCACAATTGAAAAAAAAGAGAACATCTCTATTTCAAAATGGTTTGAATAAAGAAAAGGATTTAAAAGATTTCAAAAGATTTTGCGATGGACTCAAAACTTCAATGGATGAATATATATGCACTCAAATTGGAAGTAGAATTATGCAGAAATATCTTAAAAAGTTTCCTTCTTATATAAGAACTTTATTAATAAATAAAATTTCAATTTATTTTGAAAAATTAATGTGTGATACTTATGGAAACTATTTTTGCCAAAAATTATATAATATAAGTGAATTGGAACAAAGACTATTAATTTTAAATAGCTTAAAAAATTCATTTTTAACTATATCTAAAAATAATTGTGGAGCTCATGCTATTCAATTTATTATTGGTGCTGCACAGGAAACTGAAGAAAAAAAATTAATAATTGATTATGTTTCAAATCATGAACTAGAATTATCTTTAGACCCTGAAGGAACACATATAATACAAAAAATTGTGTCTTGTTTTAAAGAAAATGAAAGGGAAAATTTAAATAATGTTTTATTAATTCCAGATAATATAAAATCTTTATGTCTAAATGGAAAGGGTATGTGCATCATGAAAAAATTAATTATTAGTACTGAAGATAAAGATAATAAAATGAAAATATTAAATGGAATATATAAGCATTACATCGAAATTGCCCAAAGCCCTTTTGGAAATTACATTATTCAAAATATATTTGAAGAATGGGATATAAATATCTGTATTGATTTGATCCAAGCTTGCATTAAAGATGCTTTGACTTTTGCGACACAAAAATATAGCAGCAATGTAATTGTAAAAATTATTGATTTATATCAGAATAATAATAAATTAAATTTAAACTTTATTGAGCAAGTGAAGACTTTATTTTTTGATACTAAAAATATTATGGATTTATATAATAATAAATATGGAAGATTACTCTTATATAAATTAAACGGACTATTTCCAAAAGAAGAAAAAGAAAAATTGGTTCGAACTTTTCAAAAAAATGTTGATGACATTAAAATAAAAGAAAAAATAGATATTTTAACTGAAATTTTTGGTTAGTTTTAAAGTCTTATTAAATTTATTAAAAGATTAATTTATAAATATATTATTAACATTAATGACATTAATGTTATCTTATATTATTAACTGTCAAATTTAAAATATGAAAAATAATTAATAAATCATAGAGATAAATTTATATTTTAATAAACTAAAAATATTATTATTTAATCCAAATAATTATAATTTTAAATTTTATATTAGAGCATATAATTGTTTTCAATTATTTTAAAAATAATATATATATAGCTACTTATTTCAATTAATTTTCTTTTGGTATAAATAAAGTTTCACTTTGTACCCCATAATTTGAGTAATTGTCATTTATTATTATATTTTCACTTGCCTTTGAATTTCTTAAGTAATCTTTAACTTTATCATTATTATCTTTATCTTTCTCAAATTGCTTGACTTCAAAATAGACATTATTATCTGAATCTCCAAAATATGATGAATATTTTCTCTTATTTTCTTCTAAATTGATATTACTGTTACTATCATTAATTTTACTGCTTTTATCAAAACTTTTTTCTTTTTCCTCTTTTTCCTCCTTTTCTTCCTTTTCTTCTTTTTCCTCTTTTTCTTCTTTTTCCTTTGTTTTCTCTTTTTTCTCTTTTGTCTTGGATCTTTCTTTTTGTTTGTATTTTTTCCCTCTTTTTCTAAATATTCTTTCAGGAAGTTTCGATACATATGGCTTATATTCCTCGACAGAAAGTTCTTTAATATCAATATCTATATCGTCTATTCTATTACCAATAGAATGGGAAGGAACAAAAGTTTCTCTTTTTTTATATTTAGTAGTAACTTTTGACTGATAATAATCTTCTTCTTTATCATCAATTAAGAATTGATAATCATTTTCATTTTCTTTTTCTGAATTATTGTTGTTATTATTCGATAATTCTTCGTTCAAATTTTGGAAAGAGTTTTCTTCTATTTTATTTTCACTTTGAAGTTGATTACTAATATTGTTTTCTTTAGAAATAATACTTAGAGGAATGCTTATATCAGGATTTAAATCATGATTAGAATTAATTTCCATTTTTTCATCTTCTTCTTTTTCTATTGAGATTTTTAGATTTATATTTTCTACTTTTTCCTTTTCTTCACTTTTTTTATCATCAATTATTTCTTTATCAGTTTCATTGATATTAATTTCATTATCTTCTGACTTAATTCCATAGTCTATATTAAAATTATTTGTTTCTTCCTCATTTTTAACTTCCTTACTTTCTTCAATTTCATTTCCTTCTTCTTTACTTTTTATATTTTCACTTTTTTCTTTAATTTCATTTTCTTCCTCTAAATTATTTATATTTTGGCTTTTATTATCTTCTTCATTTTCATTCTTAATCATTTCATCATTTTCTTCTTCTAAATTGTTATTAAATACTTCATTGTAATCCAAATCGTCATTCATTATTTTTTCTTCTTTATTTTCATCATCATCATTATTTCCTTCATTAATTATTTCTCCTTTATTCTCACTTTCATTATTGTCTTCTTCCATATTATTTTCCTCCTCTTCATCATTGTAATTTTTATAACTATTGTCATTATTAATCTCTTCTTCTTTTTCTTCTTCTTCTTCTTTTTCATTGTCATTTAAAATTATTTCATTCTTATCATTTTTATTTGTTAAATCATACTTTATTTCATTATTGATATTAATATTTTTATCTTTATTTTCTCTAATATATTTTCTATGATAATCATTACTAATTGTATTATTTGAAGCTTTTATTTTTGTTTTGCCTTCTTGGGTAGTTTTATTAGAACTATATTTGCTTATATATATATTTATATTATTATTTTTATTATTTATTATTCCTTGATTTTTATCATTATTATTAGTTTCTTTTGATTCATTTTTATTCTTTTTACTATTTTCATTTTGAGAAATACTATATTTACTTTCAACAATATTTGTATTTTGTATTTCTTTATATTTATTATTAATATTTATATTATCATCTTTATTCCTTGTTGTCTTATTTTCTTTTTCTTTTTCCTTTTTTCCACCCTTTGTTACACTATATTTACTTATAAATATATTTGTATTTATATCTTGTGTTTTATTATAAATGGTTTCTTTGTTTCCATTTTTTGTTTCTTTTTCATTTTCACTTTGAATAGTACTATACTTACTTGAAATTATTTCTGATTTTAATTTTTGTTTAATACTATTATTATTAATTAATTTATTTCTAATTTTTAATTTATTCCTACTTTCATTTTCTTTTTTATTAATATTATATTTATTTAAAGTTGAATTTATATTTATTTCTTCATTAAAGCTATTATTATTTATTTCTTTATATCCAATATTTGATATTTTTTTATTTTCACTTTCATTTTCTATAGTATTAAATTTATTAGGGTTTATATTAGTATTTACTACTTCATTAATATTATTTATAATTTCCTTATATCCAATGTTCAACCTTTTTTCATTTTGGTTAATATTGTATTTATTTATAGTTATACTATTATTATTATTTGGTTTATTATTATTATTTTCTTTATTTTCATTTTTATTTGAATTTTCATGTTTTGCAGAATTATATCTGCTAGTCTTTATATTTGTATTTGTTTCTTTGGAATTATTGATGAAATTAATTTTTTTATTTTCATTTTTCTTTTTTTTATTATTTTCATTATATTTACTTATTACTATAGTATCATTTGTACTTTGATTTTTATTATTTTTCAAATTTTTATTTCTTTCGTTATCTATAGTATTATATTTAATTTCAACTGTATTAGTATTTTGATATTTATTAATATTAGTATCTTTACTTTCTCTTTTTGTTTTTTGTACATTATCATTATCTATAGTATTATATTTAATTTCAATTGTATTTGTATTTTGATATTTATTATTATTATTTTTATTGTCTTTTTTTATATTTTGATTATTTTCATTTTCATTATCTATTGTACTATATTTAATTTCAACTGTATTAGTATTTTGATATTTAATTTTTTTATTAATATCTTTAGCATCTATATCTTTTTTCTTTATATTTTTATTTATATTTGAGTCATTTTCTATAGTATTATATTTCTTTGTAATTATATTTATATCTAATTCTGGATTTTTATAATTTTTATTTATATCACTGTTATCTTTTTTCTTATCTTTTTTATTTTCTTTTTCTTTTATTGAATATTTATTTGTTTTTATTTCTTGATTTTTATTAATATTATTATCTATTTTATCTTTTTTGATATCTTTTTTATTTTCTTTTGAATTATAATTACTTATAATTAGATTTGTATTTATTTCAGGATATTTATAATTATTATTAATGTCTTTTTTGATATCTTTATTATTTTCTTTTTCTTCAATATTATATTTACTTATAATTAAATTAGTATTTATATCTGGATATTTATAATTATTGTTAATAACTTTTTTATTTTGTTTTATATATTTTTTATTTTCTTTTTCTGCAGTATTATTTTTACTTATAATTATATTTGTTTTTAATTCTGGTAATTTATAAGTATTATTAATATCATCCTTTTTATCCTTTTTCATGTCTTTATCTTTTTCCTTTTCTTTCTCTTTCTCAAATAAATTATATTTGTTTATAGTAATATTTTTATTTACTTCAGGATATTTATAATTATTAATATTATCTTTTTTATCTATTTTATCCTTTTTCATTTCTTTTTCATTTTCTTTTTCTGATGAATTATATTTACTTATAATTATATTTGTATTTACTTCTGGATATTTGTAATTAATATCTTTATTATCTTTTTTATTTATTTTATCTTTTTTCATCTCTTTTTTATTTTCTTTTTCTGATGAATTATATCTACTTATAATTATATTTGTATTTACTTCTGGATATTTATAATTATTATTTATAGTTTTATTATCTTTTTCTATATCTTTTTTATTTTCTTTCTCTGCAGTGTTATATTTATTTGCAATTTTATTTGTATTTATTTCTGGATATTTATATGTATTATTAATAAGTTTAATTTCTCTTTTTACATCCTTTTTATTTTCTTTTTCAGCAGTCTTATATTTATTTGAAATTATATTTGTACTTGCTCCTTGGTATTTATTTGTATTATCAATAACTTTAATTCCTTTTTTTATATCTTTTTTATTATCTTTTTCAGCAGTGTTATATTTATTTGTAATTTTATTTGCATTTATTTCAGGATATTTATATGTATTATCAATAACATTAATTTCTTTTTCTATATCTTTTTTATTTTCTTTCTCTGCAGTGTTATATTTATTTGCAATTTTATTTGTATTTATTTCTTGGTATTTATTTGTATTATTAATAAATTTAATTTCTTTTTTTATATCCTTTTTATCATCTTTTTCTGCAGTGTTATATTTATTTGCAATTATATTTGTACTTGCTCCTTGATATTTACTATTAATGATATCTTTTTTTGTATTTTCTTTTTCTTTATCTATAATACTATATTTACTTTCAATTATATTTGAACTTATTTCTTGATATTTAATACTAATTTCTCGAAGTTCATTTTCCAATTTTTTATTATTTTTATTTTTTCTGTCATTATATTTGCTTTTAATTATATAAGAATTTGCTCCTTGGTAATTTTTTATATTAATTTCATTATTTTTCAACCATTTTTTATTATTTTTTTCATTTATAATACTATATTTACTGAAAATAATATTTGCATTTACTGGTGGCATGATACTATCCACATTTTCGATTTTTCTATTACATTCATCACCATTTTCTTTGACTTTGTATTTATTTGGAATTATGTATGTATTTGTTCTTATATTCTTTTCTGATTTTTGCTTATTCATATATGTATTAGCTCCTTTATTATTATCTATAATTTTTTTATTTTCTTTTTCGATTTCTGTATTATTATATTTACTTATATAGACATTTGATTTTATTTCTTGATTATTATTATGCTTATTCTCATCATTATTTTCTGTTTTAATTTTTAGTTTTTTTTCAGTTTCTGTATTAGAGTATTTATTCTTTATTATTTTCATATTTATTTTTTGATTATTATTACTTATTTCCGTTTTATCAATATTTAATTTGATTTTTATTCCATTTTCTGAATTATTATTTTTAATTATTATATTTTTATTTGTTTCATTATTGCTTTTCCTATTAATATTCTCTTTAGTTAAGGAATTTACATTTATTTTTTTTCCATTTTCCGAAGTATTATTTTTAATTATTATATTTTTATTTGCTTCATGACTATTTTTCCTATTACTATCCTCTTTATTTAAGGAATTTAATTTTATTTTTTTTCCATCGTCAGGAAAATTTTTTTTAATTATTATAATTTTATTTGAGCCATGGCTATTTTTCCTATCTTTGTCTTCTTTATTTATGGAATTTAATTTGATATTTTTTTCATTATCTAAAATGCTATATTTCATTATTATTTTATTTCCTTCATTATTATTTTTCTTATAGCTATCTTCTTTATTCATAGGAATCAATTTTATCTTATTTTCATTTTCTGTGTTGTTATATTTAATAGTTTTATTTTTATTTGTTTCGTGGCTATTGTTCCTATTACTGTTTTCTTTATTAATAATTTTCAAATTTATTTTATTATCATCACCTTTTGTACTATATTTACTTAAAAGTACATTTGAGTTAATCCCATTATTAATAATATTATTGCTATTTTCTTTACTTCCACTTTTCAATTTTTTTTTAATTTCATCTTTATTTTCTGGAATATTATATTTACTTAATATTATATCTGTTTTTTTTCCTTGATTAACACTTTTATTGCTAATCTTTTTGCTTGGGCTATTTATTACTGTTTTTTTTTCTTTCTCACTTTGATTAGAAATATTTTTAGCTACAGTTTTATTTGTATTTATTCTTGGATTTAGGCTAATTTCTTTACTTTCATTTCTCTTTTTTTCAACACTTTCATTTTCTTCTTGACTATTATTATATTTATTTATAACTGAATTTGAATTTTTTTTTTGAGTATTATTATTGCTAAATTCCTTATTTTCATTTTTAGTTTTTTTACTTCCTTCATTCTTGTTATAATTATATTTACTAAGAAAAATATTAGTATTTATATCTTGATAATTATCATTCTTATTTTTTTCTTTGCTTTCGTTTTTCCTTTCTTCAAAAACTTCATTATCATATAAATTATATTTATTAATAATTAAATTAGTTTTATTTTTTTCCTTATAATTATAACTATTTATTCCTTCATTATTTAATTTTACTTTACTTTCATTTTCTGTATTATTATATTTAATTGTTATTACATTTTTATTTATAGATTGATATTTATTATTATTAATTTGTATTTTATTTTTATTTTCATTTTCTATAATACTATATTTAGTTGCAAATGAATTAGTATTCAGTTCTAGACTGCTTTTGATATTAATTTCTGCATTTCTTTTTTTTGTTTTTTTTTTATATTTATTATCGATATTTTTTGTACTATATTTATTTATAATTTTATCAATGCTAATTTCTTTGTCATTTATTTGCTTGTTTTCACTTTCTAAAATATTATATTTATTTAAATCTTTATCTTTTTTAATTATTTCTTTGAAACTTTTGTTTTTAACATCATTTTTTATGGGTTCCAACTTTTTTATATTTTCTTTTTTGCTCTCTACGAAACTGCTTTTGTTAGTATTAATACTTTTGTTTATATCGAGGTTATAGGTGTTATTCTTATATAAATTATTTGATTCATATTTTTGTTTATCTTGATTTATATTATTATTGGTAATATTTAATTCATATTTTTTTTTTTCATAATTTATATTATTATTTTCAATATTTAACTCTAATTTTTTTTTATCTTGATTTATATTAAAATTAGTATTATTTAATTCATATTTTTGTTTGTCCTTGCTTATATTATTATTGGCATTATTTAATTCATATTTCTTTTTATCTTCATTTATATTTTTATTTGTTTTATTTATTTCATATTTCTTTCTATCTTCACTTATATTACCATTATTGGTATTATTAAATTCATATATTTTTTTATCTCCATTTTTATTATTATTGGTTTTCTTTAATTCATATTTATTTCTATCTTCATTTATATTATTATTATTGGTATTATTGAATTCATATTTTTTTTTTTTCTTTCTTTTATTTTTATTATTATTATTTATATCAATTTTTTTTTTATCTTCATTTATATTAACTTTGAAATTATATAATTCATTTTTCTTTTTATCTTTATTTATATTATTATTATTGGTATTATTTAATTCATACTTCTTTTTACCTTCGTTAGAATTATTATTGGTAATATTTAATTCATATTTCTTTTTATTTTCATTAGCATTATTATTGATATTATTTAATTCAGATTTCTTTTTATCTTTATCTATATTTTTATTTGAATTAGTAAATTCATTTTTTTTATTATCCTTATTTATATTATTATTAATAGTATTTAATTCATATTTCTTCTTGTCATTACTTATATTATTATCAGTAGTATTTGATTCGTATTTCTTTTTGCCTTTATTTATATTATTATCAGTAATGTTTAATTCATATTTCTTCTTGTCCTTACTTATATTAGTATCAGTAGTATTTAATTCATATTTCTTTTTTTCCTTTCTTATATTATTATCAGTAATATTTAATTCATATTTCTTTTTTTCCTTTCTTATATTATTATCAGTAGTATTTAATTCATATTTCTTTTTTTCCTTTCTTATATTAGTATCAGCATTATTAACTTCATACTTTTTAATAATTGATATATTTTTTTTAGATTTATTTGTTTTTATTTCATAATTAATTTTATCAGTACTATTAGCATTATTTAAATTATTATTTTGTATTTTATTATTATCAATGCTTAGGCTATTTATCAAATTATTTTTTTCCTTAATATCAGAAGAAATTTTATTGAATTGTTTATAAGATTTTAAAGGATTATAAAATGAACTAGATTTTTCTAAAAGATTATTTCCTGATAATATTCTATATCTCTTTCTAATTGCTTCATTTCTTTTTAATCTATAATATAATAATTTATCATTTTTAATTGGTTTGGTAGGGTCAAACGAAAAATTGTCTTCATTTTGTAGCCTTTTCTCACGTTTTTTATTTTCATTATTATTATTTTTATTTTTATTTTTATAGTCAAAAGTTTTTGAATTATTTGAATATTTAAAATCTAATAAATTTGTAAAGCTTTTTGAAAGATTTGATCTTAAATTATCTTTTTTATTATTATTATTTTTATGTGTTATGGAATCAAACTTGTAATTATCATAATTTTTTTTAACTTTATATGTATTACTTATCGGTCTATTAGTAACTGTGTAATTATTATTTTTATAAGTGCTTCCCCTCTTATACAATACTTTAGATGGATTTATTTCTTGAATATTTTCATTAATATTTTTAAGAATATTTCTATGGCTATCTGATTTAATTCTATTATTTTTATTTTCACCAAGTAATTCAGCTGAGCCATTTACCAAAATGGAATGATCTAATCCACAATTGCACAAAAGATTATTAGTTGATGAATGATTATATAATAATTTTATTTCTTTAGTTAATCCACATATGCAACAGTCATCATCATCTTTTTTTGAGCAATATGATTTTATTTGTTTTAATATATCTAAACCACATTTGCATATATGCTCATTTGGCGGTGACTTTACTCTAGGTAAATTTAATTCATGACTTAAACCACAATTGCATTGATTATTTGTTGATGAATTATTATTCAATTGTCCTCTAGTTTTGTAGCTTGTTTTTATTATTGAAAATTTATTACTTTTATTAAAGCTATTAAGTGAATTATGGCTTAATTTATCAGTTGGTTTAATTTGGCTTGAAGAATTTACTGAAGTATTTGAAATATTTTTTTTTTGCGTTCCATAAAAGGTGCTATTAATTGATGTACTTTTATTTTTGCTATTATGAGAATTATTTTTATATTTAAAACTTTTTTTTGACCTTTGAGTTTTTATTATTTTATTTATTATATCTGGGGTATCATCCTCCTTGCTCAGATTTTGAATTTCATTTTTTTGATTTTGAGCCATTTTATAGTCTATAATCAATTATTAATTAATAAGATTAAAAATTAAAATTTAATAAATAAATAATTATTTAAATAATATAATATTTATTTTATCTTATATTTAAAATGATAATTAAAAACATGGGGATTGGGGATTGGGGATTGGGG
>Ga0247611_10009453_pt1 | contig 11719 bp, 14 predicted proteins | sample 177DNAGHGhighgp2_FD_192422 | JGI IMG/M metagenome (GOLD analysis project Ga0247611, IMG submission 192422) | Sheep rumen microbial communities from Palmerston North, Manawatu-Wanganui, New Zealand - 1770 DNA GHGhigh gp2 | ecosystem: Host-associated > Mammals > Digestive system > Stomach > Rumen... | reverse complement strand
AATTATTAAAGATTTCTTGTTGTTCTGCATATTCTTCAGTTATTTTTTTTGCTTTTTTAGTAGCTTTTGCAGTTCTCTCAATATATACAGGAACTTCTTTAATCTTCTCAACATTAGGATTTACACCCAGTAATGAATATGCTTCATTTAAGGCCTGTCTTAAAGCATTATGATCTACTTCATCAGCATGAGATAAAGCGTTAAGTTTTGCATTGGAAGCCTTAAGAGGTTTACGTGTTTCAGCATTTAACTTTCTAGACTTTTGAGCATTACTTAACATTTTACGAACTTTGTCTACCTCTTCAGGAGCAACTTCATATCCAAGTAAAACATTAATACGGCTAATAAGTCTATCTAAAGCTGACGACATCTGATTAATAGCATCAACGCCCATGCTAAGAATATTCTCTTGAACATTATCACTAATGCTATTCAAAGCTTTCATTGTATCTATGACGTTATTTAATGTTTCGTCAATTTTTTGTAAATTACTTACGATATCTCCATTGTCAGATAAAGCACTAACAACAGAAGCATCTATCTTGAAATTTCCATCTAAAACTCTGTCTGTAACAAGCTTATCTAATCGGTTTTTTAATTCAGTAATTTGAGAATCAATATTATCATTTAATTTAAAATTGATTAAACGTTGCTTTTCCTCAATATCATTTAGTTTTGCTTTTAAGGTTTCTAGCTCTGTATAAATACTGTCATCAACTTTTCCTTTAACAGTAACAACAGAATTTAACAATTCTTCTAATGATATTATTTTGTAAGCTAATTCATCTATTGAATCTGCATTTACATTTATTTTAACAGTTGGGATATTAGAAATGGAAACTTCTGATTGCTTTGCAGTTGTTTCTAAGACATTAGAAACTTCTTTTGATTCCGCAATCAATTTTTGGCTTAGAGAATTAAGTCGCTCATTTAATTCTGTAATATCTCTATTGGTTGCCTCGCTAATTTTAAATCTAATAGTTCTAGATTTCTTTGTAATAGAATCGAGAGTATCTTTTAATTCATTTATGCTAGTTTTAAATTGTTCGCTAACATCACCCTTAAGCTCAAGTGGCTGTGACATACTTGAAATAATATCATATTTTAAACTATCAATTTTATTTCTTAATTCATTTGCAGAATTTATTGTATTTGTACTTAATTCTAGGTTAATAGTACCACTTGCTATTAAATCTTCCTTAATCTTAAGAAGATTTTCAAGTTGTTCTTTTACCTCAGGATCTATACTAGCTTTTAACACAATAGGTTCACTTTGTAATTTATTAAGCTGTTCATATAATTCATCAAATTCGTCAGTATTAATTTTAACAGCAACAGAATTCAATTCCTTAATAGAATTTTCAGCTTTTTCGACAGCTTCGGCAGTTTCAGATAATGTACTATCCAATCTACTATTTAAATCATTAGCGTCAAGTTTTAACGAGTTTTTAGGAGGCTTTTTAGGCTGATTGGCCTTTTCAATTTCTGCTTGCTCTTTGCGTTGTTTACGTGTTTCTTTCGATTCAGCTAATTGTTCAGCAGCATTTTTCATACCACTTGTATCAACTTTTTCTAATCGCGAGTCTAAATCAGCGAATTGATTTAAAGCCTCAATAATTTCTTTTAATTTTGATATTTCTTTACCGCCAGATAAAGAAATACCTTTTTGCGCAACTACTTCTAAAACATCATCTAAAATTTCATTATTCTGCATTAATCCAGAATTTAAAGCCTCGGAAAAACCTTGTCTATCAATAACTTTATGATTAATTAATGTCTCGCCATAATTTAATATGTCATTTAATATATCAGCTACTTTATCATTTCTTTCAGATATTCTAGCTTTATATTCAGACAAAGCGTCTTCATATTCATATTTATCATGATAATTTTCTTCTTTAGGCTTATTAATAGATGGTTCATATAATTTATTAAGTTCTGCAAATTTTTCTTTAAGTAAGTCAAATGCTTTTGTAGCGTCCTTAGTGTCGATTGCAATTTTTAATTGAGTATATTCATCAAGCAATTTGCGAACATAGTCAATATCAATTTTAGGCTCTATTTCTGGCGCATATTTCTTAATAACACTTAATTGCTTTTTTATATTGGTAGAAAGGTCTTTATCAATTGGAATATCAATAGTTACATCAGACCATTCTTCATTTATTTTTTGAAATTCAGTTTTAGCTTTCTTAACAGCGTTATTTAATTCTGCCTCAAAATTTTTAAAATTAGCACTAACTTTAACTTCATAATTAAAAGTTGCCATTTCCTACCCCCTTTCTAATTAAATAATTTATCTAATTTTGGAATCATTAATTTAGTTATTTCTTTCCTCATATTGCCAGGTTTAGTATATTTGTCCATCTTATATTTAGGAGAAGGATTTCTTCTATAAGTTTTAAAAGTTTCTTCTTTTAATACTGTAATATCATTTCCTTCTCTGTCTTTTGAAGCTCTTTCAACCATCCTTTTATATTCAACTTCGGTTACTGCCGCTAAATATCTTCTAGGAAGTGGAGCATTACCTAAAAACATTCTTTGAGATGGAGACAAATCACTAGATCTATAATATTCAGGATTTTCAAAAAAACTTTTAGCTAACATTCTTTCATCTTTGTTATTGGTATAATATTTACTAGCAGCTTTCCATTTCTGTCTAAAAAATCTATAATCTTTATACCAATTCAATGGAGCTTGTGCTCCATGAGGTTCTAAATTATACATGTCCCAATTATGTTCGTTACGTTTAAATAAATAACCCCATTTTCTTCTTTCAGAACTTGTGTTACCATGAATTCCTTTTACAAATGTTCTCTTAAATACCCAATCAGTATCAGCTCTATAAGGATTTCCACCCCAATTAGATGTAATAAAATCAGAGCTAACCAAAATTCCTGCAAGATATTCATCTTTTCTTTTAGCTAAGTTTGAAAAGAAACTTTTACCCATAGGACCAGATGGACTATATTTATTAGAACCATAAAAAGTAGCACCTGTTCTTATGTAGGAAATAGGAATATATTCATTATAAAAATCCCAAATTGCAATTTCATACATAGTTTCAATTCTTACTTGCATTTCCATTGCAACCTCTTGTAAAACGCCATTAAAAGCTTTTTCCCATTCTTTGAGTGCTTTATCTTTGGCCATAAAAAAATCACCTTATCCTTTTTTTATAATTTCAGCTAATTTTTCATTGTTTAATACCTCTAAGATAGACTTAGAATTATCTTGAATAAAGTTTGAAAATTTATTTAAAAGCTCTATAGCGACTTTTTCAAATGAACCCGAAACCATATTAAAATTATCAAGAATAGATTTATTAACAGTTAAAAGTTCATCTAATTCTTTTTCACCTATAATTTCTGATAATTCACTTACTAAATCTGTTTGAGAGACTACGTCATAATCTTCAAGTAGTAATATGGTATTATCTTTAATATCCGGTTCAATATCTGTATAAAGTCTAAATAAAGCTAAAACAAACCACATTCTATTCAAGTTCATATCAATATAATCAATACCTTCCTCAGAATGTCTAATTGACATTTTGCGAGCATATTCAAAATAAGCTATTTTCTCAGCAATAGGAGAGTATGTTCTTACTACATGTTCCTTAATTTTGTTATTCTTATTATTTACAAATTCCTTAATTGTCATAATTTTATTCTCCTTTTTCTCCATAAATATTTACATAAGCCATTCCGATTAGAATAGCCTCAGCTATATTGTCATCTTCAATATCTTTAAGCCCCAATTCATGAACTTTATTAATAGCCCATGCCTTTAATTCTTTACGTGTTCTACCTTTTTTTTCTGAACTAATTAAAGCTCTCCACTCGGTTGGCATAACTTTATAATAAAAACAATCATTGGTTAAAGACCAACCTCTAATAGCTCCTAATAAATTAGCTAAGCATTTGTCAGAATCCGGATTAAACCCTTGCCATGAATCTTCCTGGCAAATAATATCCGGCTTTAGTTCAGTTAAAAATTTAGTTACTGATAAAATCATAGGGTCTAAACGCTCCCATTTAGAACCACCGTCCATATGAAAGAGTTTATATCCTTGATATTTACCATTAACATATATAGAAATAGCGGTATTAGTAGTAGATGAATCTATACCGCACAATATTACTTTCTTCATAATTTATTGATTCCTTTTCTGCACCATGCGTCATACACACCAGTTTCTTGAGTTTGTTTTTTTGAAAAAATAAAAACAACAACAGGCTCACCAAGTTTAGTACTACCTAGATAAATGTCTAATGGTTCAACACCATTTTCCCAATAATAAGCTGCTTGCTTAGCATTAAGAATCCTTATATTGTCATAACTAGAATAATCTCTATTACTCAAATTTGATTTAATTTTTGTCATTCCTTGTTTTCCTTTCTTTGCAAAAAATGGGGCATACATGTGAATGTATACCCCTAGTCATCACCTAACACATTCACAATTCTTTTGTATTTATTCTTACGTTTAAAAACTGTATGTGGTTCTGTAGTAGGTGCTTCAACTTCCTCTTCATTTTCATCTACACTTACAGCCACATCTTCCTCAACAGAATCAAAAATCAACTGAATATGATTTTTAATTGATTCTTTAAAGTTTTCATCAGATGTTACATTAAGACTTCTTAATTCAGCTAAACTTTCCTCATTAGTTTTCTTTCCAAGGCTTTGAGCTACTAATATCCCGAAAATCTTTTTACATCTTTCTGAATCAAACATTGTATATATACTTGCGTCCTTATCCTTGTCTTTTGGACAATTTGGACAATAAGAATATTCTTTGCCACAGCAAAAACACTTCATAAAGTTTCCTCCATTTAAAAAAGCAAAGAAGAGTCCCTAAAAACTCTCCCTTGCTTTAATGTAGTAATTTCTATTAAATTATTCCTCGTCTGGAACAATAATTCTAAATAACTTCTTTTCCTTATCACAGTAGCTCTGATAAGCCTGAATTGTGAAAGGATGATTACCATCAGAAGCAATATCCCAATCAACTTCACTTGATAACTTAGCATTAGCGAAGTCAATGTAAGCATGAATCTGTGTCTCTTCATCACATGGATCATAACCAAGAACTTCCATAACAGCTCTACCAGCCTTAGGGAAATTAATTGCATCAGCTGTTACAACAGATGCACCTGATGAATCATAGTCATACATTACAAATAGTACATCATCCTTTGTTAATCCTGTAGGAACAGTGATAGAACCTGTTTCTCCATCATAAACAAATTCTGTAGCAGATGCTGCTGTACCTGCAGTAAATGTAGTTCCAAGAGAGCCATCACCATTCTCAAGATAAATTCTTGTTACAGCTGCGTTTGGTGTATTTGCTAATGTGTATGATGTTGTTGTGCCATCATATGTAATTTCCTCAAATGCAGGAACAGAAATCTTGTCAGTACTTGTTGCCTTTTCAACTTCTCTACCCATCTGAGCAGCATATAAATGTAAATCAAATAATGATGAATTGCCTGATAATTCAGCTGACTTACCATTTTCAAGTTCCATAATTGTGCCACCAAGAGCGTCTGTAATTGTTCTTGTATCACTTACAGCAACTGACAATGATGGGTCAGAAATCTGATTAATAGACCACATAAATTCGCCTGTAGACTTTGATACCATCATTAGTCTAATTGCATGGTCTACAACAAAATTTGTTAGCTGTGTTGCCATTTTTAATCCTCCTTAAAAAAATTTTAGCCTTGCTAAAAAGCAAGGCTAATTTAGATATTTCGCATCCAATCTAATTGTTTCTTATCAACTTTACTTGAATCAACCATACCGCCATAAATTCCCTTAAGAAGAGAAGTAGCAGAAACATAGATATTAGCACCTGCGACAGTATCCATAAACTCGTATAAAGTACATTCCTTAAGCTCTGAACTTTTATATTTAAATCCTGGATATCTCATCATTGCAGATACTAATGGCTTAAGTGTCGATGTGATATTTTTTTCTTTTTTCTGCTTTTCAATTCTTTCACGGTCTAATTGAATCAAGATTCGCTTTGTCGTTTTGTTTTTTGCTTTTTCTACTTTAGGTTTTATATTATGCAATTTCCTAAAGTAACCAACAATTTTATAATATATAATCTCATCAATCTTGATATCATGTTCTCGATCATATAGAACCTTTAAACCATTTTGAGTATTAACGCATAATTCAAATTTTGATAAATCTAAATCTCCAAGCAATAGCTTGGTATCATCTTTGGTTAAACTTCGAGATAGCATACAGAATAATTCAAAATCAGATATTTTCTCATAGTCTATACCTGAATCATATAATTGACTCTTCATATCACTGGGAATGCATGTTAGAGCATGAACTACACTGTAATATCTCTTTTCACCAAACTCGATAATATCTCCAACAGTAGGAGAGTAGAGAGTAATTTTTGAATTAAGATGAAATGGCTCACCAAAATAAGCTTTTAACTCGTCTAATTCAATTAAATCATCGCTTGTCATATTTATTACTTCCTCTGTTGTTATAAATATTATTTAACTCATAGATTTCAAATTTAATAGTTCTGCAATAATACTTTTGGTCTAAAATATCAGGATAATCACTAGTACATTTAAGTTGCATACCTAAACGATTCGTCCAACATAATAAATCCTTAATTATATAATCTAATAAGTCCATTCTGGTTATGCCATATTCCGTGTTCATGTCATCTTCATGAACAAGGCACATAATCCATAATTCTTGATTTTTGATTATATTATTATAGGAACTTACGCTATCATCACGAATGTCAAACATAACAAAATTAGAGACTTCCTTTTGCAAGCCAAGAACCTTAAGATAAGGAATAATTTGTTCGTGGGTAACTCTTTCATTATAATCTAGAATTTCATTCCTTAAATCTAGTTCTTCTTGTGTAGGATTATTCTTATCAGCGTATTGATTAAGAGGACGCTTAGGATGCCTATTCAAAACCTCAATTAAATCAGGATCTGCTTTAAGCATTTCTAGCAATTTGTTTTTTTTATATATTATGTCATTGTTTTTTTTATCTTCTAAGTTACGTTGTATAGTTTTTATATCTCTATTCATTAGCCACCTCCACCATATAGCTAGATGAGAAGTTGCCTGATGAATCTGATACTAAAATATTAAAATATTTACCTTTAAGACTATTAGCTTTAGACGGCCTAATTATCATTATGTTATCATCAAAAGATGTTAGTTTTAATAATCCGACATAGTAATTAGCATTAACTTCTTGATTATCAACTAATTCAATACGCCACTCTGCTTTTTTATCAGAAATAACCTTACCGTCCTCGTTAATAAACTCAGCTTTAAAATAAGATTCTTTGCCAATAAATAGTCTTGTGTCATAATTATCAGGAATATCAACAAGTTCATCTTTGTCATTAAGCATTTTCCTAATTATTCTAAAATGATTCTTATCTGTTGATTCTTTCATGGTTTCTTCAATTTGAATTTCGCCCATATCATTATAGTAATTGCATATACCTAATTTAACATTATCCCTATGCTCATCATAATCATCTTGTTTAAGCGATAATTTAATTAAGCCTTTAGGCGTAAAGTCCTTTATCTTAGTTACAATATAAACTTTAGGATTAAGGTCGTTATATCCAATCATAAATCTTTGATTAAACATAATAGTTCTATTATCATCAAGATAATCCTTATATCTATCACCATATAGCTGATAAACATCAGGAATCCAGGCCTGCGTTAAATCATCTAATCTAGATGTTGTAGACGCAATATAAATACCACTTGTATAAGAATTAGCGATTTTATTAATGCCAAAACTATGACAAATTTTGCCATTATAAATCCATTTAAAATCCCAATTACATTGCTGAACAATATATCTAACAAAAGCATTACCGGCATCTTTATCAACAATCATCCACCATGTTTTTCTATTTTCTACAGGTTGTAAGAATGGATTAACCAATTCTTCATCATTAAGCTCTAAATCATAACTTGTATCATTAGGGATTATGATATAACTTCCAATAGGAAAATTTACATGAGGCCTAAATTGAATATAATAATCTACAGCATCACTTACTATAGATGGGTTAGTATGCTTCCAATATTTAATATCTATATATTGCCAACCATCATTAGGTGTTAAAATATATGCTTTTTTGTAGTTAATATCCGTTTTAAAAGTAATGTTTTGTATATCATCAGATTGATTCTGATAGATTTGCGAAAGATTGTTGCCAGAAGAATCAAGATAATCTTTGTATAAATCACTAGTTAGCATTTAATCCCTCCCCTCTATAGATATTTTATCTATTAAAGCTTGAGCATCAAAAACTAATTTGCGATATATGGAATAATTAAAGTTTTCGCTTAAGCACTCATCATAAGCAGCTTGTAATAAATTCATAATCTCTAGTAATTCAACAGGATAATTCATTATTTTATTAAAGCCACTTATTTCTTTTATTAGCCCTAGGAAATATTTATTAATATCTACATCAGGATAATTTTTACATGTTGCTTTATCTTTATAAATTATTAGCCAAAATAATTTTTTGTGTAATTGAACTTTATAATCTTCGAGTTGTTCAGCTGAAATTTCATACAAAAGGTTATTCATTAATCCACCGATTTAATGTTGGCACTTGCGCTATTACCACGTAAATACCTATTATTAAATCCGGAATTATCCGTTATTAATTTCCTATATGAAATTTCTAAATCATCTCGAAGATTTCTAAGCTCTTCAGCATGTGAAGCTTGGCTATAAAATTTTGCATCACTTGTTGAAAACATTTGAGCAATATTTGTTAAAGAATTTACTTGCGGAGTTATCCAAGCTAAAGCCATGCCATAACCAACAACTTCTGTAACAAACCATTTATCTAAGTCTTCATCATCATTTGATATTTGAGAGTCCATCTCATAAGTAACAACGTTTAGCACATCATCAAATAATAAAGATGTAAATAGTTTTCTTATTTGTGGCTTTGCAAAAGCAGAATGTAAATATCCCTTTAAAAGATTCTCCCTGACTTCATCAGAGACAGAATCCTTAAATAAATCATATGCTTTTACTTTCGAGAAGAAAGAAGCATATATTGTTGAATATTCCATTGAGGACATGTAAGCTCTCCTCTCTATCTTTAATCATTATAAAGACCAGTAATAAGCATTAACTTTGTGCCAAAATATTCGTCTAAAGCTCTGATAGTTGAAACACTATCTAATTCACCAGAACCAATCTTTGTTGCTGCAATAGACTTAATAGAATCTTTAACACCCGCTGGCATTTTGTCTAAAGCTGCAATAATTTCCCTTGGAGATTTTCTTAATAATGCATCAACATTATCAATACTATAATGTTCAGCGTAAAAATCTTTTAGGATTTGATTCTGTTCAACAAAATCATTATCAAGAACAATAATAAAAGGATAGAAGAGGAACTTAGATCTTGCTTGAACCATCCACTTTAAGTCTTGGTAAGCAATTTCCATTTCGTCTCCTACAATTCTAAATGAATAAACATCGCCTGTCTTTTCACCTTTGACATTTGTAATTCCAGGTAATACAGATTTACAAAGAATCATGTCATCGTTCTTAAACTTTTTAACAGGTGCAACTTCTTTTGAAGATGCACCTGCCTTTGTTGAAACTGAGCTTTTTTTTGTAATACTCTTTGCCATTTTAATTCTCCTTTTTCTCCTAAATCTAAATTAAAGCTTCCATGCACCGAAGTTTCTACCGAATACAACGCCTACACCGAAGTCTCTCTGAATTTCATGCTTGCCAATATCATCAATTCTTCCATTAGCTTCGCCCTTATCTGTGACTTCATTGATTTCAATTTCACCAGAGTCAACAACTTTAATGAACTTGTTATCATCAACAACTGGAAGAATAAGTAGTAAATCATCATCAATGATTGCATTCTTTAATTCCTTATCTGCATATCTCTGAGGTAATTCAATAAGGTCAGTTCCTTCATATGTACCAAGTCTACCTGTAGCAGCTACAGATTCTTTCTGAGATAAACTTCTCCAATTAACATCTGTTAAAGCATTAAGGCTCTTTAATGCAAGCTTTGTACCAATAATAACTACATCAGAATCATTAGAAGCACCAACTTTTTCAATAATTGTATCTAAGTCAGCCTTAACAAGTGTACCTGAACCAACCAAGTCAGCTCTTAAAGGAATTGTATTTGGAAGATTAGAAATCTGTGCATATACTTCATCAAGAATCTTCTTAACAAATGCAGCAGCAACAGCATTAATTAAAACTTCAATGTCTTCCTGTCCGCTTAAATAGCGGTCAATTGAATAACCAACAGCTGCACCATATGTAGATGTTGGAACATTATAATTTGCACCTCTTCCAAGTCTCTGTAATACAAAATCATGATGCTGGCCTGAAACCTTTGCTACAGAAAGAATTGTTTCATCATCAACGTAGAAGTCGATATCATCACCATCAGCAATATTTCTTCTATCAACGAATTCATTGAAGATTTCATTATCCTGTAAACCAAGTGTTACCTTGTAAGAACTTTCATCCTCAATAATCTGATAAAAATCAAATGCTTCGTCTCTCTTAAGAGCTCTTTTTCTATTTTTCTTAGACTTAACTGTTTCCTCATTTAAGCCAAGAACTGACCACATCATTCTTCTTACGGTATCTTCAGCATCTCTTTTAGAAATTTCATTTCCTTCTGAATCATAGAAAGTCTTTACACCACTACATAAATCATGAATAGCAGTAGTAATAGCCTTTAAATTCTCTTCTGACTGAAATACCTTGCGTGTATTTTCGCTAAAATTCATAAGATTCATAAATATTTATACCCCCTTTCTCATATTACTGACCAACAGTAAGCTTGCCTGTTGCGCTGTCTACAGTTACTGACTTGCCTACAACTGGTGTATTTGTAAAGCCAGCTGCTGAAAGACTAACCATATCCTTGTAAGTTAATTCATAACCCTTAACTACATCACCAGATGCGTTGTAGAATAATTCTTCTTTTCTGAATCTCTTTTCATCATATGGTGAAATCTCAGGCATATAAATGAATACTGTGCCTTTACCTGCTGTATCGATTTCTACAAAGTAGTCGCCATTTGTTGCCTGTTCTACAATAGTACCTGTAATTGTACCCTTGCTTACTCCTTCTTTATAAGTTCCGAGTGTGATATAATCACCGAGTGTTAAAAATACACCGTTGTCGTGGTTGGCTGTTAACTTCACATCAAAAATATGTGGTGAGCCTGCACTAGCTGCAATTCTTGTAGGAAATGCAACTGTATGTGTTACGTTTGTCTGGATATCTACTGCCATTTCTTTTCCCCTTTCTTTTATTTGTCAAAAATTGTTCCGTATTTTCCCGGCTTTTTCTTTGATGTCTGCATAAATGAATATTTATTATATTTATCCTTTTTCATTTCATATTCTTGTAATTTTGTTTCCATCAAAGAATAATTAGTTTTCATTTCTTCAAGCTGATCAACTTCTTCTTGTGTAAGATACTTAACAAAAAGTTCAACCCTTTCGCCTACTAGCGTAAAAATCTCATTATCAAGAGTATATTGCTGTTTATAATGTTTATTATTCCAATAATCATGCATAAAGACAGTATTAGTAGCGGTATCAGCATCTACACAGTAGAATGTATTTTCAGGTATTCCATATGTCACATCAATTAGCTCATCTAAAGC
>Ga0247611_10009452_pt1 | contig 11719 bp, 21 predicted proteins | sample 177DNAGHGhighgp2_FD_192422 | JGI IMG/M metagenome (GOLD analysis project Ga0247611, IMG submission 192422) | Sheep rumen microbial communities from Palmerston North, Manawatu-Wanganui, New Zealand - 1770 DNA GHGhigh gp2 | ecosystem: Host-associated > Mammals > Digestive system > Stomach > Rumen... | reverse complement strand
AATCCTGGTCCTGATGGTAAACCTGTATTTGGCAAGAGATACTTTATGGTTTCAAGAGATGCTATACACGGTGAAGAATTCGAACGCATGATTGAGCATGTAGGATTTCTTCTAATGCCTTCTAAAGATATCGATGAGATATATGCTACGTTAGAAGCTAAAGGTAAGGTTAAACATTAGAAAGGAGGATGATACTATGAGAAATGTTAAGTTTGTAGTTATATATAGAGACTGTGGTGATACTTGTGATGGTCTTTGTAGAGTACTAGAAACTACAGAGACGTTTCAGGATGCTCAAGCTGAAATGACACGTGATGTTAATAGCTATCTATTGGAAAATCCTAGTACACGATTAGATGTCGATGAGGAATCTCACAGAATAGTTGTTGACGCAAATGGTGAAGATGCTTGTGTTTGGCAGATATTGTCTCTCTAATCATTCTAGAGTGCATGAGATTAGTTTTTACGTAGACTTTTATGTAGAATTAAATCTTGTGCACTCTACGGTCATCTAACGAGACGTATTTCGTTTACAGCTGTCATACGAAATAAAGCTGTAATCGTGATATGTTGTATTTAACTAAAAGATTGGAGGTAAATTATGTACGAAAAACCTATTTGCTTATGACTATTATTATGGTATAGTAAACGAAATTTAGTTTTAACCCAACCTATTTATAAGAAAGGAAAATATCATGACTATTAGAGTCTCTATCGATGGTGAAGAATTTAAATCCATAAATGATGCTGCTGATTTTTTAGAGATACCTAATTGGCAGTTATCTCAAGCTTTAATGAATAAACCATCTTGTAATATAAATGGCTTTAATGTTAAAAAGCTTGATAAAAGCGCTGAAAAACGTAAGATAATTTGTATAGATACTCAAGAAGTATTTAATACTGCTGTAGAATTAGCTAAACATCTTGGCATGAGTCATGCAGCTGTTTGTAAAGGCTTAAATGATAATCTATACTTTTATCACAATGGTAAAAGATATGCTAAATTATCTGAGAAATCAGAAATTACTAAAAAGTATGTTGCACGCGGACCAAAAGGAAAATGTGAACCACTTATTGTGGATGGTGAACAACTGGTAAGAAAGAACATGAAGGAGAATGCAATGAACGCTAAACCGATACCTACTAATCATAAACATAACGATGATAGTTCAGTTGTGGATACTGACGAGCTAATCGAAATGGCTAAAAAGGAAACAGCTGAACAAGTCTTACAACGTCTAGTGATAGAGTTTATAGACAAAAAAGAGTATGATACTGCTGAAAAGCTGCTTGGTGTATTAGTTAAGCATGGAAAGGAGTTAAGATAACACACATAAATTAAATATTACTCACGTAAATATTTATATATTATTATGTAATATAAAAACTCAACCACTATTTATGAAAGGAAAAAGATATGATGTATATGGTAATGAATAAAGAAACAGCTGAATGTGATGTATTCGGCAGTAAAGAAGCAGCAGAAAATAATTTACAACCTGGTTGCTTTATGTTTCCTTGTGATGATGTTGATCATGAAGAAGATGCAGAATTAATTCTGTATCCTAATGTAGATAAACAAACAAAACTTAGTTGGGTAGCAGAATATCAGAAAGATTTAATCAATGATGATTTGAAAAAAGCTACTGTATTAGATCCAATTAAGTTTGTACGTGGTGATTTATGATAACGAAAGGAAATAACATGAGTAAATCAAATTGTAATTGTACTATTTGGGTAAAACAAGAAGATAAAGGTTTTTATATTCTTGGAACTACAGTGAGTGATCCTGATAATAAAGAAACTATATTTGAAATGAATGAGTCTGAATTTGCATCTCCTGATTTTAAAGAAACAATAGAAAATATCAATAACAAAGCAATAGAAAATAGTTGTTGTATTGATAAATTCTTTGTTGTTGATCCAGGAACTAATGAAGACGATAAAGCAGAAATAATCATGGCATTCAATAATAAGAAACCAATTTTACATTGAAAGTAAGATATATAATGGAGGAAAACAATGAGTCGAAGCAAATATCAAGAGCTTAAAGATGAATATTATCATCAGAAGCAAGAAGGTATAGAATATGTATTTGGTAACGATCAGTTACAAGAATACTTTAAACGTACCGGTTATACAATGGATGACTTTAAGTCTGGTAAATTAGTAACAGATGGTTATGGAGGTATTGGTACTAAAGAAGCTTTTGAAGCAAGAGATAAACATTATGAAGAATGGAAAGAGAAAGTAAAGGCTGAATGTACTGCTGAATCTATCTTTGAAGATGAATGGTGGAATCACGAATGTGGTCTTAGTTATGACTTCAGTGATGCATTAGCTATAACACGCTCTTATTTCCCTAAATATACTCCTAAGCAGAGTTTATTAAACAAACTTCAACGTGAGTTTGGAAAACTTAATTGGTAATAATCTTTAATATGAAAGGAATTTAATATGAATAAACAATATGTTATCACAGATCCATGCTACATCTTATCTGAAGAAGTATGGCAGAAAGCTTGTAAAGAAGAATTTAACGATGCAGAGGATCAATACGAAAGATTTAACAATCGTATTACAGCTGAATTAAATACTCTTGCTGGTACAACAGATGCTGTAGCTACAGATACAGGATTCGGTGATTGGTCTAATTGTATGCATTGTAGCAATGATGATAAGATTATACAGTCAGACTTTTTCGCGGATTCAGGTATGGTCTGTGTTGTTGAATATAACGATAAGATTAAAGCTGCTTTAGAAGCTAATGATAATAGTCATCTTGTTGATGAAGATGTTGGTGGTGCAGCTTTAATTAATACAGAAGGTGATGTCAGAATAACAATGAATCATGATGATCCTAATTGGACAGTTGTTGAAATTGAAGATGAGAAAGATGGTTTCAACAGTCTTGTTGCTGAAGATGATGCCTTCGACGATAATGAAGATGAAGAAGACGATGATGAATGGGAGGATGATGAGGAATAAATAGACAAAAATAATTAAGAAATTATTATGCTTTCTTTTAAACTTTAACCAACCAATATGAAAGGAAATAATATGACTAATGCTTTAAGTAATAATCCTAAAACTATTTATGTTGTAAGTTATTATATTTATAACGATAAAGATACAGCTCATACATATATATTTGATAATGAGTCTGAAGCAGATAAATTTAAAGAATATTTAGAAGATGTATGTAAAGAGAAAAATATTCCAATCAATATTGATTATTCAGTAACACTTATAACATCTTTTGATAACGCAGTAACTTGTTTTTTAGAACAAATTTGGGATGAGGAGGATTAACCATGGCAATACCTAAGTATTTAAAACCAATTGATGAAGCTAAAGCTAATAAGATTATTGAAAAATGTCTTAAGAATGGAACAGGATATTTTGAACATCATTTCTTTGAAGGTCAAGAAAATGAATCTTATGAGTTTATCGATGAAACTAATCCAATAAAACCAAAGTTAATTCGTAAAGACTTTGGTCATTGTGAAACAGGTCCACTTAGTTTATAGGAGGAATAATAATGGTTAAATATACAGTAATATATACTGATCAAGGGGATACTTGTGATGGTTTAGCAAGAACTCTTGGAACATATAATAGTAAGAAGAAAGCTCAAGCAGCCATGAAGTCTGATGTTTCATGCTATCGTGAAGTTAATGATATGTATGAAATTACAGAACAGGATGACAAACACATCTTTGTAGGAGATGAAGAAGGTGGATGTCTCTGGCAAATATTGGAATGTTATAGGTAAAACTATGACTGAAGATAAACTAGAAACTCTTAGAGATTATATAATATTACATAATGTATTTGAAGTAGCTTGTGTATATGCTACTGGTTCAACAGATACTATTAGTCGTAAAATAGTAGAAGCTGATCCATATTATATTTCTTTTGAAAAGGAAAAGCATTATAAAATATTATATATTGATAATGTATATAAACCTGAAATAAAAGAAGCAATTGTTACAGAACAAGAGCTTAAGGAACAATGTGATAAAGTTTTCAAACTTATGAAAGCAATCAATCGTAATAGAAAGGAGTTAGGTCATGAATGATTTATATTTTGTGCAAGGAATACCAACAAGTTATGCTTCACCAGATTTGTTTGTATTTAGCACTGAAAGAAAAGCCGAATCAGCTAAAAAAATAATTGAAGATTTTTATGATTCTATGTGCTTTGATCATGAATATGAAATTAAAAAAGTTGATATTACACAACTTAATATTAAAGATCAAAAATTGTATTGTGTAGTTGGAGCAGTGACACCTCTTGAAACACAAACTTGGATATTTGATACTAAAACAAAAGCTGAGGCAAAAGAAAACGAGTTGTGGAATGATCCTGATCGTTTTAATGATGCTCAATTTTATATTACCGAAATAGATTTGAATAATCTAGATACTATAAAATCTATAAAAGATTTCATTAAAGAGCAAAAAGAATATTATGAAGACTGAGTGGAGGTAAATAATGCACAAAAATATCAAGCGAAAATTAAAAAGAATAGCTGATGCTTTAAAGAAAGCTTTTTTAGAAAAGAAATATATAACTGAATTTCAATATAAACCACAAGAACCAATGGAATATATTTGTGTACCTTTAAATACTGAAAGAAAGGAAGGTAAGTAATGAAATGTAAAGTACCTATTAAAATTGTTTTCAATGGAACAGCTATGATTAATGCTGTAGATAAAGTAGATGCTATACTAATAGCAAATGAATTAAGTAGTAAAGGAAGTAAACTTATATACAATAAAGAAAATGATTGTGCTATTTGTGAATTAACATTTGAAGAAGCATCTCATATTGAAATAAACCAAGATAAATATATTGAAATAGTAAAGGAGGTAAATAATGGCTAAATATACTGAATATGATTTTGATTATGAATGTGATTTTGATAACATTAAAGTAACAAAACATCTTGAAAAGATTGGTGAGATTAATATTAATGAAGATCACATTGAATCTGAAAAAGAAGTATTTATAGATGACGATAATGTTCGCTATAGATTACGCAAAGTAACAATGGTATCTGGAGCTGTCCATTACTTATTAGTAGATAAACACGAATATACAGAAGAAGATAACCCTGAAAAATTTGTGTTAGCTATCTATACTAATGGAAAGAAACAAGGATACGTTCGATGCACTGATACAAAATACGTTAACGGCATAACGTATATTCAAGTGTTTGAAAAAAAGCATGCTACAGTATTTACTCTTTATCCTGAAGATGAACATGGTGTAGTTAAAGTTACTTGGGGAACATTAACTGAAGATAAAAGTATTTGGTATGAAGATTTCATAGATAGGTTTGAACCATTTACTATTGTCAAAGAATCAGTATAACAGCTGTTGCACGGAGATACCGGAGTCACATAAAACTCTGGTTCTCCCTCGCAGCAAAAAGTACTGAGTGAAAGGAGGTATGAATAATTAGAAAAATAATTTGTGTATAAATATAAAAAATTTAAGTTTGTTAACGCTTTATTAATAAATTTATTATAAGTTATAATCTGTTCGCAACAACTTTCACATGGAGGAAAAAGTATTATGACAATAGATTATAAAGAAATGAACAAGAAGTATGAAACAGCTACAATCGAATCTATTCAGATGGAGTTAGATGAGCTTAATAAAGGTATGACTCGTAGACATGGTCGTGCTCCAAAGCATGAAGATGATCCTGAATTAGAGAAGAAGAAACGCTGGAGTAATCTTCAATCCCGTAAAAGTAGACATGCTAGAAAGGATATAGAAACAAGACGTGAAAAAGCTAATCAAAAATATTTAGGTATCACAGAAGATGAAGATGAGTATGGTATACGACCAGTAGATGAAAGACGTTATAAACAATGTTTTCATTCTGGTTATATAGATGCTCCTGTATATCTTAGATATGTTAAAATGATGACAGGTCTTAGTCTTAAGCAAATAGCTGTTTTACAGAAGCGTACAGGTTTAATACCTACGCCTAGAGTAGATGATGCTGAAGCTGAAGCAGACTTTCAAAAGAGATGGTTAGCAGGTGACGTGTATTAGTTTTCACATAAATTAAATAACATTCACATAAATAAAAATATATTATATTATAATCATAATCATTAAGTTGATTATAAATATATAAACAGAAAGGAGTCAGTATGAAGAAGATTCTGTAATGTAAGAATTTCTTCCACAAGTACAGTTTTTCCTTGTGGTTGGGGAAGAGACAGCGAAATCTGTATAAACTAATAGATAGAGTAAGAAAGAAAAAATACATTTATAGCTTTATCCTTTAGCTAAATGATAGGGGTTGATACTTTCTTACTCTATCTCGTATTAACAAAAAGTACACTAACAATCTATTATAAGGAGATTAATAATGTCAAACGTAGTTGAAAGCATATCTGATAAAGATATGAAAGAATTAATCAAAGCTTATGTTGCTTATAAAAAAGCTGAAGCTAACTTTACCAAACTTAAGAAGAAACTCACTGAGCATTTAATGATCGGTGTGTATGAATCTAAATACGGTAAGATTAATAAATTTATTTCTGTAAGAAAGTTAACCAACTTTGAAAAGCTCTATGAAGATCATCCTGAAATAGAGAAAATCATAGAGGAATATAAAGAAGAAAAGGAGCAAACATCAGTTTTGATAACCAACCAGATGGATTAATATAAAGTAAAAGAAGGGATTGCTTACTATGCTAAACAGTCCCTTCTATCTTATTCCAACCAACCATAAACTGAAAGGAAAAAGAAAATGAAAGAGCTACTAGAGTTTTATAATAAAAGTCCTGAAAATGTTAAAACTTTTATTATACAAAAATGCTACTATTACTTTAATCCTGAAGAACCAGACGGATACAGAAAGTCTCCAACGACTAATTATGATCTGTTTGATATTCTTAGCAGCAGTTCTGATAAAGACTTAACATTTGACTATGAAGTTCATAAAAAAGCTGCTATCTTAAGTAGATGTAGTTATGAAGAAGTAAAAGAATTATTGTTTAAAGAACATAAAGCTTTTCATTATCGTCCAGAGCGTATGGATATTTGTAATCAACAGAACAGTATATTGTTATTACATCTTACATCAGACGATTTAAGAAAGCACCAGTCAGAAAGATTACGTGATCGTGATGAATGGAAAGAACCATATCAACCAGAATATGTATTCTTGCTAAACAAAGACTTTAGTCAAGAATTCTTCAATAATCTATTTAATAAAATAACTGAAGAAGAAAACACAAGAGGCTGGGGTTTTGGATTATTAGATAATCTTGGCTACGATATAAATGTGTGGATTGATCTGTTTGGTCTAGATAACATCAGAAAGTATCTACAGAGAAGCATTAATAATTTACCTAATAGCTTTATATATAATACAAAAGATAAAAGGTATTTAGATTTATTCGATGAGTTATTTTTCTGCGATAACAGCTGGTTACAAGATGACAAGATACATTTCGTAGAAGATACAAATATAAGCACTATCTCGAGATTCGAGCAATTTGTAGAAAAATTCTTGTGTGTCGATATGTCATACGTTAAATGTTTACCACATATATTTAGATATGATTTACCTATGTTAAATGCATTAGCTAGTCTTAAAAAGCCAGAAGATGAATTAACAGAAGGTATGTCTTACCGTGAACAATATAGATTTGGTGAAAAATTCCGTATGCTGCTTAAAGCTTGCTATGCTTGTATGACTAAGAAAGAAATAGGTAAAGCAAGAGAAAAGAATCTAAAAGAAATAGCTCCACTTCTAAAGTTTTATAATAAAGACTTTGATATGATAGTTGATGCTATGTATCCAGAAGCAGTAGCTGAGTAAAATATTATCACATAAATTATTATGTTTTCACATAAATTAAAATACGATATATTATATATTGTATTAAATCTTTTAACCAACCAATTTTAACTTTAATATGAAAGGAAAATAATATGAGTAATAACAATGTAAGTGATGCAATGATGATGCCGGAATTCACAATCGACACAACGTATGATGATAAAGGTAAGATAGCTTCTTACGGTATCAAACGTATGTATGATATTGCATTAGCTCTTAACGATTCAATCATGGTTTGGGGTGCACCAGGTTGTGGTAAATCACAAGCTGTTCAACAATGGAACAGAGATAAAGTTGAAGAGTATAAGAAACGTATTGCTGCTGGTGAGAACGTTAAACCTTGGAATCCAGTTGTATGTGACGTAAGACTTTCAATGAAAGAACCAGTTGACCTTGTTGGTGTACCGTTTCCAGTTAAAAATGCTGATGGTACAACTCAGACATATTGGGCTGTTCCTTCTATGTGGCCTAAAGATGATAAGCAATATTCAGGTGGTGTAATCTTGCTTGATGAGATTAACCAAGGTCAAGCAGCAATCTTAAATGCAGCTTTCCAGCTTATTCAAGATAAAGCTCTTGGAGAATACAAAGTCCCTGAAGGCTATATCATCATAGCTTGTGCAAACCCATCTGCTTATAATAACACTGTAACAGAATTCAGTGTTCCGTTATCTAACAGATTTAGCCACTTCAACGTAAGACCTGACTTTAAGACTTGGTTTGATTACAGAATGGAAAATGGTGGATGTCCAGAAATTATGACATTCTTAATGAGTCAAGGTCAAGACTTACTGTTTGATAAAGTAGGTATGGAAAACAAAGTCGGTAGTCTTAAGGATGCAATGTATACAGATATTGCTATAACTCCAAGAAGCTGGGAAGTTATTGAGAAGTTATATCAGTTACCTGAAGGTACTAAAGAAACAGGTGGCTTTACTCTGGAAGAAAAGCAGAGATATGCTACAGGTCGTTTAGGTCTTGCTCTTGCTACTAAGGTATTTAAGTTCCTTAAGGAATCTAGTAAATACCAAGATTGGAGAGAGGTATTACAGAAAGGTAAACCATTTAAGTCTGAAGAACAAGAAGAATTCTGGAATGTTCAGATTAATTGTATCCAAGCTATTAGTAATGAACCTGATGATACTAAGTGTAGAGAGTACGTGATGAACTTCCTTAAAGCTACACGTAAGCTTACCAAAGTACAATTCAAGGTTGTTAACATAGCCAAATTAACTAAGCTTAAGAGATTGCATAAAAAGATTAAGGTATTCAATCCTCTGATTGATGCAAAAGATCTTGTTGAACTCTGCAACTTAGGTAATAAGAACTAATGACAGCAGCAATGAGGGTCAGGTTAACGCTTGACCCTCTAATACAATAAACCAACCACTTGAAGGAGAATATGAGTATGAGTAAGTTCGTAGTAAAACATAAAGACAAAGATGCATATCTAATGTTTGATAGATATGTAGATGATATGAATATCGTTACAACATATGAACCTGTTACAGCTTATCAAATAGCTACTACATTTAAGACTGAAGAAAAAGCTAAAGAAGTTTGTGTCGATGCTGAACTTGAATTAAGCGATGTTGAAATCATTGATTTAAATGTCGTGGAAGCTGAAGAAAAGAAAGCAGCTGAAGAAAAAGCTCAAGCCGCTATGAAAAATGCTTGGGAACATACTTCAGAAAACAAGCGTGTAACTATGGTTCAACAAATCATTAAAGATAAAAATGAAGAAGAAGCCGATAAATGGTTAGATTATGTTGGAGAAACAGATAAAGAAAAGTATCTTCATCCAGCTGATCCAGATATAGCTATGCTAGAAAATTTATTAGCTGGTTTATCAGATGAACAAAAAGATAAACTGAAGAATATGTTAGATAATTAACTTAAAGAAAGGAGATTTAAACATGGCAACAGCAGTGAAATTAAGTGATATCTTAGATAGAGCTGTAATTAAAATGATTCTAGATTATCCAATATATGCTGAACTTGTTACAAGAATCGGTGTACAGATAGTCAATGAACCTAACCACAGAGTTGTAGCTTGGACAGATGGTAGACACATTAGTGTTAATGAAGCTATGTTTGATGAGTTCAATGCTAATCCAACTGTTACTGGTGATTCTGGTAAAGTATATAACAGAACCATCGGTAAAGAAGAATTAATCTTTATCTTATGTCATGAAGTAATGCACTTGTTAAATCTTACCTTTGACCGTGGTACAAACATTGGTATATATAAAGGTATAGATGATAAGTCCAGACATAAATGGGATTTATGGAATCAAGCTACAGACTATGAAATCAACAGCTTATTGCATAACAATTGCACTAAAGATGACAATGGTTATGATAAACACAATGCTATTGGAAATATGCCTGATTGGGTATTATATGAATCAGAATATAGAGATATGCAAGCTGAACGCATATTTGAAAAGCTATATAAAGAACAGCCTGAATCTGAAGGTTCTGGTGCTAACTTTACTTTTGATTCTGGTAATAACAACGATGGTTTGGATTTTGCATTAGATGAACACTTACCGATGTTTGATGATGCTACAAGAAATGAAGTACTTCAAAAAATGTCAGAGGTATTTGGCTCTAGAGATAATGGAGTTGGTGAATCTGCTCTGCAAAGAAGTATTGATAACAATTATAAACCACAACCATTCAACTGGCGTAAAGCTTTAACTAAGTATATACGTGGTTGGATGAAAGATAATTATACTTGGAATAAACCAAGTCGTGCTGGTATAGCTAATAATCTTATATTACCTTCAGCTGGTAGATCACCTAAAATGCATATTGCCGTAGCTGTTGATACTTCAGGTAGTATATATGATACAGAATTAAATACGATGATGGATCATTTGTTTACTATCTTAAGTCAATTCAAAGACTTTACAGTAGATGTTTGGTGTTGTGGTAGTAAGGTATATGAAGATACATTCAGAACATATACTGCTGCAAATAAACGTGACCTTAGGAATTTCGAATTTCAATCAGATGGTGGTAACGATATGAGAGAAAACTTCAAATTCTTAGAGAAACATTATAAAGCTGAAAAGCCAGATGTATTTATTTGCATGAGTGACTTTTATGATCCGTTAGACGGTGACACAACTACAACGAGTATATGTCCTTGTATATTCTTATGCTTAGACCACGATAGTTTTGTACCACCAAAGTTAATCAAGAGTGTTACATATCCATTCGAAGTTGAAAGTGCTAAGAATCGATGAAGGAGAATAAAGGGTCATCTGAAATATGGTGACCCTTATAGTTTAAGAAAGGAGAAATAAAATGACTTTTAAAATTCAAGTGAAAAAGTTAAAAAGACTTAAAAAGAAAATTGTTATTCACTGGGATGAAGATAACAAATATTACGATACACTTCTTGGAATAGATGAAAAAGGACATTTAATCTGGGAATCAGGGCAAAAAAGTTTAGGTAAAGGTTATAATGATGTAGATATTATTGTATTCCATGGTTTAACACGAGTAGAGGAAAAGGAGAAATAATAATGACCAATGAAGAGATTTTAGATAAATTACAAAAAGATACAGAGTATAATGCAGATAATCAGCTTGAGCTATTAAGTCAATGGGATAAAGCTGAATCTGAATTTCCAGTAGATAGATTACCAGATTTAATACGGTTTGATAGATGGAAGTATTCAGATTTTAACTTTGAAAATGAAGAGATAGTTAAAGATTGTTTACCACCGTATGTGTTAGATATGTATTATGCTGTAAAAGATTTTAAGAAGAACTATAGAAATGAGTTACTTCCAGACCAAGAGTTATTTGCTAAGTTATATGGATTACCT
>Ga0247611_10009451_pt1 | contig 11720 bp, 17 predicted proteins | sample 177DNAGHGhighgp2_FD_192422 | JGI IMG/M metagenome (GOLD analysis project Ga0247611, IMG submission 192422) | Sheep rumen microbial communities from Palmerston North, Manawatu-Wanganui, New Zealand - 1770 DNA GHGhigh gp2 | ecosystem: Host-associated > Mammals > Digestive system > Stomach > Rumen... | reverse complement strand
AGCTTTTAATCATGGTAAGAGTAGAAGATAATTTATATAATGCAACATTTCCTCAACAGAAATTACCACTATCAAAGAAAACAGAACAGTGGCAACACGACTGTATAAATTATATCATAGGAGAAGGAAATGTAGTGTCTGGTGGAACTACTAAGACACGTTTCGGGGAGATACAAACCTATTATAACTTATACAATAGTATCTTCGACGAAAAAGATTTTAAGAGGATAACAAACCCCTTTAAGGTCGAAGATGGTTTTCCTGCAACTCCGCAAGACTTTAATATTATACGACCAAAGATAGACCTCCTCATAGGAGAAGAAACAAAACGTCCTATGAATTTTAGGGTTGTTAGAACCTCCCAAGAAGCTGCATCAGAACTGATGGACCAAGAAAAAGAAATGCTGATGCAATACATTATGGCTTCTATTACTGCCCGAATGAGTCCAGAAGAACAAGCGAAGTTTCAGCAATAGTTACAAAACGGAGAAATAATGCCTCCAGAAGCCATTGCTAAATATATGCAAAGAGACTATAAAGACATTGTTGAAAATACTGCATATCACACTCTTGTTTATTTACGAGAAAAGCTGTGTTTGGATAATGAATTCATGAAGGGTTGGAAAGACGGTCTTATAGCAGGAATCGAGGTTTACTATGTTGGTATAAACAACGACGAACCTTATATGGAAAGAGTCAACCCAATGTATTTTTCATACGACCATGCTCCAGATCTAGAATTCATTGAAGATGGATCTTGGTGTTGCCGTAGAATGCGTTTACCGGTTGCTGAGATATACGATCGTTACTACGACAAGTTAACTACTAAAGACTTAGATAAGCTTAACGAAATGCTTACAGGACGTCCATCAAACGACGTTGGAGAGAAAGATCCTGTAGACAATTTTAACAGTATACAGATGCATATCTACGACAATCCGTTGATGGACCAGAAGACAAGATATGCTATTGACGTTTGGCATTGCTGTTGGAAGTCTTTTAAAAAGATATATTATGTTACAACTTTAGATGAAGCTGGGCAACCTCAAGTTACTATCGTAGACGAAATGTACAAAAAGGTTGGTACAGAAGTTTCTGTAGATGAAGACTGGATTGTAGAAGTATGGGAAGGTTATCGAGCAGGCACTGATCTTTATTTTGGTATTCAGCCTATTGAGTATCAGCACGTCTCCATTGATAACCCTAACTCTCAAAAACTTCCTTACTGCGGATGCGTCTATTCTAACACTAATAGTCGTCCCAGGTCTTTGGTATCTATACTTAAACCTCTACAGTATATGTATATCGTCCTTTGGTACCGTCTTGAATTGGCTATTGCGAGGGATAAGGGAAAAGTAGTAAACATGGATATTACGCAGATACCTAAGTCTATGAACATAACTCCAGACAGGTGGATGCATTATTTGTCTAGTGTTGGTGTAAACTTTATAAATCCTTATGAAGAAGGCTGGAATGTTCCAGGACGAGAGGGTGGAAAGCCTGCTACATTTAATCAAATTACAGCTCTTGATCTCACCATGTCAAATGTGATCGCTGAGTATATTCAATTGATGGATAAGATAGAAGAGCTTGCAGGTACTATTTCTGGTATTACGGAACAACGAATGGGATCCATTTCTACCCACGAACTCGTTGGTAATGTTGAAAGGTCTGTTGTATAGTCTTCACACATCACCGAACCTTTATTCTGGGTACACAACCAATGTAAACGTCACGTACTCAATATGCTGCTAAATACAGCAAAAGGTGCATGGGAGCAAACAGGTAAAAAGAAACTACAATACGTATTTGATAACGGAGAAAGAGCGTATTAGACATAGCTGATGATTTTTATTATGAAGATATGGATGTGTTTGTGAGCGATACTTCTAAGGATATGGAGAATATCCAGAAGTTACAACAGCTTATTCAGCCTGCTATGCAGAATGGTGCTAGCTTACTTGAAGCAGCTGAAGTACTTACAAACGATAACTTCAACATCATTAAGCAGAAGCTTAAGGAGATGCAGGAGCGTCAAGAATAGGCTATGCAACAGCAACAGCAAGCTGAGCAAGAACAGGCTATGTAGCTGCAACAGATGCAGAATGAACAGCGTGAACAAGAGCTTATGCTTGAGGAAGCTAAGATGGAGCTTGAGCGTTACAAGATTGATGCTGATAATCAGACTAAGATTGCAGTAGCTGAAATTAGTGCATATCGTGGAACTGAAGAGAAGGATGCTAATAACAACGGTATACCTGATCCAATGGAGATAGCAAAGGATGCTACACAGCAACGTAAGATTGATCAAGATGCTTACATTAAGCGATATGAAGCTCGTCAAAAGAAGGAAATTGAAGATAAGAAGATTGATCTTGAAAAGCAGCGTATGAAGCATGAAATGGAGCTGCAGAAGCAAAAGGATGATGCTGCTATGGAACGTGAGAAGATTAAGGCCAGAACTGCAATTAAGAATAAGACTACAGGAGAAAAGTAATATGACGTACAATGAAGAAACAGAGCTTCTATAGCTTACCAGAGAGAATAACGCAATGTTAAAAGCTATATTGCGTTTTATACGTCACGATGATATTACCGACTTCTTTACTAATGTTGCAGCTAACATAATCGGTAATAGAATAGATGGAGGATTTTCTTATGCGAGATAAAAATTCATTTAGACAAAGATACAAATACTGGAAAGAGACCGGGGAACTTCCTTACTCGAACGGGTTGAAAAGAGATCTAGATAATCAAGTCTAGGCCGAGGATTCTCCGGTCAAATCCGGTATTCCATATCCAAAATACGATGGAGGTAAGGATGGTTTGTTTGTAAAATACGTTGACAGTTATAGGGTTAATCCTGATACTGGTGGAGTATACGACAAGGTTGGAGAAGTAAAGGAAGGTGCTGTTATACTACCTGAAGTGGAGGTGATTGGAAAACCTACCGGAATAGAAGCCATGAGAAGGGAGTACGGCAGAATATCTGATATTCAAAGGAGACAAGGTCTTTCTGGAGCTGATCCTATAGGGTAGTTTGCTGTTGAAACAGCAGCTCTGAACCCTGTATTCAAACTTGCTGGTACTGCTGGACTATATGGCTTGGGAAGGTATGGTGAAAGTCTTACGGGATTTGCGAGACCTCAAAACTGGGCAAGAGGAAAGCTTATTGCAAGAGAGATGGACAGAAGTCCCTTTGGTGGTATTGGAGGTCCAGTGCTGTCTCCTCAAGTTAGGACAAGAGTTGGGGATGTAGAGATTGATAACCCAAACCTACTATATCATCTTGATAGAGGTAATGGTGCAGGGGCTTTTAGCAACCAAGGTGCTTATGTGGAAGATGGATTTTTATTCCCAGGTACCCCTAAAGATGTCGCTGATACTCCCTACAGTTGGTGGAATGAAGGTAAACCATTTTCTATCTCTGTCAAAGGGCAGCCTATGACAAGACTTATGACCGCAACAAAAGATACTCCAGGAATGATTCATGTCAAAAGTCAAAACTATCCTATTGGTCAGTGGAATGGTAAAAAAGGCTTTGTCCGGAATTCTGAGTATGTTAACCCTGAAGGAGTTAATGTGTCTTGGAGTACTTATACCTTAGATCCTGATTATGGATGGAGGAAGGTATTTGAAAACACTCCTGCTGCTCAGTGGGCTACAGGTAGAACTGCTCCACAAATAACAGCAGAGAATGCTGCAAGAATGACTCCTGAACAATGGACTGCTGCACAAGATGCTGCTATTGCTAGAGGTGACTGGACTGAAGCTCAAAGATTGAGGGATTTACATTTTAAAGTTAGTGCTCCTAATACTCGAATAAAAGATATTCAATATCATGGTGCAAAAGGAAATACTAAATTTAATGTGTTTAATCCAAATTTAATTGGACAAACCGACCAAGGTTGGGCTGGTAGAGGATATTATTTTACTCCGTCAATAGATTATGCTAAAATGTATGGTTCTGAACCAAGAGCATTTTATATAAACGCTCAAAAAGTTCATGATGGCACAGCATCTACTTATTTTGGAAGAGAAGATAGTCCGGCAGCAAATGCTTTTAAGATAATTAGAAAAAGACATGGTAATGATGGACAACAAATATTAGATGAACTTGCTTCTTCTGATGCTATTAAAACCTCATTTCTACAAACACAACCGTATAATGGTACATTTGAAGAAGTTGTTACAAGAAACAATAATCAAATGAAACTAGCTGATGCAGTAACTTATGATAATAAAGGTGTTAGAATTCCTTTAGGAGAAAGAGATAACTTTAAGCTTAATGATATTAGGTATGGATTACTTCCATTCTTAGGATTAGGAACAACTGGGTCATTATATGGAACATTTAATAGGAGACGATGAATATGACAAAACCTAAATTAAAACAACCAAAATTACCAAAATATGCAGGTGGAACTTCAAACCCGTATGACACGTTTGCTGCTCAATTAAGTCCTTTACTTTATAGACAGTTGTTATAGACAAACGTCAGTGACGTAGATAGGGCTCATGATTACATGATGCGACAGCTAGCGTGGGAAAGTGATTACGGAAGAAGTAAAGTGGCAAGAGAATAGCATAATTATGGTGGCTATGGATGGAATGGGAGAACATACACTACGTTTAAATCGGATGAAGATTTCATAAAAGCATATGTAGATTTGATGACCAGTCGATATATAAATGCTGTTAATGCACCTACTATATAGGCTTATGGACATGCATTGAAGCAAAAAGGGTATTATGAAGACACTGAAGAACATTATACCAATAACTTGGCAGGGATGAGATCTATGAGTAGGGCTACGGCACTACACAAAAAGAATAATCCTGATTTATATAAATTGTCCAATCCTACAGTAAATACGTATCAGGCAACACAATTTTAGCCACAGCGATTGAATATACCTGTAAATAACGAATACAACCCACAACCGCATTATGGGGTAAGTCCATACATAGATTTAAATACTGCACCTACTCCAAGTGTTACACAAACGTGGGAGTAGATACATCAAAACAGACCGTAGATGTTTATTCCTAATATGTCTAGGGGAAAATAGTTAAGACAACAATTAAATAATCAGTTGTATAATACATTACAATAAGAAATACACAGAATGAACTGTGAATAAAATAAACACATAACATAATTATAATTATGGCAAAGAAAAAGAAAGACGCAATTCCAAGCGGTTTTGAAGATATTCTTGGTAATATTTATAGTAATGCTGAAGAAGGAGATAGCATTACTAATATAGATGATATAACTACACAAACAGAACCGATTGTTGAATCGCAAGACGATGAAAAAGATCCGCCAGTTTCAACAACTGAGGACGGCAATGCGGATGACACTGATGTCAACGTAAATGACGATACCAGTGATATTCCCGATAACGTTGTTCAGCAAATGAACGACAAAACTCCATCAACGGACAGTACAGATACAGAAGAACCAAATGAGCCTTCAGAAGCTGATGTCATTGAAGCTCAGCAAGTTGGTCTTTTGTTCGAGGCTGTCGGTCAATCGTTGAATTGGAATATGGCAGATATCAAGGACGAAGATAAACCTGTAACTGTTGACGAACTTACAGATTATCTAAAAGAGGTAGTAAAACAAAACTCTGTTCCAGAATATGCAGATGAGCGTATATAGCAGCTCGACGAATATGTGAAGCAGGGTGGCCGCTTTGAAGATTTTTATAGTAGACAACAAGAACGTATATCTTTTGACAACCTTGATATGGATGATGAAAACAATCAGAAAGCGGTAGTACGTGAACTTCTTAAGTATAATGGATATACTGATGAACAAATCAACAGTAAAATAGCACGATACGAAGATGCTGACATGCTTGCGGAGGAATCAGAAGACGCTTTAGATAGATTGAAGACAATCAGACAGCAAGAACTTGAGGAAATTAGTAAAAGACAAGAAGCGTATGCAAAACAGCAAGAAGAACAACAACGTGCGTTTTTTACACAGGTTACTAACGACATCAATTCGTTAACTAATATTCGTGGTATTGCTATTCCAAAAGAAGATCGTAAAGCATTGTTTGATTATATTTTCAAAGTAGATCAAAATGGAATGTCTCAATATTCCAAAGACTTCAATGAAAATCTATCAAAGAACCTGATTGAGTCTGCATACTTTACGATGAAAGCTGATGCCCTTATTTCAAGTGCAAGAACAAATGGCGAATCATCCGCTGCTGAAAAACTTAGAAAGATGTTAAGGCATAGTACTAAAAACCATAGTACGTATAATGCCGATAATAAACAAAAATCAGCCACAGACCTATTGGCCGGTATGTTCTGATCAAATATAAACAATTAAAACATATATGAATAATAGTTTACTTAACAATCTCCAGCTGTATCGTGGACGTCGTTTCTCGGACCTGGTAGATGAAAACATGATTTCTAATGCTCTTTTGACTCGTCCTCATGAGGTATCTGGTCTTCTGTCTCTCGTATTCGGTACGAAGGACGACGGTGTTTCTACTGCAATCGACCTGATTACTGGCGGTCTGGGCAAGACAATGATTATTGAGAACCGTGAATACGAATGGTCTGTAATGATCGACAGCGATCACGCTGTTAATATTCGTTGGGCAAAGTGGGATGGCAAAGAGATTACAGCTGCAAACTATACAGAGGCTACAGCTGGTCTGAATGGCACTCCTATTTACCTCGCTCTCGAAGAGCGTTGGTTTGGCCCTGGTGCAGTACTCAGTTTTGACGATGTTAATTTCCAGGTTCGCGTAAATGGTGTACCTTATCAAGATGGTAGCGCTTGGGTATATGAGTGCTATGTTGCAGAAGGTTTTGCCGGTGCATATATTCCAGGTGAATTCCTGCTTCCTGGTCGTCAGGTAAGCCGTATTGGTTCTGCATATGAGGAGTACAGCGACGAGGCTGATATCATCAACTATCAGACTCCGTTTAAGATGCGCAACAATCTTACAACTCTTCGTTTGTCTTACGATATTACAGGTGATGCTTATAGCACAGTGCTGGCAATCGCTCTGAAGGATCCCGAGACTGGTAAGACTTCTTATCTGTGGTCTGATTATCAGTACTGGATTGCTCTTCGTGAGTGGAAGAAGCGTGAGGAAAAGTTCCTGCTCTTCTCTAAGTCAAATCGTAACGCAGACGGTACCTATGCTCTCAAAGGTACAAACGGACGTCCTGTTCCTGTGTCTGCAGGTCTGTTTGAGCAGATAAGTCCTGCTAATGTTCGTTACTACACAACTCTGACTGCTGAGCTACTCGAGGATTATCTCTTCGATCTGTGCTACAACATTCTTGGTACTAATGAGCGTAAGTTTATTGCCCTCACTGGTGAGATGGGTATTCGTGAGTTTGACCGTATCCTGAAGGAGAAGGTTGCTACATTTAACCTCATCGACACTAAGTTTGTAACAGGTTCTGGTCAGGAGCTGACTCTTGGTGGACAGTTTACTACTTACAAGATGACTAACGGTATCGAACTGACACTGAAGCGTTGTCCTCTGTTTGATAATATGGAGATGTTCCGTCAGTTACATCCTCTGACAGGCAAACCACTGATGTCTTACACATTTATGTTTGTTGACCTCGGTTCTCGTGACGGTCAGGCAAATGTTGTTAAAGTGTGTCGTAAGGGTCGTGAATTTGTACAGTGGACTACTGGTGGTTCTGTAATCCCAAGTGGTTACGGTAACAGCATTAATACACTGCGTTCAAACAGTCGTGATGGTTACCAGGTTCACTTCCTCGGTGAGGAAGGTATTATGCTGCGCAACCCACTGTCTTGCGGTATTCTGTATTGTGATGCAGAAGACGTTGAGATCAGCAATATGGGTGGTGCTCGCGTTGGGGCCTAATGAATAAGATATAAGTGTTTAACGGGGCTCGTATGAGCCCCCATAACACATTAATTTAGAACATATGTTATACGAATTAAAAATTAGAAAGAATAATCCCTGGGCCGGATTGATAAAATATAAGAATTGTTGTGATTATATAGCTCCGTATTTTACAAGGTCTGGGTCGATTTATACCGGTTTGACACCCGAGGATGAGAGATATTTTGAAAAAGCGTTAGGTTATGAACAAGGTCATCTTTCAAAACAAAGTGATTTTTGGACAACGTTTTGCGTAAAAGTAGGAGCACGCACTGTAATTTTAGATGATCAAATTCCACGTTAGGATATGATCATTAAATTCCTGAGCGGTCACAAACGAGTAGCTACGTCTTTGGACAAGTTAAACGCAGGTAAAGATTACATACTCATCAATCGTGAAGCAGAAGCTGTTGAGGCAAACAAAGTTAATAAACTACGTAGGGAAGCTATTAAAGAGTTTGATAAAATGTCATTAGAGCAGATGCGTAAATGTCTGCGTCTATTTGGTGTTAAAGCTGACAATATGTCTAACGAACTCATAGAATCTACTTTGTTTAATTTTGTTGACAAGCAGCCGAAGAGATTCTTTGAAAAATGGGTTGATAATAAGAGTAAGGAGACAGAGTTTATTTTGGAAGAAGCTATAGCCAAGGGTGTGATTAGAAAAGACAAAACACATTACTTTTATGGTTCTGACATGTTTGCCGATTCACTTGAAGATGCTATCGCATATTTAGATTCTAAGAAAAACCAGGATCTAAAAATGGCTATAATAACAGAAACTCAAAACAAGTAATTAAACGACACGATATGACGCATAACGACATATATACTAAATTCATGATTGAATATGACAAGGCAAATGTTACTTCGTCATATCCGTCTCTTACTAAATATGAAATTGCTACTATCCTTGACAAAGCATATCTTGCAATTATTGGAGAAAAAGTTACCGGTAATAATCCAAGACAAGCTACATTCGAGAGTGATAGTAAATCAATAGAAGATATACGTCCGCTAATAACAGAAACTAAAGTTACTCTAAAACGAGCAAACGGTTATATAACAAACAGATATTATTATAAACTACCTGAAGAAAGTTTATATTTAGTATCTTCACAAATAAATCTAAGATACGGCAAAAAGCGCTCTAATCAACCAATGGATAAACCAAATAATAGAGTATGGCCGATATCTTTGGTTTCTCACGAAACAGCACAAAAATTCTTTGCAACCCCATATAACATGCCATGGATAAAACAACCTGTTTGTTATATTGAGGGTGATACGGTATATGTGCTTGTAGACAGCATGTGGAAGGACTTGTATAACATGTCATTCAGAGGATCAACTTCTGTACAATATATACAAAATCCTAAAAAGTTTGCTTTAATAAAAGATAATAAACGAATAGCTGACTTTGGTGATACTGTTTTTGAATTATCCGATTCTATGGCGGAAGAATTAATTAACTTAGCTTTGGTTATGTCTTTGGAGAATATCGAATCTACAAGGCTACAAGCCAAAGTACAAACAAGAACGCTTGAAGCATGACAATAGAACAAACACGACGGCTGGGTATTGAGTTTGAACGCAGGCTTCAGACGATGTTCCCAGCAGCAAAAACTATTGCTAAAGTTGATACGGAAGATATATACTCTTTCCTCAACCAATATTAGCTTTAGTATATACAACAGCTTTATATGTCTGAAGATCAGACAGAATCTGGTGTGCGGCCTTCAATCCTGATACAAGATGTGCTGCGTACACTTACGTCTCATAAAAAACTCCTACCTGGAGTTAAAGATTAGACTAGTGACATAAAAAACAAAACATTCGACCTCCCAAGCGATTATTATCAGTACATTAGATCAACTAGTGAGGTTTTTGGTACATACAAAAATTACATCAAACATACAACTGTACCAAACGTACTGTATAAGCAGTCAGACATGATGTATGCGATTGAGAGTTATTACAACGACGGTCGCATATTGCGTAATCCAGTTGCCATATTAGAAGGCGACAAACTTAAGGTCGTACACGATAAGTATACAACAGTAGATGCTGTTGACCTCATATATCTACGATTACCATCAAAGTTTAGTATACTAACAGATACCGCGTGCGAGCTTCCTTATGAATGTTTTGAGCCTCTTGTTAACGGCGCACTAGATTTATATATACGTCATCTATAGGCAACACAGCCTAAAGAAGAGCGTAGACAACCTAAAGAAGAAAGGAGTAACAGATGACCTATATTGAAATACTTACAAACTTTGAACGCGAAATCAATAAAATTGATGATGTTATTGGGAAACCTGCTACAGATGATTCTTTATTTTGGTTAAATCAAGCTGTTGCAAAATTTGTTAAATTGAGGTTCAACGGCGATTTATTGCATAGGACGTCTTACGAACAAAACGATAAACGCCGTATGGACCTAATCAAATTGTTTATTGAAACACCTTTATAGGTAAGCAATGTGAAACACCATGCGTCATATGATGAATATGAAGTACATTATCCGGATAATTTTATGTATTCTTTAAATGAAGACGTTATTATAGATTCTCCGGACGGTAAACATCCAATGGACACTTGTGTTTTTGAATGCACCGCTGATAGTTTTATGTATAGAGTCAACAATAGCTTGACAGATTTTCATTATAAATATCATAGAGCTAGACCGTTGCGAGTCAGATTTGATCATGGATGTAAATTGCTTACAGATAAAAAATATATTATAAAATCTTATAGACTTGGGTATTTACGCCAGCCTGAAGAAATTACTCTTTTACATCCTCACGACGAATACAAAGAATTCGAAGAGAATGTGTTATATGAGATAATAAAGATGGCTGCTCAAATGTACGTAGAAAATTAGAAAGATGAACGCTATCGTACATTGACCAATGAAGTAATGACACAAGAATAAGATTAATGCACAATAAATTTTAACGTGGAAACCCCGGCTAGTTAGGTCTAGACTTACGTTCCAATCTGGAACATATGCATATAGGGGGAGTAGAAAAAATTTAATTAATTATGATTACATACGTAAACACTGTTCTCGTTACCAACGAGGACGCATCAGTACTTTCTGCAGCTCCTGCAGCTGCTACAAACATGACAACTCCATCTGCCGATAAGGGTAAGTTCGTATTTATGAACTGCGACGAAGACGCACCTGCTGAGAGTCTTTATACAGTTGATGAAAACACAAAGCGTATTAAGATTGGTGTTGTTACTGGTAAAAACTTTGCTAAGCGCAACGCTGACGGCAGTGTAGAATATCTTCCTATCGTTAAATGGTCTAATATCATCAATAAGGCTGATATCAAGTCATTCCACAAGATGACATATAAGGCTGATACAGAAGACGTTGTCAAAATCGATTTTAGCAACATGGGTACAGAGGTATCTAATACGCTGAAACTCGGTGAGAAGCGTATCATCGTACGCCTTACATTTAAGGATATGCCAACTCGCTATCGCAAGTGGACGGAGTCTTATGAGTACGTTACAAAGGTTGGTGACGATGCAGAAGCTATTGCTACAGGTATTGCAAATCTGATCAATGGTCAGTGGAAGCGCGCTCGCGTAACAGCAGAGGCTGCTTCTGGTGTTGTTACACTCACCGCTATGCCATACGACGATGACGATGCAAACGACACACTGAACTGGGCAGCTAAAGTTCGTTTTAACGCTAATGTTTATTACACAGATCCGTCTGCTGCAGCTTTCGCATCTCGTAATAAGTATTTTATCGACGGCGTTACAATCACGAAGACTCCTGGCAAGCAGTACGCTGCT
>Ga0247611_10009450_pt1 | contig 11720 bp, 7 predicted proteins | sample 177DNAGHGhighgp2_FD_192422 | JGI IMG/M metagenome (GOLD analysis project Ga0247611, IMG submission 192422) | Sheep rumen microbial communities from Palmerston North, Manawatu-Wanganui, New Zealand - 1770 DNA GHGhigh gp2 | ecosystem: Host-associated > Mammals > Digestive system > Stomach > Rumen ... | reverse complement strand
GACGGATGTCCTGGTGTATGCCTTCGAGAAAGGCGAGTACAAGAAAATAATCATGCCGATGATGGTGCTCCGTCGTATCGACGTACTGCTTGAGCCTACTAAGGACGCAGTTCTGACTATGAAGGACCAGTTGGATAAGAACAACATTACCAATCAAGATGCTATTCTGTTTGGCGTGACCAAATATCCGTTCTACAACACATCGAAGTTCACAATGAAGACGCTCCGTAGCGAAACAGATCCACTCCGCCTGAAGATGAACTTCACGGACTATCTTAATGGTTTCTCGAAGGACGTGCAAGATATCATTGATAAGTTCCACCTTCGTCAGATGGTGGACAACCTCACTGAAGCAGAGCGTCTCGGTTCTATCATTGAAAAGTTCACTGATAGCAATATCAATCTATCCAACAAGCCTGTTGTAGATGACAACGGCAAGGAAATTCTTCCTGCCTTGGATAACCACACCATGGGAACGATGTTTGAGGAGTTGCTTCGCAAGTTCAATGAGGAAAACAACGTCACTGAAGCCGGTGAACACTTTACACCGCGTGATTATGTGCGCCTTCTTGCCGACCTCGCTTTGTTGCCCGTTGCGGATCAGTTAACCGACACCACCTACAAGATTTACGATGGCGCTTGCGGTACTGGAGGTATTCTCACCATTTCGCAGGAGCGCATGCTTGAGATTGCAAAAGAAAAAGGCAAGCAAGTAGCTATCAATATCTACGGTCAGGAATTAACTCCGGAAACATACGCTACCTGCAAAGCAGATCTTATGATTTCCGGCGACATCAATTCCTTCCAATACGCTTACGGGCAGAATATGCGCGAGTACATCTCGTTCGATAGTACTATCTCACGTGATGGGCACGGTGGCGAGCACTTTGATTTCCTCATTTCGAATCCTCCGTTCGGTACACCATGGAAAGAGGACTTGAAGAAACGTGGCTTGAGCGAGAAAGAGAAAGCTAAATTTATTGACAGCCGTTTCTCTGCTTATTTACCTGACGGTACCGAACTTTCATTCCTTCCGGATATTGGCGATTGTCAAATGCTTTTCCTTGCCAATAATATTTCAAAGATGGTGGAGGACACTCCACTCGGTTCGCGCATCGTGGAGGTTCACAATGGCTCCTCTCTCTTTACGGGTGACGCAGGCAGTGGCGCAAGCAACCTCCGTCAGTATATCCTTGAAAACGACTTGCTGGAAGCTATCATCGCTATGCCGGAGAAAGATTTCTACAACACCGGCATTGGTACGTTCATTTGGATAGTTACCAACCGTAAAGAGGAACGACGCAAAGGGTTGGTGCAACTCATCGACGCAACGGAACTAAAGACACCGCTGCGCAAAAACCTCGGTGAGAAGAACTGTGAAACAAACGAGGAGGACCGCAAGGCTATCCTTCGTTTGCTTTCAGATTTTAAGGAAACACCTCAAAGTAAGATATTTCCCAATAACGAGTTTGGTTATTGGAGCGTGAAAGTGCTTCGTCCGCTTCGCTTGAAGGCACAGATTACCAATCCTGGCATTGCCGCTTGCCATGCAGATAAGCGCTATAAGGATATGCAGGATTGGCTCTCGCGTTGCTTTGAGGAAACAGCTGTCGATAGAGAGCCGTATATGGACTATGCAAAGTTCATCCATGATATTGAGGTTTGCTCAAAGAAACATGGAGTGAAACTCAAAAAGGCACATTATGACGCGCTACGTAACTATTTCACGGAGATAGACCCACAAGCAGAGATAGTACGTGACGAGAAAGGCAATCCTATTCCGGATAAGAACCTTACCGACTCGGAGCAAATACCATTCCGCTACGAAGGAGGTATAGAAGGCTTCTACCAAAAGGAGATACTGCCATATACTCCGGACGCATGGATTGACATGGAGAGCGTACAAACGGGCTATGAGTTGTCGTTTACCAAGTACTTCTACAAGCCTGTACAACTGCGTGCATTGACGGATATTGCAGCCGACCTGCAAGCTATTGAAGATAATCTAAAGGGTAAACTTGACGAGATTTTGAGCTAATGAAAGCATATCCGAAATATAAAGATAGTGGCATCCAGTGGCTCGGTCAAATTCCCGAGCATTGGGAGACGGATAAGGTGGCTTCGCTTTTTGTAGAGCGTAGGGAAAAATGCTCTGATAAAGATTTTCCTGCGCTGTCAGTTTCCAAAATGGGAATAACACCGCAATTAGATACTGCTGTTAAAACTGATAACGGGGACAATCGCAAGAAAGTCTGCGTTGGGGATTTCGTAGTTAATTCTCGGTCAGACAGGAAGGGCTCTTGTGGCGTTTCTCCTCTTGATGGCTCTGTGTCACTTATCAATATAGTTTTAGAGGCAAGAGGGAAACTAATTCGACCATATATCCATTATTTATTGCGCAGTCATTACTACATAGAGGAGTATTATCGTTGGGGGCGTGGTATAGTAGCTGACTTATGGACTACGCGATATAGTGAGATGAAGAATATCATGCTACCTGTTCCGCCACTTAACGAGCAGGAGAAAATAGTTGAGCATATAGATAGTAAAACGCAAAAAATAGACGCGTATGTCGCTGAGAGGGAGAGAGAGTTACAAATTTTATCTGAACTAAGACAAGCAGAGATCGCTGCCGCCGTTACGCGCGGCTTGAACCCCAATGTGCCAATGAAAGATAGTGGCATTTCGTGGATTGGACAAATTCCTGAGCATTGGGAAGTCAAACAACTTAGAGCTTTCTTGAAATTATTTTCTGAAAAAGGGCATGGTGATGCGCAATTGTTGTCAGTTACAAGGGAGCAAGGCGTTATTGTTCGGAATAAAGATGACAAGGAAGAAAATCACAATTTTGTCCCAGAAGATTTAAGTGGATATAAGTATATAGAAGAAGGAGACTTCGTCGTTAATAAAATGAAGGCATGGCAAGGTTCTTATGCTGTATCTAAATACAATGGGATTGTTAGCCCTGCATATTATACATGCCATTTACAAGGAGTTAATAAAGACTATTTCAGTCTTGCTATTCGTAGCAAAGCGTATGTAAGTTTCTATACATCATACTCCAAAGGAATTAGAGTCGGACAATGGGATTTAGAGCCGAATGCTTTAAAGTCGATACCTTTCTTTTTACCTCCAATACAAGAGCAACTTGCCATTGTGGACTATATTGATAGCAAATGCAGCAATATTAATTCGCTCATCAGCGAGATAGAAGCGGAAATAGCCTATCTAAAAGAGTATAAACAACGCATGATTGCAGACGCTGTTACGGGTGCAATCAACGTACAATAATAGATTATCATGCCAACGAACATTTCAGAGCAGCAGCTTGAAACCATCATCGTTAGTTACTTGCGCGATAAGCAAGGTTATGAGGAGGGGACGAGTGCGGACTATAGCAAGCAGTTCGCTCTCGACCCGCAGCGCGTAAAGCGTTTCCTCATTGCCACCCAGCCGCGCAAAGTGGAGAACACGCAATGCTTTGCCAATGATCTTGCCGAACGCAAGTTCTTTACCGAGCTTTCCAAGCAACTTTCCAAGCGCGGTATTACGGATGTTCTTCGCAAAGGTTTCCGCTATATTAGCGAAATCTTTGACATGTACTATCCATTGCCTTCGGAACTCAACCCAACAGCACAAGAGGCATACCGGCAAAACATCTTCTGCGTTACACGCCAGTTGTTCTATTCTACACAGAATCAGAACAGCATAGATGTGATGATTTCGCTCAATGGTATGCCGCTGATGACACTGGAGCTGAAGAACCACTATACGGGGCAGACGGTTGAGAATGCAGTCCGTCAATATCAAACCGATCGCGACCCGAAAGAAATCCTTCTCGCCCCGCGTCGTTGCGCCGTACACTTTGCCGTGGATGATGACGAGATAAAGATGTGTACAGCACTTGCCGGCAAAGCGTCGTGGTTCTTACCGTTCAATAAGGGCTTGAACGGAGGTGCAGGAAACCCCGTCAACCCGAACGGCTTACGTACTGCATACCTTTGGGAAGACGTGCTTGAGAAACATTCTCTATCAGATATCATAGAGAATTACGCCCAGGTAATCAAGATTGACGATGAGCAAACAGGCAAAGAGAAAGAGCGAGTTATCTGGCCGCGTTATCATCAGATGGACTGCGTGCGCAGCCTTCTTGCAGCCACTCGCTCCGGCGGAGTTGGTCAGCGTTTCCTTATTCAGCACTCCGCAGGTTCGGGCAAGTCGAACTCTATCACGTGGCTGGCATATCAGCTTGTGGGGCTTCTTGATGGCACAACGCCGTTACTGGATAGTGTTATCGTTGTTACCGACCGTATCAACCTTGACAAGCAAATCCGCAACAACATCAATGCCTTCAGCCGCCTCAAAAACCTTGTGGCATGGGCAGATAGTGCGGAAAGCTTGCGTCAGCATCTCGAAGCCGGTAAGAAGATCATCATTACCATCGTTCATAAGTTCCCGTTCATCTTGCAAGAGATTGGTTCCTCACTCAAAAACAATCGCTTTGGCATCATTATAGATGAAGCTCATAGCAGTCAGAATGGCTCACTCTCCGCCAAAATGAATATGGCTTTGAGTGGTAACAGTGGCTCTGATGAACTTGATTTGGAGGACCGTCTCAACGAAATCATTGAAGGTCGCAAGATGGTTCGCAATGCCAATTATTACGCCTTCACCGCAACACCGAAGAACAAAACGCTGGAGATGTTCGGCCAAGTGATTTGCGATGAGAACGGCAACCCGATTCTCGACGAGGATGGAAACAAGCGTTACCGCCCGTTCCATAACTACACCATGAAGCAAGCCATTGAAGAAGGCTTTATCATGGATGTCCTCGCTCACTACACACCTTACAATAGTTATTACAAAATTCTGAAGGCTGTAGCTGACGATCCGGAGTACGAAAAGAAGCAGGCGCAGAAGAAACTTCGCGCTTTCGTTGAAAGCCGTCCGGAAACCATCAAGCAAAAGGCGGCTATCATGGTAGAGCACTTTATCTCACAGGTGATTGATAAAGGCAAAATAGGTGGGCAGGCTCGTGCTATGGTTGTTACATCAAGCATCATTCGCGCCATTGATTTCTACTATGAGATTTCAGAACAGTTAGAAAAGCAAGGTAGCCCTTACAAAGCCATAGTTGCTTTTTCGGGTACTAAAGAATATGGTGGCAAGGTCGTTGACGAGGCAGCCGTAAATGGCTTCCCGTCTGCCGAGATTGAGAGCCGCATGGAAACTGACCCTTATCGCATCCTTGTCGTGGCAGATAAGTTCCAAACCGGCTACGACCAGCCGCTTCTCCATACTATGTATGTGGACAAGGTGCTTACCGATGTGAAGGCAGTTCAAACGCTCTCACGTCTAAACCGTTGCCACCCGAAGAAGATGGATACGTTTGTACTTGATTTTGCCAATGATGTAGAGCAGATTCAAGCATCGTTCCAACGCTTCTACAAAACCACTATTCTCTCACGCGAAACGGACACTAATAAGATAAACGACCTTATTAGCGAGATTGAAAATGCTAACATTTACACGCAAGAGAATGTGGATGAAGTGAACATGCTCTATTGGGGCAATCAGCCACGCGAGCTGATTGATCCAATCATCAATAACTCCGTTGAACTCTTCAAGCAATTAGAGTTCAACTTACAAGTTAAAACCAAGAGTAGCATGAAAAGCTACTTACGAGTTTATCCGTTTCTTGCAGCCATACTGCCTTACAAGAGCATTGAGTGGGAAAAACTCAATACTTTCTACATGCTTCTTGCACACAAGTTGCCGGTACTGAAAGGCGAGGATTTGACCGTAGGTCTTCAGGAGTCCATTGATTTTGACCAGTACCGCGTCATCAAGCAGGAGGAAATCAAGATTGAACTGGAGAATACCGATACGGACATCGACCCCGTTCCTGTCTCTGGAGGCAAAGGACCTGCCACACCAGACATGCAGCCATTGAGTGCTATTCTCGATGAGTTCAATCGCATGTTTGGTGGCATCCAATGGGAACACCCGGAGCAAGCGCGTCAGCAGCTGGAACAACTGCCGGAACGCTTGTATTCAGATGTTGCATTTGTCAATGCTGCACGCAACTCCAACCGCGAAACAGCGCAACAGCAATGCAATAATTCGCTCATGATGATTATTGCACAGTTACTTTCCGAGAATACGGAGTTCTGCCGCAACTATCTCGACAATCCTACATTTATGAACTTTATCAACCAACGTGTGTTCGACCACGCATACAACCACGTGGTTGCTCACTAAACTTTAATGGATATGGACGACGAAAGAACAGAGAACCGAGGAGGTTTCCTCAAATTTCTAATGCTTTTGGGCATTGTTGCAATTATTTTTTTGGTACTTTGGGCTACCGGTCTTATTCGTTGGGAGAGTACTCCTGATGAGATAGAGCAAGAGGAGCCGGAGTTGGTTATCGACCCCGTGCAAGGTGATTTTGTCATATCTGAAGCCGAGTGGAATGCTCTCCAGAGTGAGGTTCGCCAACTCCGTAGGGAGGTGAACCAACTGAAAGCCGACGCTGGCAAAACCACTACCGCACCGCGTCAATCCTCAACCTCCAATAAGCCGGCAGCGCAGCAAACTACTCAGTCAACCCCTGCGCAAGCCACTTCTACTACTGCTACGCAGGTAACGCAGAATGATATCACACTTGCTAAGTACTCTCACGACTGGGTAAAACCTGATGCTACTGTTGCCTTCAAAAATAATCTTGCGAAGACGGTTACATCCATATCCGGCCGCATGATTTACTATGATATGTCTGGCAACATGCTCGACTATCAAGACTTCACCAAGTCCGTCACGATTGAACCGAACATGGTAAAAAGTATTTCCTTAAATGGCTACGGCTATCGTGAAAGTTATGCGTACTACAAGAGTGAACCAGTGCCGGGAAATGAGGACCGAAAATACAAAGTTAAGTTTGAGTTGAAATCCTATAAGACAAAATGATCGACGCAATCCTTCTTGGGCAATTAGTGGTTGACCCGCTCGTGTGGCAAGTACCGCTTTATGGACTGGCTTTAATTGCCGGTATTGCTCTCGTCTATTTTGTTCGCATACACATCGCCGTCAAGATGGCAGAGAAACGAAATCGCTCCACCGTTGGTTGGGGGCTATTTTCGTTCTTCATATCGCCTATATGGGCTTGGATCCTCCTCGCCATTCTCGGCAAATATGTTCCACCCGACGATTGATATGGACTACATGGAGCGCATACGTCGTTATTTTCTCGTTATTCGGGAATTGCACGAGATGGGTTATGAACTCATCCGCGTATGTCCATGTGTCTCTCCTAACGGTATGAATTGGCGTTGTGCTACTACCGTAAAGAAATACACACTCAAGAATTGCGGAGCAATCTATCGAGGCCCGGAGCACACCGCTGCCAATACATCAGGAGGTGAATTTAGTTGGGGAGAATGTGAGGGATTGACTCCTCATGAAATCGCAGAGCAATTTTTGGAGCATTATCCGCACCTCGCTAAATGGGGAAAAGGTTCTGATCCGGAATACAAGGAGTGGTTCAAGCAAGCCAATGACCTTGCGCAACGAGGTTATACCTTCTTTGCTTTTGGGGACGGCTGCTCATGTTTCTACGAACATAAGCATCGTATGCTCCTTGCTCCAGAGCCACCCACAGGTGAGTATTTACCATTTCCTCCAGCAGGAGAAGTTGAATAGATTATAAAAGGTTACTTTTTTACTAAATAAATTTGTTGATATAATTTATGTTTGAACTACTGTGGGCTTTAATATTGCTTATCCTATCTCCATTCATATTACTATATCGATGGATTTTTATCTCTTTTAATTATAAGAGATATACCGCCTTTGCTGACCATTGGGAAAATCAGTGTAAAGAAGCGAATATAGAGTTTGGAAAGTATCGGAAAGCTTCTCATTTCTTTTCTGACGAAGAGAAATTAAAATTAGTAGAGAAGTATCGTTCATTGTATGAAGAAATCAAACAAACTAATATAGAAAATTACATCAAGATAAAAACTAAAAGTGATTTTGAAAACCTATATTTTGCAAAAAAACTTCGGGACAAATATGGAGCTTTACGTAAACGCTTATTACCTATTTCTGATTTCGCATTTGGATTTGCTAATCTTGATAAAATTCAATTGCAAAATCATGAAGAACATGAGAGATATATTAAGGTAGTTGCAGATCTTAAATGGGTGATAGATACATTAGCTGAATGTGAAAATAAATATATTCCTCACTTCTTAGTTGACCGAATTTCAACCAAGGTGGCGGATACAGAATATATTGAAACACTTATTAAGTATCTATATCCTAAAAATGATGATAAATATACCTCGTTGTTTGAGGATTTCCTGCAAAAGAAGCTTCCTCTTTTTATAGACAACCAAAAAAAGATAGAGGAACTAAAACAAAGTAGAAGACGTATCATTTCACTTAAAGATAATTTTTCCATTGAAGATGAAGGCAAACAAAGCGTTTGGTTTGAAGGAATGAGACTTACATTAGATGAGGCCATCCAAAAAATCCAAGCAAGACCTACCTTTTCTTCTTGGGTGAAAGATCATAACAAGGATTTCATAATTCGCGAGTGTGAGTCATACAAAAAGTACTTTGATACTATCTTTGCTTATCCACTTGACCACCAACAAAGGAATGCTATCGTTACTAACGAAGATAATAACCTTGTGATTGCAAGTGCTGGTAGTGGCAAAACTTCAACTATTGTAGGAAAGGCACACTATTTAGTAGAAAAGTTAAATGTAAAGCCTGAGGATATTTTAGTAGTTACCTATACGCGCAAAGCAGCAGTTGAATTGCGCGAGCGTATGGGGATTGAAGGTATAACAAGTGCTACATTTAATAGTCATGCGTTATCGACCATAGGTCAAATTACAGGTCGCAAGCCGGATATTGCAGACGGGAACTTGCTTAGTAATATATTTAATTCAATACTTAATTCCGATGATGCTTATCTTGAAGCAGCCAACAAATATTCAACTGTTTTAGTTGACCGCTCCAAGGATGATGATTATTATGAGTCAGCACAAGAACGTGTTGCTGACATGCAAAAAAACGGACTGATTTCCCCTTATCCGGATATGGATGGGAATCGTGTGCATCTAAAGAGTAAACAAGAAAAGATGATTGCAATCATTCTTTCTGAATTGGGAGTAGATTTTCGTTATGAAGAAGCGTATGAATACGACACCTCATCATCACACAAGAGACAATACCGTCCAGATTTTGTCATTCACTACGATGTAACCGAAATAGATGATGAAGGTCGTGAGATTGTTCGCCACAAAAAGCTGTATTATGAGCATTTTGGCATAGGCGTGGACGGCAATGTTCCAAAGTGGTTTGGAGATGGTATGGAAGGCGGCTGGTTTGCAGCGAATGCAAAGTATAAAGCAGGGATGAATTGGAAGATTGCATTACATAGAGAGTATAATACATCGCTCATTTATACTACTAGTGCAGATTTCTATAAGCACGCAGATATTCGTTCTTACATCATCTCACTTTTGGAACTGCATAATGTACCTATCAACATTTTGTCAGAGCAGCAAAAAAGAGCGCGCATGAAAGATATAGATGGTCGCATTGATGACTCCTTATGCCAATTGATTAGCGGCTTCATTACCTTGATGAAATCTAATCAATATGATTTATCGACTTTGATAAATTCTCAATCAGCAGTTGGAGGAGAAGATGCAGAGCGAAATGTATTTATACTTGAGAAACTTGTGAAACCAGTGTTTGACAAGTATCAGGCAGAACTTGAGAGTAGAAATCAAATTGATTTTACTGATTCGCTTTTGATAGCAGCTAAATTGTGTAAAGACAGCAATCCATATTCGTATAAGTATATTCTTGTGGACGAGTTCCAAGATATGTCTTTGGATAAATATGCGTATTTAAAAGCACTGCGCTTAGACACGGATACATGTTTTACACACCTTTTCTGCGTGGGTGACGATTGGCAGTCCATCTATCGCTTCTCTGGAAGTGATATGACGTTGTTCTACAACTTTGCTGAAAACTTTGGCGTAACAGCAGAATGTAAAATTGAAACCACGCACCGATTTGGTGATCCGTTACTCGCAACTTCCTCAAAGTTTATTCTTGCCAATCCAGAGCAAAAGAGTAAGACCGTAAAATCTACGTCCGGCAATACCTATATTAAGCTATACGGTCAGAAGGATAGCGAAACGAAAGACGCATTGCATCGTATTATTAAGGATATTCCAAAAGATGAGTCCGTATATGTATTGGGCAGGTATAAAGTTGGTGTATCAGTACTTGCGCCTAAAGGCAAAACGCTTGAATATGACCCTAATGCCACTTATGAGATTGAGGGGCATCGCGTTAAGTATCTTACCGTGCATTCTGCAAAAGGACTTGAAGCCGACAATGTGATAGTAATCAATTGCGATAACGGGGCCTTTCCTTCAACCATAGAGGATGATCCTATTCTCGAACTCGTTTTGTCAGGAGCAGACTCGTTCGAGTATGCAGAGGAAAGGCGTTTGTTTTATGTCGCAATAACCAGAGCAAAAAAATGCACTTACGTGCTATATAATCATGAGAACCCCTCGCCATTCATTCAGGAATTAGGAGAGTACAGAAAGGTCGCAAATTGTACCGACATTCAGTGCCCACGCTGCAAGAGAGGTTATGTACGTATATTGAAGGATTCAGTTACAAAGGACGGGAGACGCTACATCTCTGTTAATTGCACTAATAATTGTTGCGATTATTTTGAGAACTTGTTCGAGTCCGATGTCTACAAATATATTGAACGAGAAGTTTTTTTTAGAGGGGATATAGAAAATTTCTGCTACTATGATTTATTAGGAGTGACACATAAAAATCTAAGTATTGATGTATATCCCGAGCATAGACTTCTTTCCGTCATGGGGCATTATGCTGATGATTGCGTACTCGCGTACATTCCGCGAGTTATAGATTTGCAATTAGTGGACACACGTCATCTATGGGGAAATTGTTTTATGATAGGTTATATTAACAATGGAACATCTGAGATGAATGTACTAGTGCCAAGTAGTTATGAGGAAGCAAAGGATTTAGCCAAAGCCCGTCTCATCGATATAAAAAATGATGATAGAGATTGGACTGAAATGAGAAAAATTGTTAAGAAGATTCTTATAACAGAAGAAGAAATAAATTCGTATGATAAGTTGACTAATGATTTTGATAAAATGATGGAATTAGGATTATGTATGTATGCCAAATGAAAAAATTACATTTTACCATTGCCGCTGCGCTGCTACTTTGCGCATGTGGCACAAAGCAGACGCAGCAGCAATGTCCTTATCAGGAGGACAGTTTCCCCATCCACGGCTCAGTACTGAAGAACGTGGATTCGATGGAGTATTACAATGCGCTTGCAGCGCAAGGTGACGCACGCGCCCAGTATATTATGGCCGCGTCCTATTACTGCTCTGCAGAGGCACAACCTCTGCCGGTTGGTATCACTCGCGTTCGTACTCGCGCTGAAGCTGATTCGTTGCTCGACGCTGCCGCAAATCAAGGCTACAAGCCTGCTATCAAAACGCGCGAGTGCTTCCGCGAGTGTAGAGGAGAAGAATAAATGCTATAGCCATGACCAGCGGTAAGTTACTCAAGAAATACTTTTGGTTCTTGCGAGCCTTTCAGTCCGGACCAATCTCCAGAGCGGAAATTGA
>Ga0247611_10009449_pt1 | contig 11721 bp, 12 predicted proteins | sample 177DNAGHGhighgp2_FD_192422 | JGI IMG/M metagenome (GOLD analysis project Ga0247611, IMG submission 192422) | Sheep rumen microbial communities from Palmerston North, Manawatu-Wanganui, New Zealand - 1770 DNA GHGhigh gp2 | ecosystem: Host-associated > Mammals > Digestive system > Stomach > Rumen... | reverse complement strand
AATATAAACACATCCTATTTCTTCAATAAGAGGAATCATCTGTCCATATGGTAGTGATACGTACACCTCATTATTCTCTTTACATAAGGTAACTAACAATTCTTTTCTGAATTTATATAAACCAAAATCATTATTGGCTAATACTAACACCCTCATATATAGAATCGCCTCCAATATTAACTACGATACAAAGGGAAAAATGAACTTTCTTCTATTTCCCTTTTACTAAGGAGAAAATCATATAATTCTTTGTTGTGTATCTTTTTCCCAATAAAGAAGTGATTTAAATCTCCTTTATAAAACGCCCTCTTAAATTTGAAAAGGCTATCTTCGCCAGAACCAACACCACCACCTAAGTATAGTGTCCGACACCCATTGGCGAATCCCCAAAGTGCAGCCTCATAGAGAAGTAGATTTGTCGGGGCTAAGGAACTGTACTCTCTAATAGAGCCCGACAAATGATAGTTTAAAAAACCATTTGCTTGTAACATAATACTTGCGGCAATAACCTGATTGTCTTTTTCTGCCCAAAAGACCTGTGCATTCTTTGACAAATCTTGTAAAACAGACGTGTAGAATTCTGGTCCAAAATAATAATATTCTTCCGCATTGTCCTTATCCATCGTGGCATTATATATCACTCTGAAATTCTCATATATTTCAGGGAATCTTCCATTATAAATCTTTATATCATTCTTCATAGCTTTACGAATCATATTGCGATTTTTACTGATGATGTTTTCCCAAATTGTTTCCGGAGATGTAAGTTCCATATGAACAACTTCACCAAGTTGTATAACTTCATAGAAGGATCTACATTTTTCATGATTCCCAATCATAGGATGAAATCGAACAAACTCGCTTATTATCTGATTGTCTTCAATCCACTTCTGATATGTATCAAAAAGTTTGTCTGGTTCTTCGCCTTCAATTATCCATCCCCCATACCCATATGGAGTGGCAAAATCATAATACTGACCTTCTGGAATCTTACCTGTAAACCGCTTATCTTTTGCTATATCTCTTTTCATAACAACGTTTATACCGCGAGTTTTTCCATCATCATACGCAAATAAGATTGGTTCTCCGTCGCCATGAAGTTGAAACGCCTTAACATACCCGCTAAGCCAATATGTATCATATTTATTAAACGATCTTACAATATCATCCCACTGTTCAGATTGTTCTAAAGTATATACTTCGAGCATCAACATTCCGCCTTCCAAAACATATTTACAACTTCAACTATACGATTCATATCCTCAGCTGAATACCTTTGATCACAAACGAGGCTTAATTCATTATCATAGATAAATTCTTCCCTTTCATTCAAATCAAACTTCTCAAGCTTAGGCCAATGAATCGGACAATATATTTCATGTTGAGTAAGAAAACTTCGTAACAAATCACGCTTATTATCAGGAACAAGAATTGGGACGAACATAGGACAGTCGCTATCTTTCATGTCTTTGAAGATAATCATCTCATGAAAAGCTTCTCTCAATATATTGGCATTAATCTTTCGTTTAGATCGAATACTCTCAACATCTATTCTCTTTGCCAAAGAAATGTCTTCTTTAGTTGCTGGTTCAATATCGATTCTATCCAAAAGACTCTCTGCGCTACTGAAAATCGAAAGATAGTCTTTCGCCGCTATCTTGCCCAAGATGAATTGGTTTTTAAGATTCATTGCTTTTTTTCGCAAAGAGACATAACCATAATCATCTGCTTTTATACAAGCAAGATTTCTACCATCATTACTCCAAGCATATCCACCAGAATAAATACCACACCATTTTCTAAGTGAGCCGAAATAGAAATCTGCATCTGTATACTTAGAAGACAATATCGAATGTGTTACATCCCGTATAATAATCCCATCATATTCTGAAAGTCTGGAAGATTCTGTATAACCAAAATAATCCAAAACAAAAAGAACATCACAAGTATAATCATATTCCTGTATCAATGCATTTTTAAAATATACAGGATACAATCTAACTTCAAACCCTGCATCAGTAAATGGCTTAACCATACTGTCACAACACCATGATGGCATTGCGACAGTATGACAATCCTTTAATTCACGAATTATAGATTTCAACGCAGTTCTTCCTGATAAGAACCACTGCGTATTATCGGGGAATATATTATTATCTATACCAGTTACTGGAACATCCCAGAATTCGCTTCCTATTTCCCTCATTGGGTTTATACACCTCTTAGGCTCTTAAAGCGATCAAATTGCGCCTCATATTTGTAATCTTCAAATAACTTATGAACATCCATAACCGGCTCATATCCCAGATCCTCTTTAGCATTAGTAATATCCATGAGGAAACCACCTCCGCTTTTGCCCGGATGATACTCAATAGTAGAAGGATTATCCTTTGGAGAAAAAACATCAATAATTGCTTGACACTGTTCCTTCAGCGTTACAGGAATTCCGGTTCCAACATTATAAATCTCATGATCTTTTCCATTAAAAAGAACACACTTACATAACATCTGAGCACAATCATAAACATGAACCATATCCTTAGCATAATCGGGATCTCCCCACAATTCCAAAGGCTCACTATTCTTAGCTCTATTTATCTGCTTGTAGAGAGGGCGCATAGTCTTGACCCCATTAGGATAGTAATATTGGAATGTGCTGTATTCATATATGGTAGGGAATCTGAAAATAAAGTATTTCAGGCCATATTCCTTCAAATAGTGTTTAAGCATTTCAATTGCAGTATTTTTGGATATGACATACATAGCATGATCCCCACTATAATCAAAATAAGCAGGAAGATGAGGATCAAGCACACGTTTGGGGTCTTCCAGTGAATACAGACTAATATCAAATACCGTCTGACTAAATAGAATTCTATCTGCTTTTACCCTACGACAATACTCGAGAACATTATAGGTGCCCATGATATTTGTATTCAAATACTTTTCTCCGCTATAATCATCCATATAAGAAGGTATAGTAGCAGCCAAAAGGATAACAGCATATACATCATCCTGAGGGAGCCTGTTAAAATCCTCTTTTTTCAGCATATCAACTTGAACAAATTTGACACCAAATTGATCAAAGACATCTGTATTCCTTCTTCCAGAAGCAATGACTTCGAATCCCTTTTCTGGAAGGAATTCCGATGCATACTTTGTTACGTAGGAACCAACATTACCTGTTGCACCAAAGATGATTACCTTTTTCATGTTTCAAGTCTCCTTTTCATTATGTGTTTTATTGTGGTTTTTCAACAGTTCCATCATCCCACTGCCGCTGCCTAACAACATTGAATGACTCAGGTCGAGCATTACCTTGTCCGATATCATCATGTTTAAAAACTACAGCTACAGTTTGAAAAAGGATTTTCAAGTCTAGCAGAAACGAACAATGATCAACATAAAATACGTCATATTCAAAGCGCTTCTCCCAAGAAGCCGTATTTCTTCCATTTACTTGGGCCATACCTGTCAATCCTGGTCTAACATCATGTCTTCTCATCTCTTCTTTTGTATAGTATGGAAGATATATTGTTGCTAACGGCCTGGGCCCAACAATGCTCATATCTCCAATAAAGATATTCCAAAGTTCCATCAACTCATCCAAACTCGAAGCACGAAGAAATCTTCCGAATTTTGTCAAACGTTCTTCATCAGAAAGAATATCTATGCCGTTTGCAATACATTCCAATCGTTCATTGTCAGTAAGTTTCTTCCCATCTCTTGTTTGTGGATCAAGCATTGTTCTAAACTTATACATTCTAAATATCTTGCCTTTAAATCCTGGACGTTCCTGTTTAAACACCACGGGTGAACCAAGTTTTATTCGCACAAGAATTGCCACAATCAATAATATCGGTGACAACACCAATAATGCCAATCCTGACAAGACAACATCCAATAATCTCTTAACACAACGCTTATACAAAGTCTGTTTCTCCTATAGTTTTATAGAAAGCATCTAGATACAATATCAACAATTCTATCCAAATGTTCTTCAGTCATCTTATTATCACTTGGCAAGCACAATCCTCGCTCAAAAATATCTGCACCTACATCAACCATACCTGTTTCTTTGATGTAAGCATTGCTTCTTGCTCTACCAGTACCGTTAGTCGTAATAAATGGATTCAATCTGTATATCGGCTGCATATGCATCGGCTTCCAGATTGGTCTGCCATCAGCTTTGAATGCGCTCAGTGCTTCAAGAATCTCTGTGGGGCAACTTTTACCTGATTCATATCTATAGAGAGCGGACTTTTCTCCTCTTACTGTCTCACACATTGCATCCTTATCAATTATCATGCAGGAGAGCCAGTAGTTAGGTACTGTGTTATCAGGAATGGGATTCATAGTTATCGGAAGATCCCTAAGGCCTTCCTTATATCTCTCATAGATTCTTTTCTTATCTGCTATATGCTGTTCAAGATACGGGATCTGACCTCTTACTACACCTGCAACTATGTTACTCATTCTGTAGTTATAACCGAGTTCCTCATGCTGGTACCAAGGAGCATCTTCTCTACTCTGAGTAGACCATTTTCTGATCTTATTAGCATCTTCCTCATCATCACAAAGGAGCATTCCACCAGAAGAACCCGTGATTATCTTGTTACCGTTAAAACTGATTACCGAATAATCACCAAAGCATCCGGTCTGGATACCATTAAGTGTTGCTCCAAAACTCTCAGCAGCATCCTCAATAATTAGCGCACCATGATCATCTGCGATTTTTCTGATCTCATCGATCTGACCCGGTGTTCCATAGAGATGAGCAACTACTATAAGCTTAACATCCGGATAAATTTCAAATGCTTTCTCAAGGGCATCCGGATCCATATTCCATGAATCATATTCCGTATCGATAAATACTGGTTCACCATTCTCATAACAGATACCATTTACAGTGGCATCAAATGTCATATCAGAACAGAAGACTTTCTTGCCTTCAAGAGATCCATGGCCAACCTTAGGCTGACCATATAACTTCTCAGCAGCAAGCTTGATTGCCAGGTGAAGTGCTGCTGTTCCTGCACTTAATGCAACTGCCTGCTTTCTGCCGATCATTTCTGCGATCTGCTTCTCGATTACATTGATATTCTCACCTGCGGTTGTAATCCAGTTTTTCTCAAATGCATCGTTGATCCACTTCTGTTCTTCACCGTGCATCGTAGGACTTGCGAGCCATACTCTGTTCTCAAATGGAATGATCCCTTCAAATCTTGTGTCATGCAAATAATCAATCATGTTACCCATTCGTGCCAGGGTTATATGTTGGCACTATCTCCTGTACATATTTTCTAATGTTTTCGTCATCTTCTCGACTATCTCGATCAAGTTCTTCTATTTTCCTGATAAATAAATCATCATCCATCTCAATCGGTTTACCTATAAATATCAATTTATTATCAGTAGTTTGCATTCCTTCCTCGTCCATCAGTTTCTCTTCGTATAGTTTCTCACCAGGACGAAGACCTGTATATAAAATTTTAATATCAACATCTGGCGTGTATCCAGACAGTTTAATCAGATTTCTAGCCATATCATCAATTTTCACGGGATCACCCATATCCAATACGAATATTTCTCCACCCTTCGCGTATTGAGAAGCCTGAAGCACCAAAGATACTGCCTCAGGGATCGTCATAAAGTATCTTATAATATCCTTATGAGTAACCGTAACCGGACCGCCTTCAGCTATCTGTTTTTTGAATAATGGAATTACTGAACCATTAGATCCAAGAACATTGCCAAATCTTACCGCTACAAAGTTTGTGTTAGGAGTTTGACGATCCATCATTTGAATAACCATCTCACAAATTCGTTTTGTCGCACCCATTATGTTTGTTGGATTTACAGCTTTGTCAGTACTTATAAGAATAAATTTTTTTACACCGACTGCCGCTGCCGCTTTGGCTGTCTTATATGTTCCCATCACATTATTTTTAATTGCTTCATTTGGAGAGACCTCCATCAAAGGAACATGCTTATGTGCTGCCGCATGAAACACAATATCTGGTTTGTACTTTTCCATTACGCTTGTTATTCTATGCGTGTTTCTAACAGAACCGATTAATGTAACTAGATTCAAACTATCCTGGTATTTTCTTATTAACTCCTGTTGAATCTCGTATGCGTTATTTTCATATATATCAAAGATTATCAATTGCTTAGGCTTGTGTGCTGCTATCTGCCTACATAATTCAGAGCCAATTGAACCTCCACCGCCAGTAACAAGAATAACCTTGTCTCTTAGCATTTGAAAAACATCCTCATTATCTATCGTGATGGGTTCTCGTCCGAGTAGGTCAGTTAATTCAACCTCTTTAAGTTTACTAACACTAACTTCTCCATTGGCAATTTGATAAATGCCCGGAAGAGTTCGTAATTTTGCGCCTGTCTCCTTGCAAATGTTAAGTATATCACTACGATCTTTAGGCGACGCAGTAGGAATTGCAAATATTATCAGATCAATGTTGTACTCAGCAGCCACTTCGATAATTTTTTCTCTTCCACCTACTATTGGAACGCCATATAATTCTCTTCCTACCTTACTAGGATTATCATCAATAATACAAACAGGTTTTTGATTCAAATGTGGATCATGTAGCAATTCACGGAGAATAATTACACAGCTATCTCCACCCCCAATAATCATGACACGAGTCAATTTACCATCTTTGTATTCCTTCCCGTTGCTATAGCTATGCTTTAGAAATCTAATAAATCTGTATGAAAACCTTATTCCAGTATGCATCAGAAATGCCAATAGTATTCCGAACACATAAAAGGATTTCGGCATCTTCAAAGCGAACACGAATTTCGTTATTACAAAACATATCGATAGAACTGCATACGCCTTTATCATAGTAAAAATCTCATTAATTGAGACATGCGACCACACACTATGATATAAACGGCTTATATAAAAAACTACAAATGTAAGGACACACCAAAGCGGAGCTATGTATATGTATTGGTTAAAATATACCTCTGGAATGGCATCAAACGAAAAATCAAATCTCAGCCACAAGGCACAGAAAAATGCAACCCAAATGATAAATAGATCCGCTAATGCCATCAACGCTGATCTCTTGATCCACTGGGAGTCATATTTAACTTCTCTCATCTTCTGAAGAGTACTTTTGCCTTCATTATTTTGTTTTGTCATAATTATTCTTGCCTATTTCTTTTCCTTCTGATATGCTTTACGCTAAGGGGAATTATGTATACTCTATTCACTCAAAAAAGGTTCTGTCCGACAGAATTGTTGATCAATTCTCTGTCAGCGGAACAAAACCTTTAATTGGTGTAAAAACCGGTAAAAAAACGGAAAATTTCCGTTTTTTGAAAAGTCTGAAAACGACTGGTACTATGGCGCTTGAAGCGGTAATGTTTATAACGTCTCGTACATGATAGAGTTTAAACAGATAGAATACAACACATGTCAGGATACACCATAACGGCATGATCCAGATATACCGATTGAGATAATGCTTTGGTATGCTTCGAAAGGACATATCAAAGCGGATAAACAGCGCAAAGAAGAAGGAAAAGTATACGACTAAGATATCCAGAAATAATACGAATAGAGCATTCTTGATCCAACGCTTGTTGAATTTTCTACCGGATGCTTTCTTATCCGTATTCTTATTTTGTTTTTCTCCTTCTTCCCTACCCATAACAACCCCTATTTTTTGTATGCTTCGCCCCAGAAGGTGGTCCTTCTGTTTTTTGCTTTGCATATCTCCGCACTCTTCTTCTGACGCGCACCGGGCGACGATCAGCTTCGGAATGTTTCTTCTTATGGCATCAGCGTTTCTCGACGATCTCGAGGCCTACCGATACCTTTACGACCTGATCGAACATAGTAAACTCCAGGTATGCCAAGCGTTTATGCCGATCGATCTTTCGGATCGATCCTTCCTGCCCTTTTAACGGACCGGAAGTGATCACGATCTGGTCTCCTTCGATGATCCCCTCGGACACATCGAAAAGACCTTCTCTATTATACAATTTATCAATAAAAGTTGCATCTTTTTGCTCTAATGGGAAGAATTCTTTTTCCGTCGTTAAGATTTGGTTGAAACCTTCGATTTTGCGGACTTCATCGGACAGTTTCTCCACATCGTCCGTATCGACAAAGAAATACCCGGGAAAAAGTGGTTTTTCGACTCTTTCCCAGATTCCGTTTTTCTTTATCTGTATGGCTCTTCTTGGAATAAAAGACCGGTTCTGGCAGTTCAGATCGCGAACTGCGGCCAAGGCTTTTCCCTCTAAGCCTGTCGATGTCCAGATCACATACCACACCCTGACTGACTGTCCCCCCATTATTTTCTGTTCAGGTCTTCTCGTTATAGAAAAGATCCAGAACAGCCTGCTTCAGAGATGCATCGTTGCAGTAGAACTCCAGGAAACTGGTGCCCATCCGGTTCTCTCCCTCGATCTTCACCATACCTTCGTATCTGTATTCAGAAAGATCGGTTGCCATCTTCGAGAGCTTGTTCAGATCCATATCGGTGATCATGAAATCACCCAGATCACCGATCAGGTTCAAAGCAAAACCCGCATCTGCATTCATTTTCTTTTTTGCCAGGTCTTTCCAGGCACTGAGATATATCTCTTGGCGTCCCATACGGCTGATATTCGTGGAATTCTCAAGCGTTTTTCTTGCACGGACGAAGCCCTCTGCCTGTTCTTCGTTGAGCTTGATCTCGGCGCCTTCCTTCATGGCCGGATCGACGACCGTCATGTCATACGGGATCTTTACCGTGACCCCACCGACGCTCTTGTTGATGATCGCGATACAATCCAGTTTCAGGGAAACGTAGTGATCTACTTTCTCTTCCAGAAGAAGCGTACTGACGGCTTCCGCGGTATATTCGCAGCTGTCTTTCAGACCGGATCCATATGTATGGGAAAGCGCGATCTGAGAGATCACTTCACCGACACGGTCACCGGCTGTTCCAATCAGAGGGATCAGTGTCATCGTATCACGGTTGATCTGAAGGACTTTAAAGCTCTTATTCTCGTGATCAATAACTGCCAGCATCAGGACATCCGCCTGATCGTTATTGCTGTTTCCTTCCCGTTTCTGGGCCTCACCGAAGGAGTCGATTCCGATAAAGAGGACAGTCTCGACATTCTTCTTACGGATATAGCCCTTTCCCGCATAATAAATGACAGGATCGATGTCCTCGTCTCCATAGGGATCCACGAAAGAAGAAATGTTGGGATTGTATCCTGTGGAAGTTGGGACAGAAGAAGTCGCTTTCTTCTTCATCCTGTCAGTTATTACGAGCAAAATAGAAAAGAATAGTAGTATTGCTACTACTATTCCCACTATCTTGATAACAGTATCCTTATTTAGCCGAGTTCTTCTTTGCACGCTTTACACACACAACGCCTGCTACCATAAGAGCAGCTGCAGCAAGAAGAACATAACGGGTAACATACTCACCGGTTTGCGGAGAAGTTGTCTTTCCGTCGTCGTCCTTGACCGGAGCCTTTACAGCGGCCTTACCGGTTACGAATGCGAACGGGCTCATGGAACCGGTCGTAACTGTAACAGTGTTACCGCTTACAGAAGCGTCACAGATCTGCCACTTACCGGAACCAACCTGGTGCAGTACGAAGAACGGAACACCGGACGGTACGGAATATTCATAAGTAACCGTAACACCGCTTGTCGGGGTGACTGCGCCATCTTCTACGACGGATGCATCGAATACTTCAGCGAAAACATAATCTGTATCTCCGCCCTTCGCCTTCAATGTAGCCTCGAGTGTGTTACCATCTGTGCCCTTCAGAGCGGCCGGATTCTCATTCGCAGCGCTGATGTCTGCTCTTGCGGATGCAAGATAATCGTTGATCTTGTCAACAGAAGAAGTGGTGCCCATACGTGTGGTAACAACCAACTCTGTTATGTCTTGGCCTGTGGAATCCTTTGCCGAAATAACCTTCGGTCCATTACTCTTGACCGGGCTTTCTACTGCGAGAACCTGAGAGAAGAGCATCGTTACAGTCAATGCTGCTGTCAAAACAACCTTCAATGCTTTCATAAACAACCTCCAAAAATATACTCCTACTGTATCTCCTTAGCAAAAACCAAATACCTTTTAGTTCTGTCACCCCATAAGCAGGAAGATAGCACCAGAATCCGGTCCCCATAAGAAGGTCTAGCCTTGGAAACAAGGTGAACGTCCATTCCCGATCTGCCAAAAATGTCGGATATAAACGCCTCGTATACCTCCTCCGTATGGAAATCATTATAGTACAGAAGGTGGGCATTGTCACTAGGTAATGTAGCAAAAATTTGATAAACTTTCGTACCGTTTGGTGTGAAGACGACAATAAAGCGGTCTTCATCGAAGTAACCGCTTTCGGAAAGCGTGGCCTGTAACGTCCCGAACATCGAGCCGCTGCTCATGCGGTGGCCGTAGATCACAGTCATCGGGTCACTGAAATCGGCGCGGTTATACATATGCTCCACAAAGAGAGATCCTTCTCTTTTATATCTTCCGACAGCATCGTGATAAAGATACCATGTATCGTCAGTCAAGTTTCTCAGGATCGGAAGGCTGATCTCCGGCTTACTCATGTAGATCCAGCCGATGATGTCCGGATTGGCGTGGGTCAATTCATCGAAATCGACCGGGCAGACGAAGTCCTCAGCTATGCTTCGGCTCTCTGTCGGTGCTGTCGTGTCGCCCGGCTCCGAAGTCGATTCAACAGACTCCGTGGTCGTGATTTTTGTAAGATCGGCAATGGCGGACGGATCAATGGACGGATAGGTGAATTCGGCATATGTCTCGGATTCCGGTGCGCTCTTGGCCGGGATCAAATATCCATTACCCCAGAGGTAGTAAAGGATCAGGCCGATACTTGCCACGAACATCAGGCACGAGAGCACGATCCAGATCAATCTTTTCTTCATTTAGTGCTCCCTCCCTTCTATATGGCTTCCTGCACCAGTCGGGCACTATGACTATCGATGGCTTCCAGGTAAGAAGCCCCTAACTTCTCTTCGATCACGTCCCGGCCTTCCTTGAGGTTCGGGCATCGTACGTCCAGATTATGGCAGTCGGATCCGAGGAAATGGATCTGACCGTTTTCCAGCATTTTCAAGGCTTTCTTTCTCGTCTTCCGTTCTAAGAAAGACTCGGCGTTGGCCTGAATATAGATCCCCGGTTCGGAAAGAAGTTCCTTTACCAGGTGTTTGTCCTGATCGAGGTAGCGCTCGATGTGGGCAATGATCACTTTCTTATCCTGTTCGTCCCGAAGAAGGCGTACATCCTCGAGGAATGTGCTCGTCCAGGAACGGAACGGGGGTTCCAGAAGAAGATAGCGGCTGTTTCCCATACAGAGGGGATCGATGTCCGCGCTTCTTCCGATGCCTCGGTAATAGTGTACTTCCGCGCCCAGAAGGAACTTCGGGGTCCGGATACCGGAAGATGCCATTGCCTCCCGAAGACGGGTAACGGCGCCTTCTCTTCTCTCGATATACTTCTTCGGATCCGTCTCATCGGCATAGAAGTGGGGCGTGAAGAACATCAGGTCGACGCCCTGCTCTGCGGCTTTCTGCAGCATCTTCATGGACATCTGCACATCGTGGCTTCCGTCGTCTATTCCCGGTAATACGTGCGAATGGATATCGATCATCACTTCGAGTAACTCTTCCCGTACTTATACTTGTAACGCTTCGTCTTCGAGTACGCT
>Ga0247611_10009448_pt1 | contig 11721 bp, 19 predicted proteins | sample 177DNAGHGhighgp2_FD_192422 | JGI IMG/M metagenome (GOLD analysis project Ga0247611, IMG submission 192422) | Sheep rumen microbial communities from Palmerston North, Manawatu-Wanganui, New Zealand - 1770 DNA GHGhigh gp2 | ecosystem: Host-associated > Mammals > Digestive system > Stomach > Rumen... | reverse complement strand
AACCGCAAAAAATAAAAAAGGAGCTAAGCAGATGAAGCACAACACAGAATATTTAATAAACCATGTATATCTAAGTGATAGCCCGGAATCAGATATGACCGCCAAAGAAATGCAGTACATCAAAGAATATAACGAAAACAAGCTAGGGCATATTGATTTAGCAGATATAATGTATGATGCCTATAAACTAGGCTATGCCAAGGGGATATTATCCACCGGGCAGCAGTTACCAAAGAAGAAGTAAAGAGCAAACAAAAAGGACTTGCGAGCGGTTAACGCACAAGCCCTTTTTTTATGTTTCGCCAGAAACAGTAGGGAAGTATCCCTACAAAGATAATAACACAGATATGCTTGATTGACTAGATTGTGAATGATATATTTTATATAATAGAATTATACAAATTATGTAACGCCAAAAACAATTTAAAAGGGGGTATACCATGAGAATTATTGCACTAGCCAATAATAAGGGCGGTGTAGGTAAAACTACAACGGCTTTAAATTTGGCAGCAGGATTAAGAGCCAAGAAAAAGAAGGTGCTACTTGTTGACCTTGACGGACAAGAAAACCTAGCTTTTTCATGTGGTGTAAGTCAGGAAGATTTAAAAGGCAGCAGCTTATATGATGTATTCTACGGCAAGGCTAATATAAATGATTGTATATTTCAGATTGAAGATGATCTGAACGACTTTGATATATTAGTTGGAAGTGCCAAGCTAAGAAATGCAGATACGGATAAAAGAATAAAAGATGATTGTTTGATAAATGCTTTAAGGAATATCCGAGCTGATTATGACTACATTGTATTAGATACGCCGCCTAGTTTGGGTATTATCACGGCAGCAGGATTAAAGGCAGCAGATGATTTAATAATCCCTATTCAAATAAGCCCCTTTAGTTTACAAGGTATTGGAAGTTTGAACGGATTTATTAAAAGCGTGAATCCAGATATAAACATTGTAGGGCTATTGATAATAGGCATTAAAGAACGTACTAACCTAGGAAAAGACTTTATAAGGGTTTATAACAATGCAGCTGCTAAGATTGGTACTAAGCTATTAAAAACAATGATACATGATAGCATAGCGATACCTGAAAGCCAGGTAAACACAACCACAATATTTAATCATGCACCCGGTAGCACGGTAGCAAACGATTATGCAAGTTTAACAGAAGAATATCTGAAAGGAAGTAAAAAGCATGGCTAAAAAGAAAACTAATATTGATAACCTTGAAAATGTGGTAGTTAATCAAGAAGAAGTTAGCAAGGAAGTAGAATCTTCCAAGGGCAGCAGTACACCCGGAAAGAAAGCAAATAGTGATTATATTAGGTTGGATTTAAAGCCTTTTGGTTATGATCTGAAAGACTACGCAGATAAAAAAGCTGCTGCCCTGAGTATTGAAAGGGGTAGAAAGGTAAGCACAACCGCCTTTATCCAAGAACTTATAATTGCAGATATGGAAAGCGAAAAGGAAAAGGGAAAACCTACTAAGCATGATAAGATTGTTTCTGCTTTGAGTAATCTTGATGATAAGAAACTATCAGCACTTGCCACACTTTTAGATATACAACTTTGATAACAGAATTATATAACTTGTGTAAAAGGGATAGTGTAAAAGCTATCCTTTTTTATTTTCTCAGAAGGCAGCAGGATATAACCACACGTTAAAATTTGCCCCTTATTTGCCCTTTTTATTGTTTTAATGGGTTTTTAATCAAGAATCAGATTATAACGGCTAAAAACGGCTTTAAATGACTTGTAGTAATTGAGAACGAAACAAGATATAATATCAACGTTGCCGCCCCTATACTGGCAAGGAAAGGGGGTGTTGATTTGCTAGAATTACTTTTATCTTTTCTAATTTCTGTTTTGGCAAGTATAGCTGCCTACTATATTTGCAAATGGTTGGACAGAAATGACAACGGCAACCAGCCTAAGGATTAAGCCACCTTGCAAAAACGGAATAGAAAAAGCTAGGAACTGCCATTCCTAGCTTTTTTGTTGCTTTGCTATAACGAATTACTATATCTTTTCTTCGCCTGCCTTTATATTAGCACAGAATTATTAAAATGCAAGTTATAGATATTTGGTGAGTATAAATGATCTGGTACTCACCTATTGGGACTTTTATTACTATTAAGATTTTACACAATGCTTTTTCGCTATAACATACATACTAGTTAAGTTAATTAATATATTTAGGGGCAAAAAAGAACCGCATAAATAGGGCGCTGCAGGTATTCTATTGGGACTTTTATTACTATTTGTTGGGACTTTTATTACTATTTATTGGGACTTTTGTTACGGTGGATAACTTTTTTATTGGGACTTTTATTACGGTTTTTGAAAATCAAAACCGCTACAACATAGATAAATACTAGCTTTAAAGCATTGTGGATAACTTTGATTTATTGGGACTTTTTTTACTATTATTCTATTGGGACTTATATATTTACAAATAAGTCCTAATAACATAAAATGGATAAAAGATAATTGCATTGTTGGGGGCAGGGCATGAAGTACAACGAAAAGTTAGATATTTATACGCAAAGGGAATATCAAGTTGTAAAAAGTAATGAGATAGTCCAGAAAGCAAAGTATGATCTGAACATAACAGAACTAAAAACTTTTGCGTTTATTCTTTCCAAGGTAAAGCCAAACGACAAGGAAGGGCAGGAATATATATTTAGCATAAAGGATTTTTGCCTGGTATGTGGTATTGATTATAAGAATGGGGGAAATTATCAGCACATCAAGAACACATTAAAGGGATTACGTGATAAATCTTTTTGGCTTGTTGATGAAGATGGAAAAGAATCTACTGTTGGTTGGTTAGGCAAAGTTAGACTTGATAAGCGCAGCGGAAAGGTAACTATAAAACTTGATGAAGATATACAGAAGTACGTTATAGGACTATTTAACAATTATACGCAGTACAGTTTATTATCAACGCTGCCAATGAAAAGTAGTTATAGTTTTAGAATTTATGAGCTGCTAAAAAGTTATGCTTTTACAAAAATGCACACCTTTGATATTGATGATCTGAAAAACAAATTAGGGGCAGTAGCTTACACAAACTTTAAAGACTTTAGAAGAAAAGTGTTGGAAGTTGCCACAAGGGAAATAAACGAATATACAGATTTAGAAATATCATGGGAACCAATTACAAAGGGCAAGAAGGTTATAGAAATTAAATTCGATATAAAGCAGCGTGATAGTTGGGGGCAATACATAAACATCAAAAAAGCTACCGACCAACTAGAAGGGCAAATGTCTATTTTTGATTATGAACCTGATAAGGCAGCAGAAGAAAAGCATAGTAACACATTCACAATAACAAGGGGGTAAACAATGAACGGATTTAAAATGATGGCTGATAGTTACCGCAAGGCAGCAGATGAAGGAAAGATAACAAAAGAACAAGCCGAAAAGGATTGTAAGGCTTTTGATTTTCTCGCTACTTGTGATGATGATGATATTTGTAATTTGTTTGATAGTGGTGCTTTTAATGAAATTGCAAAATCATATATGAGGTTAGCGGTTAAAGAATTGATTGAAGAAGATACCATAGACGAAGAACAAGGGCAAGCGATAAAGAATAGATTTGCATTGTTGTTTAGTGAAAAGACCGCCAAAGATGTACTTAAATAACAAGAGCAAGATGCGCCTATGTATCCACAAGGCAATCTAAAAAATAAAGTGGCAAGTGGTGCTTGCGTATATACAAAATCGACTTCGCAAGCAGGGCAAGTGGCAAGCCACAACCTTTTTCGCAAGCAATGCGAGTGGATAGCCACAACCCTACTTTGCCAACTTCGCAAGCAGGGCACGTGAGGCCTCACACCCTTGCTAACTTGTTAGGGATAACCCTAAGACCCAGAATCAAAATTAAAATTTTGAGCAACGCCTACGGCTGAAAAAATAAAAGTGCACTCAGTTGTCCGGACATAACAGCCCAGGGTTTAGCGCATAGTTTAAGCGTATAAAATATCAGATTGAATGATGGTATTTTTTCCATGACAAAGAAAGTATTTTTATAATTCAAAGACGGTATTTTTATTTTGAAAGATGGTATTTATTTTTGTGAAAGACGGTATTTTTAGCCTTTTTTGAAACATAGGCAAAATACCGTTTTTGAATGTTTTAAAGTGGCATGGTTAAGCCTTTTTTGAAGTTTTAGAAGATCCACCTCAGAAGTAAACGGGTACTGTAAAGCCGGTGCAAAAATTGAAATGATATGAGCCAGAATCAAATTAGAATTGAATCAAATTTGAATGGTTTTTAGAATCAGATTTGCATAGTTTTTGAATCAGATATGAAATACAAAAATAAAAGAATCCCGGTCAAATAATGACTAGGATTTTTTATTTTGGGCAGCAATATATTTATAATAAATTGCCAGGAAACTTTCTTTTTGTTCCTGATGTGATTTTTCTAAATTTTCTAAAAAGGCAGCAGGCATATTCTTATAAAATTCCTTTTCTTGTTGCTGATGTATATCTACGGCATTATTCATAAAATGATTAAAGACCTTTTTATCATAAGCAAGTTTATGAATGAAATCAGCCCCAGAATCACGTAGCATTTTTAATTTGATATTTTCTATTGCCTTATCATAATTCTTTTTATTTTCCTGATTAGAAGCGTTGATATTGATAGCGTTACCGATAGCATAAAAAGAACGCATAACAGAAACGACATCTTTTATATATCCGCTTTCAATCATATCGCTAAATAATTCCCTTGTGTCTGCATCTGATCTTTTCAGTTTGGATATGCTTTCTAAAGATAGTCCGGTTTCATTCAAAGGGCTTTCTATAATTCCAAGAAGATAGTCAGCAGAACAACCAAAGAATTTACAATATAGCTTTATCCAAGCAATACTAGCCTTTTTACCATTGATGTGAAGGGCAATAGTTTTTTGCGTTTTGTTGCGTTGATAAGTCTTTTCTGAATCCTTTTTACAATCAGCTGGATAATCAAATACCTTATAATGACTTTCATACATATCATGCAGCAATTCACTATATTTAGAATCAGATACGGCATAAATCTTATTAAGCTGATTATGGCTACAAAGATATAGCAGCTTATCACTTATAACTATCCCTGAATCACGTTCTTGTTTATCCATGGTTAAATTCCTTTCTTGTAATTTACACGTTACATTTTGGCGGTAAAGAATCAAATTTAGAATATCCAATGTAATATACACGTTACTGTATTAGTTATACCATGAAAGTGTAGTAACAAGCAAGCAATAAAGGCAGATAGCCACCATGATAAGGCAAGAAGAAACCGACCAAAAATACATTGAATATTTGCATAGTGAATCCTGGAAGATGAAAGCAAGGGCAAGACTAGAAATTGATAACTACACTTGCCAAGGTTGCGGAAGTAAAGGCAGCAGCTTAAACCCTTTACAAGTCCATCACATGACTTATCACAACATTTACAACGAAAACGAATTTACAGATTTGGTTGTATGTTGCAGAAGCTGCCACGCATTACTTCACAACGTATTAAACCGGGTTACTTCACCAGACGGAAAGAAAGGATTTAAAGAGAATCCATCAACGCCAAATGTAAACACTTTTGTTTTAAGCGGTGCTGATCTGCAAACAAGAAAGGGGAATTTAAACCATGATAAAGGAATATCTACGCAAACAACCTGATTGTGTTTTGTGGACTTTATTAGCTGATATTAGCAGCGTAATGGAAAGCAGAACGCAAGGAAAGCAAGCCGATACATTTTGGCTAGTTGCAGCCGGTGAAGTGAAGGAAGAAATTGATAGGCGGTTGTTTACCGACTACGACAAAGATGATCTTGACGATTTGGACAATGAGGAAGATTAAGAATGAAAAACAATGATTTAAGGGCAGAAATAATAAAGCAGGGTTTATATGCTTACCAGGTTGCAGAAGTAATGAATATAAAACCTAACACACTATCGCATTACCTTATGTGTGATTTATCAAAGCCCCGGAAAGAAAGAATAAGAAAAGCTATCGCCAAGGCAGCAGAAAAGGGCTTAAACAATGGCAAGACCAAAGAAGAAACAGTATGAACCAAAGTTATTTGAAAGTCGTAATAGGGGCAGCAGCTTTATAAATCAGCGTGGTAAGAGCCAAGCAGATACTTCTGCAAATATATATGAATCCATGTTACAATCACCGGCCTTTAAAAGCCTGACCTCAAAGCAGAAGATTTTATATGTGTACTGTAAAGCACAATACTATGGCAAGCGGAAACCATCAAAGGACTACGAGAAGCAGGGGCTTTATCAAGAAGATAGTTGCTTTTATATGAATTGGCAAAAGGCTATTGATTACAAATTGTACACGGAAAAAAGCCATAGCACTTTTCATAGAGATATGAAAGCACTTGAAGCAAAGGGCTTTATCAAGAAATTGAAAAGCGGTAAAGACCACAAAGAAAAGAACGTTTGGCAATTTGATGATAGGTGGACTACATACGAATGATTTTATTTTTAGTGAGTGTGGCAAATAAGCCACAGTAACATGTGTGGTAAATAAGCCACACTTGTATGCAAAAAATATCATTCTATGTGTGGCAAATAAGCCACACTTCTTTTTCAAATTATGAGCTGCTATGTGTGGCAAATAAGCCACAGATATATAAATACTTTACCAGGCACATAAAGAATCTTTAATAACCATTTTAAGAGGACACAAATAAATGGATAAACCACAAGAACTTTATTCCAAGATACAAGAACTACATAAAACCTATGGGGCTAGTTTGCCTGGCTATGTACTCACGGAAGAAGTATACAAGCTGCTATTAGCCTTTAAAGAAGTGCAATTAAAGATAAATTGGCTTGATGATGAATTGATATGGGCTTTAGCAAATATAGACCGCTACAACGGGCATACGTTTGGAAGCGGAAGATGATCCAGGACAAAGAACCTATAAGAACATTAAAAAGTTAATGCCTGATGATAGGCAGAAAGGATAAAACCATGCAAACAATACATAGTTACGACAAAGACGGAAATAAAATCAGAATCAAATATGAGCAGGAAGTCATAAAAGAAAAAGAGCCGGAAACAGATATAAAGATAGAAAACTATCATCAATTCAGAATGTGCATAAGAAGGGCAAACGAAGAAAGCCAATATAGCAACGGCGCCGGGGATAAAAGATATGAACGTGCCCTGGCTGATCTTATCAGAAAAGACCACGAAGCATATCAACGCTATTATCAAAAAATGCTTGAAGAGCATAGAGGGTAAATATGTATGACCATGAACAGTTAACAAATAAGATTGATGATTATATGGAATCATGCCAAGGCAAGCCCACAAAGAAGGGTTTAAGTGATTGGTTGGGTATTAGTGATACTACTGTTTATAACGTGTTAAATGGGCGTTTTAATGGCTTTATTTACACACGCAAGCCACATATCAACCGGGCAATAGATAACCCTGATTTTGGCCTTATCAGAAGTATCTTTACGGCAGAAAGGAAAACAGAATGAAAGTTGTAACACAAAAGGCAAACGGTAATTGCATGATTGAATCAGATGGGATTATTAAAGAGTTTATCCCTGCTGAAAGACTGATGGAAGATATTGATGATGCAATAGCCTACAATAGCAGAATCAAAATCATGCGTATTGTTATTATGGCAGCAGCTATTGTTATTAGTTTCTTGCTTGGATATGCAATAGGCTAAGCACAACGCATGGTTACGTCGCACTAAAAAAGAGATTAAACAAAATGAGGTAAATTATGCCAAGCAAGGAATTAAGACCATATAAGGAAATAGCCAAAGATTTAAAGCCAGAAGATACAGAAGCTGCGCTTGATATGGTTTGTGCTTGTATGAAGAATACCGGGGGTAGACCTTGTATTTATGCCAATAGTGAAAGTGGCTTAACTAGCTTTGTTGAGAACGCAAAAGGCTACTTCACATATGTGCAAAATGCTAATAGCAAGTTAGAAGAACGGCAGCAGATTATCCCTGATGTTGAAGGGCTTTCTCTTTACTGTGGTATTGATCGCAGAACACTTGAAAGATATTACAAGCGTGGCGGTGAATGGGAAAGGACTATTGATTATATCAAGAACGGAATAGCCTACGTTAAAAAGGAATTGGCTTTACGCGGCAAAATACCGCCAATGGTAGCGGTTTTTGATTTGGTAAACAATCATAATTATTTCAATACAAATAGCTTTATTCTGGAAACAAAGAACGAGAAAGAAGAAGATAAGAGCGATTATTGGGAAGAACGAGTAAAAGAAGCAGGGTTGATTTGGGATAACGAAAAAGGGGAATTTATACCAGAATGATGACCGAAGAACAAAGAAAGAAAGCAGAAATAGCCTTAAATACTTCTTTTGCCTTTGGCTTTGAAAAGAAGATAGCTTTTGACAATCATTTAACGGCTATTGAATGGATTGAACAATATGGATTGCCTTATAGAATCAACCTTGATTATTTAAAGGAATATGACCATAGTAAGGGCTTTATCTGCATCAATCCTAACTATCCCTATCCTGGCTATCAGAAAGCTGATTTAATCCATTTAGACCCATATAACGATTGTATTCCTTATGACCCGGATAAAGAACCTGATGAAAACGGCTATCATGAATTATTCTTATCGCCAAAAGATGCAGCCACAAGGCAGAAGATAAAAGAACACAATAAGGCATTAAGGCCGTGGGATTTATCAACGGCAGCAGGGCTTGAAAGGTGGAAGTATTATTTTGCACACCTACTCAACGGCGCCGATCTGGATAGTTATAGCAGCTTTGATTGGTTTGGAATAAAGGCAGCAGCCTATAACAAAGAACAAGAAAATAAAATATACTTCTGGAAGTGCCTACAAGCTGATTACTATATGAATCCTAACAACTATTTGCAGAAGGAACCTAAAGAATCAGATTATAACCTGGCTGATTATATCAGTTTAGAGTTTGTACCTGATTGGAAAGAATCCGCAACAGATAGCCGGTTATGATTGCAAATTAGGGTATACCTTATTTGAAAACATAATTTAATACAGAAACATTTAAAAATAGGGCGGTATTTTGAATTTATTTGAATGATTTAAACAAAGTACCCCTTATTTTTTAATTGCTGAAAGTTTATAGAAATTTATTGAAATAAATGAAAAGAAGTATTGACTTTTACACTTTAGACTTATATAATTTACGTAAGTAAATTATATAACCTACATAAGACAACCGCCAAGAAAACAAGAAAGGATAGGTAGAAAATATGAAAGTTGCATACGTTAGGGTAAGTACACAAGAACAAAATGAAGCAAGGCAGATAGAAGCACTTGAAAAGTATGGAATTGAAAAATGGTTTACAGAAAAGATAAGCGGGAAGAATACCGATAGACCAGAATTACAAGCCATGCTTGATTTTGTTCGTGAAGGTGACGTTATTTACATACATGATTTTTCTAGGCTTGCACGTTCTACAAAAGATCTTCTGGAAATAGTTGAAAGGCTTGATAGAAAGAAAGTACACCTTGTAAGCAACAAAGAAAACGTAGATAGCAGCACACCGACCGGCAAATTGATGTTAACTATGATTGGTGCTATTGCAGAATTTGAAAGGCAGAATCTTTTGGATAGACAAGCGGAAGGGATAGCGATAGCCAAGCGTGAAGGCAAGTATAAAGGCCGTAGGCCTATTCAGATTGATGATGTTATCTGGAAAAGGAACTATGAACGCTATCAGCGCAGGGAACTGAACAAAGGGGAACTGTGCAAGGCGTTGAAGATTAGTAGACCTACACTTGAAAAGTTACTTAAAGAAGCTTGATAAGATTATTTTCTGCTATGGGGTAGTGGTGTAAAAGCTGCTGCCCCACATTAAACGAGAAAGGATAAGGATTATGAATATAGATAATAATAGATGGGCTGATATTGATTGTACTGCAAAGAAGATTAGAGGATTGACGGAAGTTATTGAATTATCCGTGTATGATAAGGAGAATGAGCCTTGTTATATTGATGATACATTGTATCTGTTATATGAACTGACGGAAAAATTAAATGATACTATTGACCTGGCTGCTGATGATTACCATAGACAAGAAATGGCTAAAAAGAAAACTGATAGGGATATGGATAGCATTGTTAAACTTGAAGTGCCTGATTGTGATGATATGACCGCTAGTGAAATGGATTATATTTTTAAGCACAATCCTGGCCGTGATCTATGTTGCGTTATGGGTGATGCTTTTAAGTTGGGTTATTATGTAGGACAAACAAAGGGCTGATAATATAAGGGGGTAGGGGTTTACGAGCCCCCCTGCCCTGCTGCCGTGCTAACCTCCGTAAACAACCGCAAAAAATAAAAAGGACTTGTAGGCGGTTAATCTACAAGCCCTTTTATTTTGTACCGCCAAGTACAAAAAAGGTTATTTAAACCAATTACATGATAGCATGGATTGGATTGATTGACTAGATGATATATTATGTATAAGATGATTATGTAACTTGTATAAGTTGACCGCCAAAAACAGAAAGGGGAAAAGACCATGAAGATTGTAGCACTAGCCAATAATAAAGGCGGTGTAGGTAAGACTACTACGGCTTTAAATTTGGCAGCAGGGTTAAGCAAACAGAAAAAGAAAGTATTGTTGATTGATCTTGATACGCAACAGAATCTAACTTTAACTTGTGGCGTAGATATTGAGAATGATTTACAAGATAGCACTTTATTTGATGTATTCTACGGCTACACGGATATAAATGATTGCTTGTTTCAGATTTATGATGATACACCTGATTTTGATATTATTGTTGGCGGTGTTGGATTAGCTGACAAGGAATTGAAGCCAGAACGATTAAGGGCAGCTTTGCAGAAGTTAGAAAAGCAATATGATTATATTGTTATTGATACGCCACCTAGCTTAAATTCTATTACTAAAATGGCTATTAAAGCGGCAAATGATGTAATTATACCGGTGCAGCCAAATAAATATAGCTTGTGGGGTATAGGCAGCTTATACGGCTTTATACAAGAAGTGAATCCTGATATAAAGATAGCCGGTCTTTTATTAGTTGGCATAAATGAACGTACAAATTTAGGCAAGCAATACATTGAAGATTATAAGGCAGCAGCCAAGGCAATAAAGACAAAGCTATTTAAAACCATGATACATAATAGCATTACAATTCCAGAATCCCAGGACTACGGAAAGACGATATATAAACACGCTCCACGTAGCACAGTAGCAAAAGATTACATGGATTTTGTTGTCGAATACATGAAAGGAAGTAAAAAATAATGGCACAAAAAGTAAATAGAGATAACCCAGCTGATATTTTGAAGAAAGCAACGGCAGCAGGAAAACAAGCAAGTGAAAAGGTACAAGCTAAGAAAATCACGAAGCCAAATAGTGATTATATCCGTTTGGATTTAAAGCCTTTTGGTTATGATCTGAAAGACTATGCAGATAAAAAGGCTGCTGCCCTGAGTATTGAAAGGGGTAAAAAGATAAGCACCACGGCATTTATACAAGAATTGATAATTGCAGATATGGAAGCCGGCAAGGAAAAAGGCAAGCCGACAAAACATGATAAGATTGTTTCTGCACTTGATAATCTTGATGATAAGAAACTATCAGCACTTGCCACACTTTTAGATATACAACTTTGATAACAGAATTATATAACTTGTGTAAAAGGGATAGTGTAAAAGCTATCCTTTTTTATTTTCTCAGAAGGC
>Ga0247611_10009447_pt1 | contig 11722 bp, 15 predicted proteins | sample 177DNAGHGhighgp2_FD_192422 | JGI IMG/M metagenome (GOLD analysis project Ga0247611, IMG submission 192422) | Sheep rumen microbial communities from Palmerston North, Manawatu-Wanganui, New Zealand - 1770 DNA GHGhigh gp2 | ecosystem: Host-associated > Mammals > Digestive system > Stomach > Rumen... | reverse complement strand
ATGTATAAGAAAGTAGTAGGTGAAGTATTTGTAGCAATTAACCCAGCAACGCCGATATTCTTACTTGAAGAGGTTATAAACATGATTGATGGAGTATTGATTATGTGTGTAAACCCTGGATTTGCATCTCAAGATATGATTGCTAATGTTCCAGATAAAATAAGAAGAATAAGAGAGAAATATCCATTATTGAAAATTGAGGTTGATGGACATATTACTCCAGAATATTATGAGCAATTTAATAAATTGAATGTAAATGATTTTGTTCTTGGAACATCATTTATATTTAAAAATGGATTAGAAGGTACAGAAGAAATTATAAAAGAATTAGTTAAGAAATGAAAAAATATCAAGTTATAATAACATTAGGTGGAACTGGAAAACGATTTGCAGATGCTGGGTATGAACTTCCAAAGTATATGCTTCCAGTTAATATATTCAATTCTCATTATAAAGCAATTGATTTGGTAACTGGAATGTTTACTGATAATGAGACAGAAATTATTTATCTTTGTAATAAGCATCATATTAGTCAATATAATCTTAAAGGTTTATTAAGTAAATATGGAAAAGTTATTCCAGTTAATCCGGGCTTGGGACCAGGTGATGCAATACTTCAAGCAAAAGATTATATTGATTTTTCTTTGCCAACTTTTGTTCAATATTGTGATACTTTTCAACCTTGGAATCTATCAAAAATAAAAGCATTGTTAGAAAAGAATAATCCAGATGCTGCTGTAGTAGTTACTAATGAAAAGTGTCCTTCTATTTATGATGGAACATTATATGGAAGAGTAAAAGTTAAGAATAATAAAGTTATTGATATAAAAGAAAAAGCCGAACCAGAATATTCAAATTATCTTGGATGCGGAACATTTTATTTCAAAACTGGAAAACTTTTAGTTGATTATGTAACTATTCAAAATCAAAATAGAGAAAAATATTATCTTAATGGTGAATCATATGTAAATTGCACTATTAAAGCAATATTAGATAATAATCTCAATGTAATGCCAATAAATGTTAAAAGCTATTTAAACTTAGGAGTTCCAAGAGATTATGAAGAATTTATGTATTGGCAAAAACTAGTAAAGAAATTAAATGATTTTAATAATAAGAATTCAGTTTTAGCAGATTCTACTTTAATTATGCCAGCTGCTGGTTTAGGTTCTAGATTTAGAGATACTTATAAAAAGCCAAAACCATTGATTGAAATGCTGTCATCTGCTAAAATGTTTGAGGAAGCTGTAAATCATTCATTTTCATCTGAGAATACAATAATAGTAACTAGAAAAGATTTAGATTTTTATAAAGAATTTGAAGCTGAAGCTAAAAATAGAAATTATGATTTTATTGGGCTTGAAAAAATAACAGAAGGACAAGCTATTACAGTAAAAGAGGGTTTAGCAAATGTAAAAAGTGGAAGTATAACTATTAATTCATGTGATCAAGGAATTTTATTTGATGAATCTAATTTCTATAAAGTTTATCCAACAGCTGATATAATAATTTGTGGAATTAAAAATTATCTTCCAGCACTAAGAAAAATAAATTCATTTTCTTGGATTAAAAATAATGGAGATGATGTAATAGAAATAACTTCAAAAAGATGTGATGGTGATCCAAAAGAAAGTTATGTTTTTGTAAGTTGTTTATATTATAAAGATAAAACTATTTTAGAGAACAGTATAAATTCACTCATAAATAGAAATGGAAAGACAAATGGTGAATATTATATTGATGAATCTATAAATGATAGTATTAAACTTGGTTATAAAGTAAAATTATTAGAAATTGATTCATATCTTAACTGGGGAACTCCAGAAGAATTTGAAATATTTAATTGGTGGTATAAATTTTTTACAAAGACAAAGTATTATGATTATATGGCATAGAGTAAATACTATAGAGGAACTAAATAATATCCCTATAGAAGATGGTGTTGAAATAGATATTCGTTCAATTAAAGGAAAACCATATTTGTCTCATTTTATAGATGAAGATGGAATTTTATTTGAAGATTGGCTACAACATTATAAACTTAATGGAACATTAGTGCTAAATGTTAAAGAGGAGGGTTTAGAGACAATAATTATAGCTTTATTAGAAAAATATAATATAACAAATTATATGTTCTTAGATGAGCCTTTTTGGTATTTATTAAATGCATCTAGAAAGTTAAATAATAAAAATTTTGCAATAAGAGTTTCTAAATTTGAATCAGTAGAAACTGCTATTAAATCAAAAGAATTATCAGATTGGGTTTGGTATGATTATTTTGATAATTATATAAATATAGATGATTTGAAACAATTAATAGAAAATGGATTTAAAGTTATTATGCCTGCTCCAGAATTAGTAAATTCTAATGTTGATTATAAAGATATATTAGAAAAAAATAATATTAAATTGTGGGCAATATGCAAAAATAAAAATAATTAATTATATTATGAAAACAGCAGAAGCAATATTTGTGCTACATGGTGATATATCAAGAAAAACAAAATTATTAAAATTATTGGGAGATCAAGTTTATGTTGTTATTTGGCCAGGTGTAGATCATAAAGATGCTATAAAAAATTTAGAAGGGTATGATCCATCATTACATACATTACTTGAAATTGGTAGTAGAGAAAAACTATATATTGGAAGAAATAATATAATAGATTGGTGTAAAGAAAATGGAATTAAACGTTTCTGGATGTTAGATGATGATGTAACATTTAGATTAGCAGGGCCATCTCAAGAATTTAAAGATCAATTATTTAAAAATGGAAAATATTATTTTAAGACTCTTGAATTTGAAGATGAAGTTGGATTAGGTGGGCTTACTATGGGTGGAGCAATGTTTAATAAAGCGATGCATCAACCTAAATTTTCAAATAGATTTATATGGGCTGCAATATTTATAGATTTAGATTATAATAATATTAGATATTCTGTAGAAGGATATGACGATATTGATATGCAATTAGAATGCGTTAAAAATAATATTAAAACACAGACACATAATTGGTTTGGACAAATAAAACCAAATTGGGTTACAAAGAAAAATTCTCTCAATTCTCAAATAGAAAAAATTGATTATAATAATTATGTAATATATAAAAAATGGGGTGATAGTGTTCGTATAGATATATATTATGATAAAAATGAAAATATGTATTTTAGAGCGCACATACGATATCCATATAAAATTGAAAATCCTCAATTTGCAAAATATTCAACAGAATCAGTAGAATCATTTGTTGCATCATTAAAAAGAGAGTATAAAATTTGCCCAGAAAATTTTAAAATTTGTGGTTTACCTCATTTACGGTTAGATAAACCAAAAGAAACACATTTGCATAAATTAGAAAATAAATCAATAGAATTATTTTAAAATAGGAGTTTATTTTAACTTCTATTTTTTTATTTAAAGAAAAAGTATTAATTTTGTATCGTAATTAAAAATAATATAGTTATGAGAACATCAATTTATAAACTATTATTAAATGTTTTAAACAAAGATGCTTATAAAGAAATGTATCTAAATAATGAATATATTTATTTAGATAGACAATTCGGATACATTATCAGATTTAAATTAGAGTCAGATGATTCTAAACTTCGGTGTGTTGGAATTTTTGAAGAAAATAAAATAGAATATTTTATCTTCAAAAAAGAAGATGATTCTAATTTATTGTTATGTAAAAATGATGGCATTCTTGAAAATGGTGATAAAATTATATGTTTATCAACACGTTTTGAAGTAGGTGATTATGTTGCAAATGCTTGTTTGGCCGGAATTGTAAAATTAACTATCATGGGTGAATCCTATTTAGAATATGCGGTAAACACTGCAAATTTATCACCAGAATGGGAAACTGTTTATACAGATCATTGTTATCGTCTTGCAACAGAAGATGAAATAAAAGCAATTAATGAATTTAAAAAAGTTTTTAGCAAATAATTTATAATTATGGCACAACTAATTCAAAGAGACAGCGATGGTAAGAATCTTGCATTCCAATACAATGATGGAGGCAGATCACAGTATTTTAAAGCACAAAAAGTCGGTGATTGTGTAACTCGAGCATTTGCAATTGCATCTGGCAAAGATTATAAAGAAGTGTATAATCTTATATTCAAAACTGCAAAAGAATCACCGCGTAATGGTGTCAAACGTGATATATGCAAAAAAGTGGCAAAACAGCTTGGCGGTACATGGCATCCATTAATGGGTATTGGCACTGGTTGTAAAGCCCACCTTCGTGTTAATGAAGTTCCTATGCGAGGAAAAATTGTATGTAGTGTTAGTAAGCATTTGACCGCAATTATTGATGGTGTTATCAATGATACATATGATTGTGGACGTGATGGTGAGCGATGTGTTTATGGATATTGGGAATTTAAATAATTTAGAAACTTTTTGAAATTTTAAAATAAAATTATAAACAGTAAAAATTTATGAAAACAATTGAAACATCATCTGCACAAGAAATTGCAGAATATTTGGAATATTTATATAATATTGCTCGTGATAAAGCTTTTGAAAATCATCATGATTATAGCAAAATGTTTGATGATAATGCATGGCAACAATTATATGATAAAGTTTTTTCTGATGAAATATCTCGAGCAATATGTAAAAAATTTCCTAATTTTGACTGGTATGATCCAGACACTTCATATTATGATGATGTGTGTGCATTTATTGAAGCATTTAAAAAATATGCAAAAAATAATAGCAATGAAAATGGTGAATTATTTCCAAGTATAAATACATATTTTGAAAATAAAGATAAAGATATTTAAAATATGAAAAGCATAGTATTAAGTGAAAAAGGCATTAAAAGATTTAATCTTGAGAAAGCTGAACAAACAATTAAAAAAACTAAAGAGGTTGTTCCGGTTAAGGAATGGACTAGTTTTGATGATTATTTTACAGAGAATTTTAAAGAACGACATAATAATGAAAAATGGTATAAAAAGGTAAAAGACTTTTTTGTATATAGTATTGGTTGGAATGTAAGAGATTGGTGGATTAATACAAAATTGTACTTCAGTAATTTGATGCTTTTTCAACCAATGATCAAATCATGGCGTTCATGGGATTATCAATATCAATTAGATTTATTTGCATTTGGACTTGAACAGCTTGCAAATACAATGGAATATTATGGAATTGAAGAAGAAAAATCTCGTAATAAAAAAATAGCAGCAATTAAAGAGTTAATTACTGAAATTAAGCGAGATTATGAAATTGAAGTGGATGATTGTTTTCCTCGAAATGAATATCTTGAAAAAATTGTAAAATATTCGGATGGTTCTATAGCATTTAAATATAAAGATGATGAAACAATCACAAAATCTAAAGAACGTTATGTTAATGCATTAAAGAAAGCACGTAAAGCTCATTATAATAAAATATTTAAATTAATTCTCGGACAAGATAATGATAAACTTAATCAAATGGTTAAAGAAAAATATGAGTCATTATCTGAAGAAGAAAAGAAGAACTTTGATTCTTATGATGCATATGTAGAATTATTCGATGGATCTGGAATTGAATGTTGGGGAGACTAAAAATAAAAATTAAAAAAATTAGAATATGATTAGAACATTAGATTAGGCAGAAAAAGATTATTATATGACATATTATAAATGTCATTGTGAACATTGTAATGGAGATTTTGTTGCAAGTATTGATGATATGCGTGAATCAGAAGCTCAATTTGGAATGCCAAAAGTTGCAAATGATGAATATGCATGGAAATGTCCAATATGCGGACATCCAAATACTGGAAAAAATATTGATTTGGAACCATGTTATCAAAATGGGAAAACTAATAAAGTATTTGAATTGACTGATAATGAAACTAAAGCAGCAATAGAATTTGAAAATGCACATTGTCATATTGACGATCCAGAACAATGCAAAACATTTTTATTTGCAGCAAAACAACAATTTACATATGAAATTACTCCAGGATTATTAAAGTATTGTGTAAGTATTAAATGCAATGAGTGTGGAGAAACTAAAGATATTACAGATAATTAATTATTAAATTTTAAAATTTTAAAAATTTATGGGAAAATCTAAATTCAAAGTAGGTGACAAAGTTCACTATAAAAGAAAAAATGGTAATAAAATATATACTATTGCCAGTATAAAATATGATGTTTGGGATAAACGAAACATATATACACTTAAAGAGTGCCCAACTACGTATCGCGTTTATTCATATCAACTTGAGAAAGTAGATAATCTTATGTCCAAATCTGCTAATATTGGAAATGATAATTCTGTAGTAACTTTAGAGTTTGACAAACATACATTAAATACTATTGACTCTGTAAATAAATTTAAAAATTGTGCAAACAAAGTTATGGTAGATGGTATAATTATTAAAAATCGCTATGGTGATGTAGATGAAAATACACGGGCATTTAAACTTACATTGGAAGAAGCACAGGAAATGTATAATGCTGGTGGAAAACTCCGTGAATTTGCTCTTAGGGTTTTTACTGAAGATGAATTAAAGCCAAAGCCAAAATATCCTAAAACATGGGACGATTACTGTGATAATTTTTATCCATATGAAAAATATATGCATTATATTCCTCAATTTGTACATGGCTTTTCTGGAGAAGATGCAGATGCACTTATTGCATATGGACGATTAATTAGATTACGTAAAGCATGGATTGGTGATTGGAAACCCGATTGGAAAAACGTTAAACAACAGAAAGTGTGTATTCTTTGTAATAATGATGAATTCATTGATGGTCATTCTATTGATTTGGTTTCTAGACCTTTATCTTTTCCAACAAAAGAAATGACAAGAAATTTTATAAATTGTTTTAAAGATTTATTAGAAAAAGCAAAAACATTAATTTAATTTTGATTTTAAATTTTTATAATTATGTTAACAAAACCAGTATTTAAAAATGGGCAAAAAGTAGTTCTTAACCCAATTAGAAAACAAAAATACCGTAAAGATATTAGGGATGCAATAGGAACTGTAGTTGGTATTCTTGATGATATACATCGATATGTATATTTTGTTGAATTCCCCAATGTTAACCATACTTATGCATTTGAAAAATATGATATTATAAATGCACAAATAAAAAAGAAAGTAAACGCACAAATAAAAAAGAAAGTTTTAGTAGTAGTTGATGCGCAGAATGATTTTATTACTGGCACATTAGCAAATAAAGATGCTCAAAAAGCAGTTCCAAATATTGTAGATAAAATTTTATCTTTTGATGGTGATGCAATTTATTTGACAATGGACACTCACTTCAAAAATTATCTTGATACACCAGAAGGTAAGAAACTTCCAGTAAAACATTGTATATATAGAACTGATGGTTGGCGAGTAACTAGTCAAGTTGAAGATGCTGTAGTTGCTAAAGCAAAAGAAGGCATGCACGTTAAATTTATTCCAAAACCAACATTTGGTTCTATTGAGTCTGTTCATTTTAATAATAGAATTAAACTTATAGGTGAATGGAAAAATTATTTTAAACCTGAATATTCACTTGTAGAAAATATTCTGTATAATTTGGAAATAAATGATAAACATGAAATTGGAAAAATTCCAATGGAGATTGAAATTTGCGGTTTCTGCACTGATATATGTGTTGCTTCAAATGCTCTTATTCTTAAAGCATTTACTTATGATTTTGCAGAGATCACTGTAGATAGCAAATGTTGTGCTGGCGTTACTCCAGAAAAGCATGAAGCTGCACTCGAAGTAATGAAATCGTGTCAAATTAATATTATTTAAAACAAATAAAAATTATTTTAATTATGAAGAAAATTTTTTATTTTTTCTGCATTGTTATATTTGCAATGTTTTCTTTAACCTCATGTCATTCAGTAGAGGTTGGTGCTGATGAGGAAGCCGTACTTGTTATGCAACCTTGGTTTTTTGGTCACGGTGGTGTAGATGAATCACCTGTTAGTACAGGTTTGACGTGGTGCGCTATAACTACATATGGTGTTCCTTTTAAAATTGTTCCAGTACAATATGATGAAACATTTGATGATATTTTTTCAAATGACAATACACCTTTAGATTTTAGTACATACATCGTTATACAGATCGAGAAAAGCAAAACACCAATTCTGTTACAAAATTATGGACGTGATTGGTATAAAAATAACATTCAGCAAGTTTATCGAAATAAAGTAAGAGATTGCGTTTCGTTGTATAGTCCATTCGATTTGATTTCTAATCGTGAAGTAAATGCAAAAATTGACTCTATTGTATTAGAATATATGCGTAAATATGTCGAGTATAAATCACAAGATGCTGATATGCCAATTAAAATTATTTCTGTCACAACTGGAAAAGCCAGTCCAAATGAAGAACAAAAGAAAGAAATGAATCTCACCGCAGCTGCTATTCAGAAAACTAAAACTCAAGAACGCTTGAAAGAAATGGAAACTGTTCGTGAAGCTGCGGAAAAACAGCGTGCAAAAGCAGATAAAGCATATATGCGTGAAATGAATTTGTCAGCAGATCAATATATTCAATTACGTGCATGGTCTATTATTGAACAAAAACAAGGTGCAAATATTGATGTATTGTTTGATGGTTCTTCACAACATATGTGGAATATTAGACGATAATGAAATCATTAATTAAATAGATAACAGAACACTACCTAAAAATTAGGCAGTGTTTTTGTTAATTTATTAACTTCTATTTTTTAATTTAAATAAAAAGTATTAATTTTGCAATGTAATTAAAAATAATATCAAACTATGGCAACAATTAAAACATTTGGAGAACAAGAAGTTTTCACCACAAAAGAACTTAAAAAACTTCAAACAACTGAAGAAACTCGTAAATATGCAATTCCATTGGAAATTGACATTTATGGAAATATTCTTCTTCATCATTATTGGCCAACTGGAATGTTTAGAACTGTTAATGCTAAATATTTGCACGGTATCGTTAAATTTCATGATTTGAAATTGCGTGATGAAGATAATCATAGTAATGATGCAATTACTATCAAATGTGGAAATTGCTTGCAAGAAATGCCATTAGTGTTTGACCTTCAAATGACTAATAATAGTGCAAACATATTTAGTAATATTCTTTATAATATTGCGCGTTTCACCAAAACCTCTCATTATCCTGCAATTGGAATTGTAGAAGTTCCAGTCAATACAAAATATGTAGATGTAACTGATGTAGATGGCTGCATGATGATTGCCGACAGTGAAATTAAAATAACCAATATTATTTGCGGATTTGGAAATGAGCCCGAGTATTATAAGCATTTTGCATTTGCTGGATATGATCAGGAAAATATTAAGAAATTGCCTGCAGTTGTAAAGCTTCCGTTAAATCACAATATGTATTAACTTCTATTTTTTAATTTAGATAAAAAGTATTAATTTTGTATCGAATTTAAAAATATTATAATTATGGAATCTCTGAATCAAATTAAAAATTTTGTATTAAACATCACCACTCTGCAAGTTAAAAGCAAAGGATTTGGTCATAAATTGTCTATGCATATACAGGATATAATTCCTAACTTTGTAATTACTTGGATATGTGTAAACAATGGAGAGTTATCTTTTGATGGTATAAAATACGATATAGAAAAAAAGATATGGGTCGATGGACAAAATATCAAATCAACTGAAATTGCAAAAGAACAACTTGATAAAATATTGGACATATTAAAATCAATAGATTTTTTTAAATATTAAACATTATAGAAAACAAATTAAAAAATTCAATTATAATTTAATATGTTAACACAATTTGACAAAAATACAATTCTAAAAGAAATTCAAAAAACTCCAGATATTTTTGGAGTTCTTTGTAATATTCGAAAGGTTGCTGATGACTTGCAATATCCATGTTATGTTGTCGGAGGTTATGTTCGTGATTTAATTCTTGGACGTCCTAATGATGATATTGATGTTGTGGTTGTTGGAAAGGGACAGAAAATTGCTGAAGCCTTTACAGAGTATTTAAAAAGAGAATCAAATTTTGACAATATTAAATTATCGATATTTGAAAATTTTGGAACGGCTCAAGTTCATTTCGGAAATTGGGAAGTAGAATTTGTTGGTGCTCGTAAAGAATCTTATGAGCGTGGTTCTCGTAAACCTATTGTAGAAGATGGAACTCTTCAAGATGATCAACTTCGTCGTGACTTTACAATTAATGCAATGGCTATTCAACTTAATACTGAATACTTTGGTAAGTTGGTTGATCCATTTAATGGTATTGAAGATCTGAAGAATAAAATTATTCGGACTCCTGTAGATCCTGATACTACATTTAGTGATGATCCATTACGTATGCTTCGTGCAGTTCGTTTTATGTGCAAGCTTGATTTTGGAATTGATCAGAAAACACAAGATGGAATTATACGAAATGTAGATCGTCTTGATATTATTTCTGCTGAGCGAATTACTACAGAGTTTATGAAAATCATTGCTTCTGATCATGCAAAGGATGGAATTGAAATTTTGAAAAATTTTGGATTACTTAAAAAGTTTTTACCAGAATTAGTAGAAATGGATACCACTGGGGTTTCAACTGTATCTGAGTATGTACGCGGCCACAAAAATATTTTCTGGCATACTTTACAGGTGCTTGAAAATGTAGCACAGCAGACAGATAATGTATGGCTTCGAATTGCAGCATTGTTACATGATATTGGTAAAATGGAAACCAGATCCTGGAATGCCCATAAAGGCTGGTCTTTTGACAACCATGAATACGTAGGAGCTAAGATGATAAAATCTATATTTAGCCGTATGAAGATGCCTCTAGATGAAAATATGGACTTTGTAGAGACTATGGTTCGTATGCATATGAGACCTCAGGCTATTTGCGATGAAGGAGTAACTGATGCAGCGGTTCGTCGTCTTGTTCATGATGCAAATGGTTATATTGATGAGTTGTTAATTTTGGCCAAGGCTGATATTACAACAAAACATGAAGAGAAGAAGAAAAACTTCTGGAAACAATATGATGAATTAAAACAACGTATTGAAGATCTTAAACAAAAAGATTATGTTCGTTTATTTCAACCATGCGTTTCAGGTGATGATATTATGATTCGTTATCATTTGACACCAAGTCGTCAGGTTGGTGAAATTAAACAGCTTATTAAAGATGCAGTTCTCGATAATGTAGTTGAAAATACTCCAGAGGCATTGTATAAGTATATTGACGAATACTATAAATTTTAAAAAGTATGGGTTACGAAGTTATTCCAGTAAAAATTGCAAAGTATGTAATGACTGCAAAAGAAATTGCAAAGTTTTTTAATAAAGGGAAAAAGTGGTATACATATGCAACACGAGTACCATTGCCAGGTGAAATGATTCAGGTTAATGGTAAAACACGTGTTATTAATGATGGTGATGCTAATTACATTAGGAATAATTATGATTACAAAGAACTTTATAAATATCATATTTTAACACGACGAAAAAATTGGCATATGATATATAAAGTAGTTTATGTAAATTTTTAAAAATGTAAATAATAATATGTTAAAAGGATTTGTAGAAATATCAAATAGAACTAAACAAATTATTTCGGCACTTTGTTCGGAAGATGATATGTATGTGCACTGCCAATGTGGTGGTTCTGATGTGCGAGAGGCAACTCAAGAAGAAGTTAAAGAAGCTTTAGAATATTATAATAAAAATGGCAAATGTAAATTTCATATTTTTGAAGACACT
>Ga0247611_10009446_pt1 | contig 11724 bp, 19 predicted proteins | sample 177DNAGHGhighgp2_FD_192422 | JGI IMG/M metagenome (GOLD analysis project Ga0247611, IMG submission 192422) | Sheep rumen microbial communities from Palmerston North, Manawatu-Wanganui, New Zealand - 1770 DNA GHGhigh gp2 | ecosystem: Host-associated > Mammals > Digestive system > Stomach > Rumen... | reverse complement strand
GTCGTTTCTAAAAAGACACACACCACAACTTCCCAGCTGGCGCTGGGCGTTGTGTTGTGTATCTTTTTACTTTAGTATCGGTTAAATATTTAGCGTCTTAATAATCATAGCAAACGCGTCAGCCGTAGCTTCGCTATCGTAGTATAAGCTGTTTGCTTTTCTAGCTATTGCTAAACGACTAAAATATTTTTTATCGCTGCCACTTAATAAATAAGCGTTTTTAATTCTAGTTGGCTCGATTACGTTTATTACGTGTCGGCTTTCGTCTAAGCCTTTAATGATATAAATATCGTTGCCGTTATAAAACGCTGTCATACGATAATTATTAACGATAAATGAAGCATAAAAGCGAGTTGCTGCTGGCATTTTCTTTATAAACTGCACGTTATTTGATAGTGTCGCGCCCTCGCGTAAGTACTTATCAAACGAAGTGCCTTTGAATAGTGCTTTCATTTTGGTATCATAGTCGCTGCTTACTTGCGTTAAATCTTCAATGAATTCGTTAGACTTAGCAACTAAAAATGAGCCGTTTCTATAAGTCTTTATACCCTCAAAATCATTAGGCAAATTATCAATACCAAAATAATTAAATAACGGGTTGCTGGGCGTTTCGGCATTACCGAGTAAAAATACTCTATATTGTTTTTGACGTTTCTTAGTTATAAACAAGTTGTTAAAATCGTCTACGAAGTTGCCACGATAACGGCGTAAGCTTGCATAGTCTTGGGTGAATTCGTCAAACACTAAGCAGTCTTCGCTGTCGTCGTCGTTTGATTTTTCGCCACGTTGAGCACCTAAGCGCACGTAGTTTATATACGGCTTACCTTTATAGCATAAGCTATCACCGCATACTTTAAAATCTTCTAATTTAACGTCAAGTTTATACTTTTCTTTAAGTATATTTATTATTACTTTTTTAATGGGGTTGCGCTTGCATTTCTTTAGCTCGTTTTTAAATACACGTACCCACGTTGTAGTTTTACCGCGTTTAATAAATGTTGCTGTACGCCACGCGATAAGGCAAGTTGTCTTGCCTTTATTGCGTGTCATAAGTAAAGCGTTGTATATTGCTTTATAACTTAATATGTTTACTCGTTTGCCGCCTAACTCGGTGTCAATTAAATCAAGATAGTTAAGCTTCTTCGTCATACCAGTCAACCGCCTTTAAATAGTTAGCTGCTTTATACCATACGCGCACGCCTCTAGTAAATAAGGCTGTTAGCTCGTTTAAAATGCTGTTGTCAAATTTAACTGAGCTAAAGTATATATACTCATATTTGAAGTATCTAAAGTTGTATTGCGATGAAGCGCCTATATAGATATTATTGTTTGGTGCTGGTATGTCAGTAGATGTGAAAGCATATCCATATAAATTGCTAATTCTTTCTATATCGTCGTTATTTGCTGGTACTAGCTCGATTAGCTTCATACCATTTTCAACAACTTCATAGCCAGTCATACCGCTGCCGTAAGCCACGGGCGTATTTCTCATATCGCTAAACTTAGCTGCTTCGCTTCGAGCTGAAGCGTCATAGCTAGTAATACCGCCTAACACGCTCTCAGCTGCGCCCTTAATAGCGCCAGCTTGTAGAAATTGATTTGTAGAAGCTAAACCAGTCAACACGCTTGCTTCAGTTTTTAACAAGCTTGTTGCTAAAGCCATTGAGCGCGCGTATTTTTGATAATTCATAATTGATTTATTGAAAGCTTCATACTGACTATAACTATCGCTATATACGCAAATTTGAAATTTGTCAGTTATTTCGCTATACTCGTTGTCAATACCTAAATATAGTTTAAATATACCATAGCCCGCAACGCCTTTAAATTTTAAATCAAACTTAGTGAGGTTTGTATTTATATAGTCGATATTTTCACCATATTTTAGCGCTAAGCGCGTTTTAGGGTTGTTTTGAATATTTATATATACTTTAGTTAAAACGACGTTAGAAATTAAATCAGCACTAAATTGTGAAGCTTTGCCGAAAACAAAATCGCCGCGTAAAGTATAATCTATCATATTAAAAGGCAAATAGTATATACTATCTATTACATAGTTATATTCAATGCCGATAGCTGAGGCTAGTTGATAAGTTAAATCGCCGATAACGTCTAAGTAGTTTCTAAATAATAATACATTGTCGCTTTTAAAAATAAATGTCTTACCGATAGCGTTAGTTGTATGACAATTAAGTAATATATAGAAGCCGCCATTATGTATCATATCGCTTGTAATGTTTAGCTTTTCATTTTCTTGATTACTTTCAAGCACATTAGATAAAATTGAAATATTTGACGCATAGTTAGCCATTTCATTATCAAGTAAATTTGACTGGCTGACTAGACTTAAATTGCCTACGTCTAAATCGCTTGTAAAGTAGGTTGCAAACGTATCAAGAGTAATTGAGAGTAGATAATTATTGCTAGTTTGTTGCGTGATTTTATCTACAAAATAAAATCTAACTGGCTTTAAAGCTAACGTATCAACAACGGCTAAATAGTTTAAATTAGCGGTAAAATCTACGCCTAGCTTCAATATAACTTTATTTTCATTAAAATATTTGTCTTCAGCTTCTTTGATAGTGTAGCTATAATTAGCCTGTAAATATTGCAAGCGCGTTTGAGCGTTTGGCATATATAAAACATTGTTTAAGCTTCTATCAAGCTTCACGCTGTTAAATAGGTAAATTATCATTGTATCACCTCTTAAAATAAAAGGCACTAAAATAGCGCCTAGAAGATTTGTATAAATAAAGGCTTGAATTCATTAAGCATTTTAAAGCCAATAGCCTCTAGCTCGTTTTGAGCTTTTATGTAATCGTCAATATTTATTGACGTTGTAGCTTCTTCATTTTCACCTTTATTGTCATTAATGTTTTCGCTAGCGAGCTGAGCGCTTATGTCGTCGTCCTCAACAACTGACGATAAGTTATTATCGTATTGATTTTGCTTTAGATTAGACTTGTTATACTGCCAGCCTTTATTAGTCTTTACCGACTTATTAAAATTATCAAGCACGCTGTTAAATTTATCAACAAGCGGCATATACTTGTTGAAAACTATAGCCGCTTGCATTTCTAGCTTTTGATTAAATTCTTCTTCGGTTTCGTAGCCGATTTCATAAAGATTAAACTTAGCTATAAATAAATCTTTAAAGCTTTTACCGCCGATTTGAATTGTATCAAACACAGCGGGCAAGTTAAAGCGTGTTAGATAGTCGCGTAAATACTCAGTGATTTCAGCGCTTGAAATACTATCTAACATTGTATCACCTCTATAAAGCTGTTGTAGTTTGTGTAAAGTTTGCAATTGTAAACTCAAAATAATCGCTATCAAATTCACCATTTGCAAGCATTTTGCATTGTGCATTTATTGTTGTACTATGTATTGTAAAATTTGTATAATAATCAAGCGGTATATGTGTATCACTTGATACAAGCGATATACTTGCTTCACGACTATTTAAGACATCACAAATTTGTTGTACCGTTAAATTTGCGTTGCTGCTATCAATTAATGTAATAACTACGTCGCTTGCATAATCTTCGCTCGCTGCACCTAAGTGTATAACGTGTTTATATAATTGACGTTGCTTGCTGTTAGCTGTTGTTTGTGCTGCTGCTGCCGCTGAAGCTGCATTAGTTGCTTTTGTGTCAGCTGCTGCTGCTGCTGAAGCTGCGTTAGTTGCTTTTGTGTCGGCTGCTGCTGCTGCTGAAGCTGCGTTAGTTGCCTTTGTGTCAGCTGTTGCTGCTGCTGAAGCTGCGTTAGTTGCTTTAGTGTCAGCTGCTGCTGCTGCTGAAGCTGCGTTAGTTGCCTTTGTGTCAGCTGTATTGATTTTATCAACTAAAGCTGTTGTGATTTGAGCTGCTTGCTCAGCTGTAAAAATTACTGCCATTTGTTTATTTCCTCTTTTCTTTAATTGTTTATGAATTCACTTATAAAAGCGTCTACTTCTTCTTGCGTTGCCACTCGTAAATCTTGTACGCCCTCTAAGCCAGCTAATACGATTTTTATTAAACGTATAGCTTCAATAATAGTAAGTGGGTAAACGTTGCATAATGTAGCCCACGCTTCATTAGGGTTGATATTATTGTTTGTCATTGTTTACCGCCTTGCTTTCTTGATTATCTTCAGCGCTATTTTGCTTATTATCATTGTTATATAATTCTTCAATAGCGCCGTTGATTTCCATTTTAACTTTAACGCCGTTGTCTTTAGCGTCTTTATTGAAAGTATCTATCATTGTATAAATACTATCTATCGCGTAGTCAATTGGTAAGTCAAAAGACTGCACGCGCTCTTTTTTATCACTATTACCCGCAACAATACCTAAACGAGTTAAAATTGCATTTTCATAATTTTTGATAGCTTGCTGAAGCTTATCAATTATGAAAAATTCGTCAGCTACATATTGCCTAGCTTCGCGCACGTTGCTTGAAGTAAAGACAACTGGCACGCCAATTTGACGTTGCATATATTCATTTTTAAGCGTTAGTATATTTGTATCGTCGCTTACGTCATAAGATAAAGGCGTTTGATGCTTTACTGCTTGCGCTCTTATTGCTATACGCAAGTCGACAATATCGTCTATCATTAATTCAAGCCAACGATAAAGACTACTTTTAGCTGGTGTAAATCTAATTAATGCTACTTCTTTAATATCACGTAGTAAAATAGTACCATTTATACCAGTTAGCTGTACTTGACTATAAAGCCCGTATGCGTTAGGCGTGCCACTAGTTGAATAAGGCAACCATAGTTTAGTAGCTTTATCAAAACCGATAGTACCATTTTCAATTAACTTCTTTTTCAAGTAATCAGCTGGTGCGTCTTTAGGCAAATCTTCACCAGTAATCTTTATCGCATTCATAAGCAAGTCTAAGTAGTAATCTAAATAGACTTGCTTGTATGCTTTTCTTAATTCTAGGGTATCAATAACTAATTCGCTTGTTTTTTGCTTTTTAGCCATTGTATCACCTCATTACTAGTTATTTGTTGGATTTACGAATTGCGAAGCGTCAATATAAGTTGCCTTAAATAATGGGCAATAATAACGCATTTTAGAAATTGTTAAGTAGTAATAGTACTTTAAGTTTGTAGCGTGGCGCTTGTCAGTCATTTCACGTAAACGAGTATGTACGCCGTAAGCTTCCTCGTCGAAAATATATACGTGTCCGTCCTCAGCGTCAGTCGTATGAATTTCGGCTACTAAATTCATTTTTTCAAGATTATAAATAGCGCTTAATGTAATAACGTCAAGTTTATTACGTACATATTCAGGCATAACAATACGAATTCTATTTTCAGGTGTTTCGTCTTTAACGCCTGTAATGTTATTGCCGAAGTAGCTATCATTGTAGAATTTAATTTTTGTAATAGCGTTTCTAATTTGAAGTACTAAATCGCTTCCGTTGTCTACGTCAGCTGCTTTAGTTAAATATTGCTCGCTATTCTTTAATAATGTTTTCATTGATGAGAAATCATAGTTGAATTCACTTTGTGATAAACCGCCTACAATTTCGTCAAGCACTTCAGCTGTACCAACGCCTTTATTAGCTATAATACTTCTAATACGTTCAGTTGATACACTTACGCCAAATTGCTTTTGGTCGTACTTGTCAAAATATACGGTCTTAAAATCGCTATGAGTTGCCCAAAACTCGTCCGCTTCTTCGTCAGTCCACTCTTTAGCTTCTTTAAGCATAATCTTAGACTTTTCAACGATTTCGCCAGTATCAATGCTTCCCTTATCTAAGAAAGCAAGAGGGTTTGAAGCTTTAGCGTGCTCAATTGATTGAATTGCTACCTTTTTAATTAAACCAGTAGTTTCTTCAAAAGTTGGTTGGTAGTTTGCTGGTAATGTACCATAATCGAAAGTTGTTGCCATTAGTTATTTACCTCTTTTCTTTTAGCATATCTTTCTTTAATGAAGTTGTCAGTATGCTCTAAGAAAAGCTGCTCGGGCGTCTTTTCTTCAGCTTCTTCTTTAACTTCATTTTTTGAGCTTTTACCATTTAACATTAAATCAGTTATAGTGTTATTAAGCTCATTGATTTTGCTGTCTTTTTCAGCTACTGACTTTGTAAGCTTTTCGTTTTCTTCCTTTACTTGATTTAATTCAGTAGTGAATTTTTCAGTTGCCTTAGCTATTAAAGCTTTAACTTCTTCTTCCGTCATTTCTTATCACCTCTTAATTTTTCTAGCTCTTCGCGAAGCTTGTTAGCTTCGTCTTGTAATTGTTGGCGTTCGGTGTCGTCTAACTTGCCGTCGCTATACTTATCTTTAATTGATAAGATAAAATTGACTGCTAATACAATAATTGATAATACGCATAAAATGAAATTTACTACTTCGTTCGCGTTAGTCAAACTGCAAGTTAAGCCCGCAGCGCCCACTATGTTATTAAATATTTTACGCATTTTCACCAAAATAAAAAGCTTACAATTTTATTTTAAATTGTAAGCTAATTTTTTGCAATAGACTTTACGCGCTTACGCGCCCGCTTTTGCACGGCTATGGTTGCGACTTAGGCTTTCGGCTGCGCCTTTAAAATTAGTCGTTTACGCTCGTAAGTTTAACGTAAGACTTGTGCAAGTCTATTATAGTCTATCTACTTAATTTTTTCAACGGTGTCTACTGAGATTACCCACGCATTATCGTAAACGTAGTAATCGCCGGCTTTGTTTTCTTGTACTTTACCAGTCAACTTAAAAATTTCCATACCGTCAAATTGAGCTAAATTGATTACACGTCTAAAATGCAAGTCTACCCATTTATTGCCCTTTTGATAGCGATATTGAATAAATGGTGTACCGTCTTTCTTTTGCTTTGGTGTTGCCTTTACCTTAATTGTCATTGTAGGAATTTCTTTCTCAGTGTTTGTGTTTGTTGTAATTTCAGCCATAATATTTGTACCTCTTTTCATTAAATTTTAATAATAGCTAAATTATATTTTTTACGGCTCTTTATTGACTGCCGATAAGTCCGTTCTCATTTGCGTTGCGCTTCTCTTTATTGTACTTGTTAGCAAGCTTTGTAGCTTGTTTGTTATAATCGGCTAAAGATAGTTTGCCGCTTTTATAATCTTCTTCAAGTGTTGCAAATTTGCTACGATATTTTTCATTAGGGTTTTTATCACTCGATAAACCACTAAAACGATTTAATATATGAGAAGCTGCAAGCCGTTCAATGCTTGAGCTTTCAAGCGTCTTAGCTTTGCTTTTAGTTTGTGCTGACATCTTATTTAATGTCGTTTGTATAAAGTTGTAGTTAGTACCGACAACTTCGTTATTTGCACGCGCTCGCTTGTCAGCTTTAAGCTTGTAGTAAAACTGCTCAGCTGGTGAAAGACTTTGTCCACTAACGATATTGAAATTACGTACTTTATGTTTAAATACGTCGTATCGCTTCGTGTACTGCTCACTTGTCCAGCCCGTCATTTTTAGTATTTGTTGCTTATAATAGCCACGCTGTCCACTTACTTTTGGTTTTGCCATTGTATCACCTCATTTGTGATTATAGCATAAGGTGTAAGCCTTTATCAATGAAAACCTTTAAATCGTGCAAGCTATCGAAGTAGCGTTCTTGCGTATAGTTATAAGCTGCATACTTTGTAAGCTTGTACTGGTTTTTAAGCTCGCTTAGCTCGATTATATAATAAACGCTGTTTATTAAATCGTCTACGCTGCAAAAGTAAACCGCTTGTACATTTTTCTTAGTACAAACAATATCGTACTTGCTTACAATAGGTCTTATGTATCGTTTATCAAACGTCATTTTATCACCTCTTTAAAATGGTAAATCGTCTTCATTGATACCATTGTCAGCCCGAAGCTTGTGCATAAACTTATCTAAAAGTTTATCGTCTTTTAAAGCTTGTATTTCTTCAGCTTTAGACTTAGTATCAAAAGCTGTTATAACTGACTTAGGCAGCCAGCTTGTTATAAATTCTTCAGTATCACTATTGTACAAGTCGCAAAAGATAGCTTTGTCAGTTTCTTTTAAAACTCTAACGATAGTTAAATCATAACAATGATTAAATTGTTTTTTAATAAACCAGTCAGCGATTTCTAACATCTAATCACCTACTTTAAGATTTTGCCAAAAGTCTTTACACTTAGTAAATAAAGCTTTTACGTCAGCTTCAATAGCTGGCTTGTAGTAAAAGCTAACAATACGTAGTATATAGCTTTCGTGCTTGTTGAATTCTTCTTCAGTACAATTTAAGTACAATAAGTCATAATCGGCTTTTATAGTATTTAAAATTGTAGTATATTCAATTGAATTACGCTTATAATTTGAAGCCCTAGCGATAGCGTTTAAAACGCTATCAGCTAAGCCTTTAAGATATTTCTTGCGAGCTAGTTTGTTAAACATTAGGCTTCACCACAATAAAGCAACCATAACCGACTGCGATATATTGCCCGTGCTCGCGTGCTATGCGTTGCATTCTAGTAATTGCAACTATTGCTAAATCATAGTTAGCAATATCTACTGATACATCATGCGTAAGCTTGAAAATATCATTAGTTATATGACAAGCTATGAAGTCAAGCATTTGACTTCTTGTTATTTGCTTGTTATTAAGAAAATAAATATATTTATTTCTTTTCATTAAAATCACCTCTATAAATTTGTTTTATATACTTGCCGCCTTTATAGACGCCCATACTTTCAACAACTGGCAAAAGCTCGAAAATCGCTTTGGCTGCTGCGTAAGCTTCAACCATTGATAAGAAGTGAGTTTCTAAAGCTGTTGCTGTCATTTCTTTGCCGTTATTATCTTGGCCCAGTGAAATGCTACGTATATTCAACGTAGCTTTTTCACTTGAGCCAGTGCTTACAAGAATTAAAGTGTATGTTAGATTATTCATAAATACGCTTAAAACCTCTTTCTTCATACCAGCTTTCAACTTCTTGTATCTTATCAGTATTGAAAATCTTTTGATTTACATAATTGATAACTGGCTTTTCAGCTGGTCTATTTATTAACATATTTTTAATATCTAAATAGCCACGAGCTAAATAACTTTTTAGCTCGGCTAAGTAAATAAGTCTAATATAGACATCTAAGCTTTCGCTGTAATATACTATTTCTTTCTTTAAATCAACCATTATTTGTTAGCCTCTCTTTCTACAATTTCAACTAACATATCGCTTAACATAGTGTCGATATCGTCAATCTTCTTAAATTGCTCAAGTGTTAAAACTTGCTCGCCGTCAATTGTGTCAGCATACATAGCGTCAAGTAAATTCTTTCTTGCTGCTCTTAATAATTCAATAGTTTTCTTCATTTCTTTTGTCATAGTCTTTAACCTCTTTCTAGTAGCTCATAGCTACCCTACGTCTATTATTATATCACTAATTTACTATATTACAAGCATTATTTTAAAATTTGTTAAAAATTTTTTTAAACCTCGTTCAATTCTTGCTCGCCGCCCATATTTGAAAGTACTAGCTCAAGAGTATTACTAACTTTACATAATTCTTTTTCAATAGGTATTAAGGCTTTACCGCCAGTTATATTTATACCGCTTAGTGCTTGATATTTAGCGCCAGCTTTAAACAAGCTATCTAAGCCTTTAGCGTCAATTTTAATATTATTGTCTTTCGCGTATTTATATATTGTTTTAATTGGTAAGCCTTTTGTATGCAATTCTTCTACGCCGTCAGTACCTATTTCAAAATATGTCTTAGCCGCTAACCATTTACCAGCTTTGCAAGCTGCTTCAAGCTTCATAGCACCTAATTCATAATCGTCGCATTTATCATATAACGTAAATGTATGCACGCTATCGGTATCGCAATAAATGAAATTTTTAGCTAAATCACCTTTACATATATCAAGACTATAATTGATTAATGTACAACGCCCCATACAACTAACAAGCGCACCCTGTACAACACTTAAAAGGCTTTTAGCGTCAACTTCTTCGCCGTCGTGTACAAGTCTAATAGCGTTATTTTCTTCGTCATATTCTCTATGTGTTTTCTCACGTACTGCACGCTCAGCAAGTTTGCCGTATGCTGAATTCAAAAGAAGCTTTGCAAACATCTTTTTAGGTGCGTTATGTTCAGCTTTTGCTTGAGCTTTCATTTTATAATATGTTTGTACAAACGTTGTATAGCCTTTATCAACTGACTTTTTATATAATATGTATCTTGAAGCCGTGAAAGCTATATCGTAGATTTTTTGATATAATTCAAACTCACGCATAAAGAAGCATTTTTTAAAACCTAATTCTTCACTATTAAAATATATGTTTTTAGCAAAATCGCCAGTAGCGTAATCACGCATAAAAGGTATCATATTATCAAGCATTAAAGCTTGATAGCTTGCAAGCTCGATTATAACTTCATAATCTTGCTTGTTTTTAAACTTCGCGTACTCAGCGGGCGTAAGTATAATTGGCTTACCTTTTAGCGCTGGCATTGAATTCATTTGCGCGGGGTACATACTATTTACGTCATAACGATAAAACTTTGCTTCTATAAGCTTGTTTTGATAGCGTTCATTTACTAAGCATATGCCGCCCTCATAAAGCTTTGTATCACGAAAGTAGTTGTCAAGCTCAAGCGACATATAATATTCACTATTAAACTTTACTTTATTAAGTTTAGGGTTATCATACTTATATAATGCTTTTAAAAGCTGCATTTTAGCAAGCCCGCCAGCTGTCATTACTGCGGGCTTTTTGCCAGCTAAACGAATTTTAAAATGCTCGTTGCAAAATTCGTCAGCTATTCTTATTAAATGATACAAGCCGACTACATCTACTTTCATATAAGCAAGCGCTTCAGCTGTGTACGTGCCGTCAGCTGCTGTATTTTCTTGATAGTCCATTTCTAGCTTTCTAATCGGCTTGCCGTCAAAATCTACTACGTTAAACGCCTCTAAATTTGCTTTTAAGCCGCCGCCAAATATGTTGCAAAAGTCATAGTTTGTAAAAGCGTGTATATGTTTATGTCTATCTTCTTTACGTCCACGCCCTTTATACTCGTGCCATAGCTTCAAACTATATCTTTGCCCTTTATCGCCGTGCAAGCTACTAAAAGTTGCATTTTTGCTGCTTTTCTCGTCTTCGTCTTCGTCTTCATTACTGCCAGCAATTTGCCATATTTCACCACTTTCACCGCTAAGCAATTGCCAGTCAATTTGTGCAAAATCAAACTTAGCGTTATACCACCATACTGCTTTTATCTTATGCTTGCACATAAAGTCAACAAACTCGTTAAAGGTTTCTAAAAAAGCAAAATGCTTGCCATCGCTTAACAGCCACGCATACACTTTAACGCATGCGTGCTGTCTAAACCACGCTAAATTATGCTGCTTGCCTAAATTATTCAATTCTTCTTCACTTACTAAAACATCGTCTATATATGTATAAGTTTCAGTGTCAGCTGCTAACCATACGGGGCGCGCCTTAGTTTCAAAATCATTATAAATCATTTTATCACCGATTTAATTTTAACGCTTGCAAAAGAAAAACGCAAGCGAATTTTAAAAGCTTGCGTTTGAAATAAATATAGAGAGAAAATCGTATGAAAGAAAGTTATAATGTTTGACTAAGACGCGATATTTTCTATCGCACTTATATTGTATCATAAGCGTTAAAAAGTTAAAAGCGTTTATACGCGATATAAGGTAGCTAAAGTTTAAAACATACACGCTACAACGCCCAGCGCCAGCTGGGTAGTTGTAGTGTGTGTGTTTTTATAAACGAC
>Ga0247611_10009445_pt1 | contig 11725 bp, 7 predicted proteins | sample 177DNAGHGhighgp2_FD_192422 | JGI IMG/M metagenome (GOLD analysis project Ga0247611, IMG submission 192422) | Sheep rumen microbial communities from Palmerston North, Manawatu-Wanganui, New Zealand - 1770 DNA GHGhigh gp2 | ecosystem: Host-associated > Mammals > Digestive system > Stomach > Rumen ... | reverse complement strand
AGTTTTTTAAATTATTGTTTAATAGCAGCAGTGGTGTCTGCTTTTGTTATTTTAATTGCAGGTGTGGCATTTTTTGTAGTAGCAGATGAGAAAAAGAATAAGCACGCCAGCCCCTATGCCAACAATGAGGTGGCTGCAGATGAGTCAGTTCCCCTTACTTTTACCTTAAATGGGGATGCGGTTATGGACTGGCCTGCGGGCGAGGATTTTGTAGATCCAGGTGCATATGCTTTTGATGAATTGGAAGGAGATATATCAAAGAATGTAACAGTAGAGAGTAACGTCAATAAAGATGTTATAGGGACTTATACATGTTTTTATTATATAACTGACGTGGATAATACAAGGCTTAGCCTATCAAGAACAGTTAATGTGAAGGATATGACTCCTCCAAATATAAGTATTTCTGGTGCTAATGTCTATTTAAGAAGGGGAACACAGTATGTGGATCCAGGCTATAATGCAGTTGATAATTTAGATGGAGATATAACAGGAAGTGTTGAGGTAAGCTCTAACGTTGATGTTAATAGTATCGGTGTATATACAGTTACTTATAATGTTAAGGATTCATCTAATAATCCGGCAAGTTCTAGTCGTAAGGTTTTTGTATATGAGCCACAAGGCGATGTTAGTACAATAAATCCTGGTAATAAGATTATTTATCTAACATTTGATGATGGCCCATATATGTACACAAAGGATCTATTAGATACCCTTGATAAATACAATGTAAAGGCAACTTTCTTTGTAACTAACCAGTATAGTGCTTATCAAGGACTAATAGGTGAGGAATATAGAAGGGGACATACAGTTGCTATTCATAGCTATTCTCATGTATATTCTAATATCTATAGTAGTGAGGAAGCTTATTTTAATGATTTAAATGCAATGCGAGAGATAATTATAAATCAAACAGGAGTTGCTCCTTCAATAGTCAGATTTCCAGGTGGAACATCTAATACAGTAAGTGCAAGATATTGCCCAGGTATTATGTCTAAACTTGTGGAAGATTTAAATAATACAGGATATTTGTATTGCGATTGGAATGTATCATCAGGTGATGCAGGTGAGACCACAAGCACTGATGTGGTTATATCTAATGTAATTAATGGAGTATCTAATCATAATGTATCTTATGTGTTGCAACATGATATTAAAAAATTTAGCGTAGATGCTGTTGAGGACATAATAGTATGGGGCTTATCTAATGGATATACCTTCCTTCCATTAACTAAGAGTTCGCCAATGTCTCATTTTAGTCCTAATAACTAGTAAATAATTCCCCTTAGGTGTTAACTTCACCCAAGGGGATATTTTTATAGAACTAACAAGCATTAATATAGGCATTATCTTTATAAAAATAAAAAAATATGCTAAGATGACATAAGATTTTATGAAAAAATGTGCCATTTACAAAGAAAATTTTTTGTAAAAAAAAGGACACATAAAGGGAGGGTATATGCGTAGAATAAACGTATTAAAAAAATTCATGGCTGTGCTTATGATGACAAGTCTTATGTCCACTTTATTCACAGGATGCAGTGCAAAAAAAGATGAAAATTCTGTAGAACCTGATGCAGTAGTAGAAGAAACACAAACTGAAGCAGATGCAGAAATCGATTTAATAATGGTTGGAGATATTTTACTTCATACACCAATTGAGGAATACAGTAAACAAGCAGATGGAACTTATGATTACTCTGCAATTTTTACTAATCAAAAGGAAGATATTTCAGATGCAGATTTAAGTCTTGTAAACCAGGAAGTAATAATTGGAGGGGAAGATTTAGGGATTTCAGGATATCCAGCTTTTAATTGTTCTTATAACTTAGCTAACAACTTAGAAAGTACAGGATTTAATGTTATTTTACATGCTACTAATCATGCACTAGATAAGGGTAAGAAGGGTGTTGTTAACTGCCTTGATAACTGGAAAACTAATCATCCTAACATGACAGTTCTTGGAATTAATGATAGTAAGGAAGCTAGTGATAATATCTATGTATATGAAAAGGATGGCATGAAGATAGCTATTCTAAATTATACATATGGAACTAATGGAATTCCTCTTCCATCAGATATGCCATATGCAGTTAATATGCTTGAAGAGGATAAGGTAGTAGCTGATATTGCTAAGGCAAAGGAAATATCTGATTTTGTAGTTGTCTGCCCACATTGGGGAACTGAGTATTTACTTGGTACAGATAGTATGCAGAAGAAGTGGACTAAGATTTTTATGGACAATGGTGTAGATCTAGTAATTGGTACACATCCTCACGTTATTGAGCCAATTGAAATGCTTACCGATGAGACTACAGGTCATCAGATGCTAGTTTATTATTCTCTTGGTAACTTTGTAAACTGGACCTCAAGTACAGGTAGCGGAATTTCAGATAGAATGCTTGGCGGTATGGCCAAAGTTAAATTAGGCCGTGATGATAATGGTAATGTAGTAATTAAGGATTATGGGGTTAAAGCAATAGTATCTCATGTTACAAGCAAACTAAATGGCATAACAGTTTATAATCTATCTGATTATACAGATGAGTTGGCAAAGGAAAATGAAATTATAAAGCAAGATTCAAACTTTAGTAAGGAATACCTTGTAAACCTAGCTAATAAGGTTTGGGGAGATTCGTGGAAGTAAGAAATAGTTCATTTGATGAATAATAATGAAAAAGGATTATCCAAAAGACATGTAGTCTCGGATAATCCTTTTATTTAAATCAATATTGCTTCATGCTCGTTAGCTGTCGAACTAGATTTAAAAGAAATCTTTTTATAACAGTAAACAAAGTATGCAACTTCAGCAACACCTGTAATTATAAATGAGAATGGGTAGAGTAAATAAAGGGAAGGAATGCTTCCTATAAGTGCAAATACTGTCTTTACCCATAAAACTCTAAATACACAAGAGCCCATTATAATAATAAAAGTTGGCCATGCACTTTTATGTAGGGCGCGGCTTGCAGCAATTGATACATCCATTAATGCTGACATGAAATAAGATGCAGCCATAAGATTAAGTCTTTTTAGACCTGCATTTATTACATTTGTCTCATTGGAAAAAAGAGACAAGAATTCTTTACCAAAGAATAATAGGGCAATTCCCATAATTAAACCTAGGGTCATTGATGAGAATAGGGCTGTTAAGTAGCTTTTTAGCATACGTTTTTTATCTTTAGCACCGTAGTTTTGTCCGATAAATGTAGCGCCTGCTGTGTTAAAGGCAGCCATACTTTCAAAGACAATGCTATCTGCGTTAGTGGCAGCAGAATTGCCTGATACAAGAATGGTATCAAAGCTGTTAACACCTGCTTGAACAAAGAGGTTAGCAAAGTGAAAAACAGCACTTTGAAAGCCAGATAACACGCCAAGAGACACAATAGGTTTTACCTTTTTTTCTGTGATTTTTATCTTTTTTAATTCTAATTTTGCATCAGATTTTTCATTAAGCATTGCAACAACAATAATAATAGCCAAAATATATTGAGAAATAACACTAGCTAATGCCACGCCTGCAACTCCTAAGTGGCAAATAATTACAAAAAATAAGTTTAATAATATATTTATTACGCCGCTAATTGTTAGGAAATAAAGCGGTTTTTTAGTATTACCTGTAGCTGATAATACGGCATTACCCCAGTTATAGATTCCAAGAGCTGGCATTCCTACAGAACATATTCTTGCATAAAGAATGGCGCCGCTAATTAAATCATCTTTAGTGTGGAGTAATTTTAAAATGATAGGAGAGAAAGTTATACCAATAATTAGTATAATAACTCCTTCTACAAAACTGATAATAATACTGGTATGAACTGTTTCTGATAACTCTTTTTTATTCTTGGCGCCAATATACAAAGCTGTGAGAACGTTAATACTTCCACTCATACCAATTATGAAAGCAAGAAAAAGCTGCACCAAGATTACTGATGAACCAACACTTCCTAAGGCAATTGAACCTGCGAATCGACCAACAACTGCAACGTCACATAGGTTAAATAAGACTTGGAGCAGATTGGTAAAAATCAAAGGTATGCTAAAAATAAGCATTTGCCCAAGGATTGGACCTTTCGTATAATTTTTCATTGTTTCCTTCCTTCTTTTCTTTTTAAGCAAGGGTAATATAGCATTATAAATGTAGCTCTATCAAGCCAACGCTTTAAATGAACGAAGACAATTGCCTATTGAAAAATTAGCAATAATTTATTATTATAAAGGTTGTGTTTTATGACTTATATTATTTTAGAAAGAGGTAACTAATCATGGCAGAGTCAATGGTAGGTTTGAAGAGAACTCATAGATGTACAGAAGTATCTAGCGCCAACGTTGGAGAGAAAGTTACAGTTATGGGTTGGGTACAAAAAAGAAGAAATTTAGGTGCTTTAATCTTCGTAGATTTAAGAGATAGAAGTGGTCTTTTACAGATCCTTTTTGATGAAAATGTAATTGGTAAGGAAGGCTTTGATAAGGCTTATACACTTCGTAACGAATTCGTTATTGCTGTAGAGGGTACAGTTAATAAGCGTTCAGGTGCTGTAAATGAGAATTTAAAGACTGGTGATATTGAAGTTATCGCAGAGTCTCTTAGAATTCTTTCAGAATCTGAGACACCTCCTTTCCCAATTGAAGAAAATATTCAAACTAAGGAAGAAATTAGACTTAAATATAGATGTCTTGATTTAAGAAGACCTGATATTCAGTCAAATATCATTATGAGAAGTAAGGTTGCTACTTTAACAAGAGCTTTCCTTGCTAATGAAGGTTTCCTTGAAATCGAAACACCAATGCTTACTAAGTCTACACCAGAAGGTGCTAGAGATTATTTAGTACCATCAAGAGTTCATCCTGGTAAGTTCTATGCACTTCCACAGTCACCACAGTTATTTAAGCAGATGCTTATGTGCTCTGGCTATGATAGATATATGCAGATTGCAAGATGTTTCAGAGATGAGGATTTAAGAGCTGATAGACAGCCTGAATTTACTCAGATCGATATGGAATTATCATTTGTTGATGTTGATGATGTAATCGATGTTAACGAAAGATTACTTGCATATCTTTTCAAGGAAGTACTTGATGTTGATGTACAGCTTCCAATTCAGAGAATGACATGGCAGGAAGCTATGGATAGATTTGGTTCTGATAAGCCAGACCTTCGTTTTGGTATGGAACTTCATGACGTATCTGAAATCGTTAAGAATTGCGGCTTTGGTGTATTTACATCGGCTCTTGAAAATGGCGGTTCAGTTCGTGGTATTAACGCTAAGGGTCAGGGTAGCATGCCTCGTAAGAAGATTGACGCTTTAGTTGATTTTGCTAAGGGTTATGGTGCTAAGGGCTTAGCTTATATTTGCATTAATGAAGATGGTACATATAAGTCTTCATTTGCTAAGTTTATGACTGATGAAGAAATGGATGCCTTAGTTAAGGCTCTTGACGGTGAGAAGGGTGATTTATTACTCTTTGCAGCTGATAGAAATAAGATCGTTTGGAATGTACTTGGTGCATTAAGAGTTGAGCTTGCTGATAAGATGGGCTTACTTGATAAGAACGATTATAAATTCTTATGGGTAACAGAATTCCCTCAGTTTGAATGGTCAGATGAGGAAGAAAGATGGGTAGCAATGCACCATCCATTTACAATGCCTATGGATGAAGATTTAGATAAGCTTGAATCTGATCCAGGTGCAGTACGTGCTAAGGCTTACGATATCGTACTTAACGGTACAGAAATCGGTGGTGGTTCAGTAAGAATTCACCAGGCTGATATTCAGTCACGTATGTTTAAGGCTCTTGGCCTTACAGAAGAAACAGCTAACGAGAAGTTCGGATTCTTACTTGATGCCTTTAAGTATGGTGTTCCACCACACGCTGGTTTAGCTTATGGTCTTGATAGACTTGTAATGCTTATGGCTAAGCGCGATTCAATCCGTGACGTTATTGCTTTCCCTAAGGTTAAGGATGCAAGCTGTCTCCTTACTAACGCTCCTGATGTTGTTGATGAAAAGCAGCTCAAGGAATTAAGCATTGATATTGCTAAAGAAGAGACAGAAGAAAACTAATAAATAATAAAGCTGATGTTGCTTTTAAATGTTACATTTAAGAAGTGATATTGGATTTTTAAGGAAAGGAGCCTGAAAAGGCTCCTTTTTTTAGTGCTTGGACGGGGCTTTCTAGTTATCTAGCTTTCTTGGGGATTATGAGACAGGAGCTGTCTGGCTTTCTTGGGGATTATGAGACAGGAGCTGTCTGGCTTTCTTGGGGATTATGAGACAGGAACTGTCTGGCTTTCTTGGGGATTATGAGACAGGAAATTTCTGACCTAACTTGTGGGGGATTTGAAATGTCTTGCCCTATCTAGTGCGAGATCTGAAATGTCTTGCTCTATCTAGTAGGTTAGTTGACTAAATGAGTAAAAAAGTTGCCAAAAAGATTACAAATCTTGCTTTTGAAAAGTTCAATAAATTTACAACTAATCTGTATTGTAAGAAAGTTGCTCATAAAGGCAACGTTTTCTTGCTTTTTTGGGGATTTTGAAACTGAGAATTACCCATAAGAGAAAAAAGAGGGCGAAAAAGATGAAAAGCAACTAAGAAATTTCTGGATTTGTTGACCTAGGGAAGAAAAAATAATGCATATAGGCAATAAGGCCAGGTAAACGCCAACCATACTTTTAAAATTTATTGACTTATAACAGACTATTATTATAATATAAATAATCGTAAGGGCTTTTAAACCTAGAAAGTTCTTATGAATTACAATTTGGGAGGATTTGTATGTATTCATTTAATGAAGTTGCTAGTTTTGATCCAGACTTAGCTAAAGCTATGGATGAAGAACTAGGAAGACAGAGAAGCCATATTGAGCTTATCGCTTCAGAGAATCTTGTAAGTAAGGCTGTTATGGCAGCAATGGGAAGTCCACTTACTAACAAGTATGCTGAAGGTTATCCAGGCAAGAGATATTATGGCGGATGTGAGTATGTAGACGTTGTGGAAACTTTAGCAATTGAGAGAGCTAAAGAGCTTTTTGGATGTACTTATGCTAATGTACAGCCACATTCAGGTGCACAGGCAAATATGGCAGTGTTCTTTGCACTTGTAAAGCCAGGTGATACAGTTATGGGTATGAGCCTTGACTGTGGTGGACATTTATCACATGGTTCAGCAGCTAATATTTCAGGTACTTACTTTAATATTGTTCCTTATGGCGTTACAGCTGACGGTTATATTGATTATGATGAAGTTTTAAGAATTGCTAAGGAGTGCAAGCCTAAGATGATTATTGCAGGCGCATCTGCTTATGCAAGAACAATAGACTTTAAGAAATTTAGAGAAATCGCAGATGAAGTAGGCGCTTATCTATTTGTTGATATGGCACATATTGCTGGCCTTGTTGCTGGTGGTGCTCATCCAAGCCCAATTCCATATGCACATGTTGTAACAACAACAACACATAAGACACTTCGCGGACCTAGAGGTGGTATGATTTTATCATCTAAGGAATTTGCAGAAGAGCATAAATTAAATAAGGCAGTATTCCCAGGAACACAGGGTGGCCCTTTAATGCACGTTATCGCTGCTAAGGCAGTTTGTTTAAAGGAAGCTCTTGATCCAAGTTTCAAGGTATATGCTGAAAATATCGTTAAGAACGCTAAGGCACTTGCTAACGGCCTTACAAATAGAGGATTTGACCTTGTTTCAGGCGGTACAGATAACCATCTTATGTTAGTTAACTTACTTTCTAAGAATAAGACTGGTAAGGAAGTTGAAAAGCTTCTTGATGCAGCTAACATTACATGTAACAAGAACACAATTCCTAATGATCCTGCATCTCCATTTGTTACAAGTGGTATCAGACTTGGCACAGCAGCGGTAACAACAAGAGGCTTTAACGAAGCTGATATGGATGTGGTAGCTGAAGCTATTCATTTACTTGTTGATAATGGTGATGAAAGTAAGGCTAAGGAGCTAGTTAAGAGCCTTACAGATAAGTATCCTTTATATGAATAATATTTAAGCCGTATTATTTGTGAGAATACTTTTTGTTAATTTTAAGAAAAATCGGGGAGAAGTCCCCATAATCTAAGTTTTAATAATTCTGTTTTGTTTGTATTTAAATATAGCCGTAGGGGTTTTGCCCCTGCGGTTTTCTTTTTTTAGCTAAGAAAAATTTCTTAGAAGTTTTTTAGGAATAGATGCTTTAATCTAATAAAAAAATAAAAAAACTGGGAAGCCCTAGGATAGATTATCTTAGAAACTTTCCAGTTCTTTTTCTTATTTGACACATTTACTTATAGCTTTTATTTATAGCTCTTACTTACAAGATGTAAGGTAAGTATTTTTCTAATAATTATTTATTATTTTCAGCTTCCTTCATAGCACGAACCTTAAGGGATAAACCAAAGAGGTTGATAAATCCTTCTGCATCGTGATGATCGTAAAGGTCACCTGTTGTAAATGAAGCAATTGATTCATTGTAAAGTGAATATGGTGATGTTGTACCAGCCTTGATGATGTTACCCTTGTAGAGCTTAAACTTAACCTGGCCTGTTACATACTTCTGAGTTGATTCAATGAAAGCCTGGCAAGCTTCACGAAGAGGAGTTTCCCACTTTCCTTCATAAACGATCTGAGCAAACTTGTTACCCATATCAAGCTTCATTGTTGTTGTATCTCTATCAAGAACTAACTCTTCAAGCTGCTGATGAGCTTCATAAAGAATTGTTCCACCAGGAGTTTCATAAACACCACGAGACTTCATACCAACAACACGGTTTTCAACGATATCAATGATACCAATACCATGTTTACCACCAAGCTTATTAAGAGTTCTAATAATATCAGAAACCTTCATAGCCTGACCATTAACCTTCTTTGGAACACCAGCTTCAAAATCGATTGTTACATATTCTCCTTCATCTGGAGCCTTCTCAGGTGTCTGAGATAATACGAGTAAGTGGTCGTAATTTGGCTCATTAGCAGGATCTTCAAGTTCAAGACCCTCGTGGCTTATATGCCAAATGTTTCTATCACGGCTATAGCTTGTGTCAGCTGAGAATGGAAGATTAATTCCATGCTGCTTACAATATTCAATCTCATCCTCACGAGACTGCATTGTCCACTTTTCATTTCTCCAAGCTGCAATAATCTTGATATCTGGTGCAAGAGCCTTGATTGTAAGTTCAAATCTAATCTGGTCGTTACCCTTACCTGTAGCACCATGACAAATAGCTGTTGCGCCTTCCTTACGAGCAATTTCTACTAATCTCTTAGCGATAAGAGGTCTTGCCATTGAAGTACCAAGTAAATATTTATTCTCATAAACTGCATGTGCTTGAACACATGGAACAATATATTCATCACAGAATTCATCAGTTAAATCTTCGATGTAGAGCTTGCTAGCGCCACATGAAATAGCTCTTTCTTCTAAGCCATCTAATTCTTCTTCCTGACCACAGTCAGCACAAACACAAATAACTTCGTAATCGAAATTTTCCTTTAACCAAGGGATGATGGCAGTTGTATCAAGTCCGCCTGAATAAGCTAAAATAACCTTCTCTTTCATATTTTCTTTCCTCCATTTTTTTAATAACTAGGTCTGTTATTATATTCTAAAAGTTAATTAATCTTGTAAAGAAAATAACTCTCTGTCCCCTATGATATACCACAGTATTTAAAAAAGCAATAGGAAAAATGAATATTTTGTATTTTTATGCAAAAATTATGTATAATTATGCAAAAATCAAAAAATCAGATAAACCCCTTTACAACTAAGGAAAACTTGTTATAATGAAACTTATCTAATGAATATTTATTCATGAGATGCGAATAATATGCATGGAGGAAGGCTTTTTATGGTTAAGGTAGGAATTATAGGTGCTACAGGATATGCTGGTAATGAGTTGGTTAGACTTTTACTAGGACATAAAGATGTGGAAATTGTATGGCTTGGATCTAGATCTTATGTTGATGAAAAATATTCTGATGTATATAGGAATATGTTCAAATTAGTTGATGCGAAGTGTTTAGATGACAATATGGAAGCATTAGCAAGTGAGGTTGATGTGATTTTTACAGCAACTCCACAAGGTTTATGTGCATCTTTAGTTAATGATGATATATTGAATAAAACAAAAATTATTGATTTATCTGCAGATTTTAGATTAAAAAATGTTAATATATATGAAGAGTGGTACAAAATTGAACATAAAGCTCCGCAGTATATAGATGAAGCAGTTTATGGTTTATGTGAAATTAACAGAGATAAGATAAATAAGGATACAAGAATTATTGCTAATCCAGGATGCTATACAACTACATCAATTCTTACATTGTATCCAATGGTTAAGGAAGGAATCATTGATCCAGATACAATTATTATTGATGCAAAAAGTGGTACAAGCGGTGCTGGTAGAGGTGCTAAGGTTAACAATCTTTTTTGCGAAGTCAATGAGTCAATGAAGGCATATGGGGTTGGCACTCATAGACATACACCTGAAATTGAGGAACAGCTAGGTTACGCAGTTAATAGAGATGATATAAAACTTATTTTTACACCTCATCTTGTTCCTATGAATAGAGGAATTTTAGTGACTGCCTATGCAAACTTAACTAAAGAAGTGACTTATGATGAAGTTAAGGCAATCTATGATAAATACTATGGAGATGAGTTCTTTATAAGAGTCTTAGAAAAAGATATTTGTCCTGAGACACGTTGGGTTGAGGGAAGTAATTTTGTGGATATTGGCTTTAAGATTGAGCCAAGAACTAAGAGACTTATTATGATGGGCGCTCTAGATAATTTGGTTAAGGGAGCTGCAGGACAGGCAGTGCAGAATATGAATTTGATGTTTGGGTTTGAGGAGAATGAGGGGTTGAAGATGGCTCCGTTATTTCCGTAATCCCCGGGAGAGTGTGGGGACGCAGGGTTTCGCAGAGCCTGATTTTGGGAGCAGGCTTGCGCGCTCTAAGGCTCGTAGCGGTACTTAGTTTTTTCTTCTTCACCAAGTAGAAGCGTTCGCTTCCTTGGTGAATAGAAAGAAAAAACTAGTGCCGACGGCCTTAGAAGGCTCCCAAAATCATCTCTGCTTCACCCATGCTACTGCCACACAACACCCCCGGTGATGAGGAACTACCGTCGAAGGCGGGAGGGTGTATCATACGGCAACTAGCTTCGCGGTTGCCTACCGGGAGTGAGGAATGGCCGGGAAGTGTGACGGCAACTGGCTACGCGGTTGCCTGAAGTGGAAGTGATGACGGCAACTGGCTACGCGGTTGCCTGAAGTGGAAGTGATGACGGCAACTAGCTTCGCGGTTGCCTGAAGTGGAAGTGATGACGGCAACTGGCTTCGCTGTTGCCTGTGTATTTTTTTATTATAGGAGGAAATATGATTACTATTATTGATGGTGGTGTTACTGCTGCTAATGGCTTTGCAGCTGCTAGCACTCATGCTGGTATTAAGGCTAGCTCTTCTAAAGATGATATGGCTTTCATCTTTTCTAAGGTTCCTTGTGTTACTGCGGGTACTTTTACCCTTAATAAGGTTTTTGCTGCTCCTGTTAAATGGGATAAGGCAAGAGTTTATAGTGAAGATTTAGCTAGTGCCATTGTTATTAATTCTGGTGTTGCTAATGCTTGTACTGGTAAAGAGGGTGATGATGCCTGTCTTTTAGAAGCTAAGACTATTAGTGAATGTCTTGGTGTTCCTGTTGAATCTGCA
>Ga0247611_10009444_pt1 | contig 11725 bp, 7 predicted proteins | sample 177DNAGHGhighgp2_FD_192422 | JGI IMG/M metagenome (GOLD analysis project Ga0247611, IMG submission 192422) | Sheep rumen microbial communities from Palmerston North, Manawatu-Wanganui, New Zealand - 1770 DNA GHGhigh gp2 | ecosystem: Host-associated > Mammals > Digestive system > Stomach > Rumen ... | reverse complement strand
AAGCAAAATTATAAATAAAATTAAAATAAAAATTTATTTTGTTTAATTTTTATACAAATTTTGTTTAATTTGGCTTCGCCGAGCTAAAGGTTCTCCGTGCGAAGCACGGATCATTTTGCAAGCATAACAATTATGACACACCCTCACTACAAACGAAATGAGCATCAGCGATTTAGTCTCATCAATCTCGCATTATTTAGGGAATCAGCATTCCTTCTGACTGAAGTGCTGATGCCTGCTAATCGCTAAAGCCTGATTTGTGGATTTGATGGGAAATTGTTGGACGTATGAAATAAAAATAGTAATTTTGCGGCATAAAATGTTGGGTTTAGAGAGTTACCGTCAGTAGCTCAATGATTAAAAGGGAATCAGGTGTGAAGCCTGAACAGTGCCCGCTGCTGTAAGCCCATAGTTTGTCATCTCACACATTTGCCACTGGTTGTCATTCTATAACGACTACATCTTACCGGGAAGGCGTGAGTTGACATGGGATAAGTCAGAAGACCTGCCTGACATTGAGCCTTACAAGAAGTCCACGAGGAATTTGGACTGAGGCCGCAACATGATAACAAAGATGTAGTCGCAGGATATCCCGACCCGATATTTTCAAGACTTGTCCGTCAAATTGTGGTGGAAGCAGCAACACCTGTGCATGACCATGCCGTGTGCTTCTTGTGAGGCTTTATTGTTGAGAACATGTTTTTTATTCATATTGTTTAATCAATTTTTAAAGCTACAAGTAAATGAAAAAGCTATTACTGACATTGTTTGGCATGGCACTTTGCGGAAGCGCATTTGCCCAGTTTGAGAACGGTTACTTCATCATCAATGAGGGACAGTATGGTAATGAGCCTGGATTGCTCAACTTCTACTCTAACGAGACTGGTGAGGTGAGCACCAAGGTTTATCAAGAGGCATCAGGCAACACCCTGGGCATGACGGCCGAGTTTGGTGCCCTGGGCGACGGCAAACTGTTCATCACCTCGAAGCAGAACTTCGGTGAGGGCGGCAGACTGGTTGTAGCCAATGCCCGCACACTGGAAACGCTGTTCAATGCGACACAGATCGATGACAATGCCGACACCCGCGGCGTCGCCGTGTATGAACAAGGCGGGAAATTCTACGTCGGCACCAACATGGGTGTTTACGCCTATGACATCAACACCTATGAGCAGCTCGGCCTTGTTGAGGGCACTCGCGGTGAGGATGCCTCCCCCTACAGCCCCGGCATGGGCGACATGACCATCAAGAACGGGAAGCTCTATGTTGCTGCCCCCGACAAGATCATGGTGATTGACCTCCAGACCGATAAGGTCGTATCAAACATCGAAATCAATAACGTGACCACCGTGTTTGAGGCCAATAACAAATTGTATGCCGCTGTGAACAGCTGCACGTGGGGCACCCCTGGTGCCAACGACACCGAACAGTTTATCGAGATCAATGACGACAACACGCTGGGACGCGTCTATGATGTGCCTATGGCATCCCCCAACACATGGTTCACTCCCAAGCCCTGCAAACCCGTTGCAGTTCGTGACGAGAACGCCGTTATCTACTGTGGCGGAGAAGGCATGAAATACCTGAGCAAATTCAACTTCGACACCGAAACCTACACCGAGCAGTTCATCACCTTTGACGGCAGACAGCAGATGTACGGCCATGTCGTGTATGCCAACGCCAGCAGCAACGATGTTGCCGTGTGCACTTTCCAGAGCTACAGCTCGCTCAATTACTGGTTCAACATCTATGACGGCATCACCGGCGAGACCAAGGTTTCGGTGAAGATGCCTAACCACTACTGGTTCCCCTCACAGATTATTAAAGCGCTGGACAAAGCAGATGACGATCCCACCGCTGTTGACGAGAAGGTGATTGAGAAGCGCCAAGTTGCTGGAGTCAACTACTACAACTTAGCAGGCCAGATGAGCCAAAAGCCGTTCGATGGCATCAATATCGTCGTCACCACCTACAACGACGGCACCACCGAAGCAGTCAAAATCATTAAGTAAGGCTTTAGGGGTATCCGTACAACTATTGTCTCACGCATAGTCGCTAAGACACATGTATAAATAATTTGCTCGCAAGAGGGTCGCAACAATACCCCTTGCGAGCAATTTTTATTGCTTAGTGCCTTGGCGACTATGCATGTGTATAGTCAGGCAGGTGGGACCGTGCAAAGATCTGAAGCTACAGGAAGAAGGGGCACAGGCTCTCAAGCCAAATGATGAGAATACCTGCCACATAGCCAGCGAGAGCAAGCCACGAGATGCGCTTGAAATACCAGAAGAAAGGAATCTTCTCGATACCCATTGCCACGACACCTGCTGCCGAGCCGATGATGAGCAATGAGCCACCGACGCCGGCGCAGAAGGTCAACAAATGCCAGAACAAGCCATCCTCGACAAAGGTGAGCAGATAGGGGTCGGTAGTGCCGGCGGGAGCCATGTTTTCAAACATCTTGATACATGCCGACACCAGGGGGACGTTATCGACGATAGACGACAAGACGCCGATGATAGAGGTCATCAACACGGGCTGATGAATCTTGGTGTTCATCTCATCGGCAAGGGTGTTGAGGATGCCGACCTCGGAGAGTGCCGATACCGCCATGAGGATGCCCAGGAAGAAGAGGATGGTGGGCATATCAATGGTGTGCAACGCCGACGATACACGACCTCCCATCTTGGAGTCGATCTTGAAATGCTTCACCCAGAACTCAGTAACTGCCCAGATAACACCCAGCGAAATCATGATTCCCATGAAGGGAGGAAGCCCCGTCAGGGTCTTGAAAAGTGGCACAAACAACAGTCCGGAGACACCGATGATGAGCATAGCCTTGCTCAAATGGGGGTGACGGTCATGCAGGTCAGGATTTTTGTCGACCATGCGGGTCACCGTCTGCATCCTGCCCTCGGTGAGAGAGTACTGAGCGATAAAGACAGGCACCGCCATAGCAACGATGCTTGGAATCAACAGGTTGATGATCAGTCCTGTGGAAGATACTTTCTCGTCCATCCACAGCATGATGGTGGTCACGTCACCGATGGGAGAAAAAGCACCACCGGCATTGGCCGCAATCACAATGAGTCCAGCAAAGAGCCAGCGGTCCTTCTGGTCGCTGAGCAGTCGTCTCAACATCATCACCATAATGATAGTTGTGGTCATGTTATCCAAAACAGCCGACATCACAAATGACAGCACGCACATGATCCACAACAAGTGCCGCTTACTCTTGGCGTTGATATTCTCGGTAATAAAAGAGAAGCCGCCATAGCGGTCAATAATCTCCACAATAGTCATGGCACCGATAAGGAACACAACAATCTCGCAGGCATCACCCAACTGATTGACAATCGCCTCGTGCATATTGGAGTCATTGCCACAAAGGGCATAGACAGTCCACAGCACACCACAGGTGAGCAATGCAAAGGTTGCCTTGTTCATGTGAAGGGTATGTTCCAAAGTGATCAGCACATAACCAATCACAAAGATGATGATCATTGCAGTAATCATGACCTAAAGAAAAGTTTTTTTGAGACGTTAATCTAATAAAAAAATGATGTAGAGAACGGATTTTATCTGAGGCGGTCAGCATCGCGCAACAGCTTCTTGTCACGCGACATCGCCTTGTGGGCCATCATGAGGAAAATCACCGACAGGACGGGCAAGACAAGATACCATGACCATGTCAAGGTGACGCCCTCCCTGCCACCGACATAAAAAGCCTGGATGCCGATGGCGACGAGCATAGCCAAGCCGATGATGATGTCCACAAAGCAGACCGTCATCTGTCGCTGCAAGTTCTTGAACAGGAAGATGTCGATGAGAGCGAGCAGAGAAATCAGTATGACGAGAGTCAACATCAGTGGATCGATATGTGTCACACCCACCTTACCGGCCTCAAGAGCGCCATAGACAAATTCCCTTCCTCCAAGCTCAAAAGTCAATGCGGGGAAAAATGCAAACACTGCCATCAAGATGACAGCAATGAGGAGATAAATTGATTGAATGCGTTGAATAACCATAATGTGTAGTATGTCTTGTTTGTTAATTTTTGCGGCAAAATTACGGAAATTTTTCTATAATCATAATAAAACCAAGAGAAAATTCGCTGAATAGGGCAATTATTGTTACTTTTGCATAGTATTTGCTGTAACAGCGTACAAAAACCGACTTCAAATGACCAATCAAGAGATAGAGAAAACCCACCAGAACGCCATCCGCTGCATCGACAATGCCGAGGTGAATGACGCCTTTGGCCACATCAAGCACCTAACCGATTTGCTCGGTCGCGGCGACATGAATGACGAGCTGGAACGCCTGCGCATGTCCTACACGTTCATGCTCAAGTATCTTGCTCAGGGCGTGATAGATCCACAACGCGACGAGATATTGACCAGCATCCGCCAATCGCTCTACACCCTCAACGACCAATGCTACATCGGACTCATGGAACCGTCCAGCCCCGAGGTGTTCTACGCCCGACGTCGTGAGCTGGGGAGCACGTCGCTGGTATCGATCGTCGAGGAGTATCGCTCGGCGTTGAAGGAGTTGTCACTCGTGCAGTCGGCACCAACGGGTCAAGGTGACAATCATGTCATCTTGTCACGTCTGCAACAAGCCGAGACCATCGAGACCAAGCTGTTCAACCGCGTGTGGTCTACTTTTCCCATCTCGACCGACGATGCAGGTTCATTGAAGTTGTGCATCACCGGCGACATCCTGCCAGTACACACCCGGTGCCTAATCATTGCAGCGTTGTTGCTGGGACTGATGAAATTCTATGACGAGAGCAAACTGCTCATCCTGCTGGAAACTTACTCGTTAAGTGACGAACCCGAGGTACAGCTGCGTGCCTTGACCAGTGCCATGCTTGCCATGCTCGCCCACAGGAAACGCACGTCGTCCTCCAAGGGGATACAGATGCGGCTTGCCGCCCTGCTTGACACGCCCGACTTTGACCGCGACGTGTGGGGCATACAGCTGCAACTGGCACGCTCCAGGAATACCGAGAACGTCAAGAGACGGGTACGCAACGACCTGATCCCCAACATCATGAAAATGCGCCCCGACATTATCGACAAGCTCAAGGACAAGGAATCACAGGTGGTGGACCTGAGCGACATCGAGGCCAACCCCGAGTGGCAACAATGGTTAGACAAGAGTGGCATCACCCGCAAGATCGAGGAGTTTAACGCCATGCAGATCGAGGGGAGCGACGTGTTTATCGCCACGTTTGCCCACTTGAAGACCTTCCCGTTCTTCAAGACCCTGAGCAACTGGTTCCTGCCCTTCTACCCTGCCCACTCTGCCATCTTGGAGAACTTGGGAGCCGGCAAACTCGGTCTTGCTGACGTGGTGCAACACGCGCCCTACCTGTGCAACAGCGACAAGTATTCATTCTGCCTCTCGCTCGGCGTCCTGCCAGAGTCGCAGCGCAGCATGATGTCGGCACAGTTAGAGGAGCAGAACGCATCCCTCAACGAAGCGCGACAGACCGAGTTGCCCGATGAACGCCGTCATCGCATGTCCATCATCACAGCATTTGTCCAGGACCTGTACCGCTTCTTCAAACTGTTCTCACGCCGTCGCGAGTTCATCGCCGTGATGGACGACCCAGGGCTGGACATGACCGACTGCCTGCCGCTTGTCCAGGTCACCCGCGACGCCCATGTGCTGGAGCTATTGGGTGCACTGTATTTCAAGAACGCCTTCTATGACGACGCCATCAAGTGCTTTACCCGCCTCGAAGGGATGGAAGACGCCACCGATGCCCACATCTACCAGAAAATCGGTTTCGCCTACCAGAATGCGGGGAATTTTGAGCAAGCACTCACCTATTATAAGAGGTATGAGCTCATCCATGAGGACGACGCATGGAACTTGAGGCATATTGCTGCCTGTTACCGCAACCAGGGAAAATATGACCAGGCTCTTGACTATTATCGGCGTGCCGAGGCTTTGACTCCCGGCAATGTGTCGCTCACGCTCACCATCGGCCACGTGCTGCTGGAACAGAACCGCACCAACGAGGCCCTGCAACAGTATTACAAGGCCGACCTGATGGAAGGTGCCAAACATCGCGCCTGGCGGCCTATCGCCTGGTGCTCGTTCCTGTTGAGTGACTACGAACGCGCCATCGACTACTATGACCGCATCGCCCGAGATGACACGCCCACGCCACAGGACCTACTCAACCGTGGTCACGTCCTGCTGTGCCAGGGGGACATGCAAGAAGCCATCAAGACCTACCGCCAGTCCTTAGAGGGCATGGACGGTGACAAGACCAAATTCCGTACCGCCTTCAAGGGCGACGCGATGGAGCTGCGGCTTCATGGCATATCGGCAGTTGACCAGGCTTTGATTCCTGACGCAGTCTGTGGACCTTCAGTACAGTGATTTCAAGATGATTGATCAAAACACAGTTCAGCAGATCCTTGACACCGCCGACATCGTTGACGTGGTGAGCGACTTTGTTGCCCTCAAGCGGCGAGGAGCCAACTGGATTGGCCTGTGCCCGTTCCACAACGACCGCCGCCCGTCCTTCTACGTGTCACGTGCCAAGGGCATCTGTAAGTGCTTTGCATGTGGTGAGGGGGGCAGTGCCGTCAACTTCATCATGAAGCACGAGCAGATGAGTTATCCCGAAGCACTGCGGTATCTGGCACGCAAATACCACATCGAGATCCAGGAAAAAGAACTCACTGACGAAGAAAAACTGGCTCAAACCGAGCGTGAAGCGATGCTCATGCTCAATGAGTGGGCTTGCAGCTACTTCGAGAAACAGCTGCACGAGACGCAGGCCGGTCAGGAAATCGGACTGTCCTACTTCCGCGAACGTGGCTTCAACGACACTACTATCAAGGAATTCCGCCTGGGCTATTCCAGCGAAGGCTATGATGACTTCTACAAGGCGGCTATCGCCCAGGGATTCAACCCCAAGCTGCTCTTTGACACGGGACTGTGCATTGCCGATGACCGTGGTGACGGCGGCCGTGACCGTTTCCGTGGCCGTGTGATGTTCCCCATCATGAACATCGCTGGCAAAGTCATCGCCTTCGGCGGCAGAACGCTCAAGAAGGATAAGAATATTGCCAAATATGTCAACTCACCCGAGTCTGCCATCTACTCCAAGCGCAACGTGATCTATGGCCTGTATCAAGCCAAGCGCGAGATCAGCAAGGAGGACAAGTGCTTTATTGTCGAAGGTTATGCCGACGTCATCTCGATGCATCAGGCAGGATTCAAGAATGTCATCGCCTCATCGGGCACCGCATTGACCGAGGGGCACATCCATGCCATCCGTCGTTTCACGAGCAACGTCACCGAGATGTTTGACGGTGATGCCGCCGGCATCAAAGCCGCCATCCGTGGCGTGGACATGCTGCTCAAGGAGGGCATCAGCATCAAGGTGCTGCCACTGCCGCCCGAGGATGATCCCGACACCTTTGTACGTGCCCACAGCCACACCGAGGTAGAAGAATATATCGCTGCCCATGAGGCCGACTTCATCAACTTCAAATCGAGCATCGTGCTCAAGGATGCCCAGAACGACCCCATCAAGCGCACTGCCGCCATCACCGATGTGGTGAAGTCCATTGCCCTCATCCCCGACGAAATAGCCCGCATGGTCTATGCCAAAGAGTGCAGCACCCTGTTCGGCATGGACGAGCAGACCATCCTGCGCCAGATCAAGAATTACCGTGGAAAATACCTTGAGCAGTGGCGCAAAGAACGCGAGCAACAGCAAGCCCGAGAGCAACGCATGAAACAGAATGCAGGAGAGGCAACCATGCCACCGCCCGCGTTGCCCGATGATGCCATGCCCCCGGCTCCCCTACCCGACGATTTCCCACCCGTCACCGACTCCTCCCAAACAGGGGCAGCCCAGCATCATCTATCGAGTGCCCATGAAGGGGTGGTCATCCAGGAGCGCGAGGTCATCCGCCTCATTGTCAACTATGGAATGTGCTACTTGACTGATACTGAATATGATGACGGCAGTGTTCGCCCGACAACCGTGCTTGAGCACATCAACAACGAGCTCTTCTTAGAGAACATGAGCTTCAGTGACCAGTTGTACAAGCAGACCTTTGAGATTGCCCTGCAATATATTCCGCAGTATTACAAGGACTTGGAGTCTTATCACATCAAGCTTGAAGAGGAAACTAACCAGTATATAGCTCAAGAACTGTCCAGCCAAGCCGAGGATGAGCCCGAGGCCCTTGACAGCGTGGCACTCATCAATGCCCACGAGCGCAAGGAAAAGGAAGTGAAGGCTCGTGCCAACGTCAGAGCCAAGCAGGCATTGATGGAATTCAGCAGCAGCTATCTGATGAAAGTGCTGTGCTCTATCGACAACGATGAAGTGCGCCAGCTGGCTTGCGACCTTGCAACAGACAACATGCCACAGCTCAGCAAGATACACACGCAGTTTGCAGTAATACTTGAAGAAAGGGACAAACTGCTCAGTATCGTGCCCGACAGGTTGTATAACTGGCAGAACGCCTTGCTCGTGCAGAAGATCAATGAGGTCAAGGAAAACATCGCCCATGCCAATGCCGATGAACTGCCCCAACTCATGGAACACCTTCAGCAACTCTATGCCTATCGCCACCAACTGGCCGCCATCATCGGCGACCGAGTAGTTAACCCCAACTGACATCAATGATTTTTTTGGGCCGAATTGCATGATTTTCGGTCAAGAATTAGTAAATTTGCAACGTGTTTTGGGTTCGTGTAGCCCGAAAATTTAAACCATTACTTTAAGCACTAATAGACAATTTACTGATCATGAATATCAAGCATATTGTTGTTTCGGCCTGCTTGGCATTGACTGCCACCTGTTTACAGGCTCAATCCAATCTGCCTCAGACCACCGTTGGAGGCCAGCAATTCTATTATTATGATGTCAATGCTGGCGAAAGCATCTATGACATCGCCGCCAAGATCGGCGTGACCAAGGATGAAATCATCAAGAACAATCCTGACGCTGCCGATGGTGTCGATAGCGGCATGAGACTCTATTTTCCTGCCAGCCAGCAGGCAGCCACCATGCCGACGGTGACGGCAAACACCGTGTCGGGACAACGCCACACCGTGGAGCAGGGCGAGACACTCTATGGACTGGCCAAACGCTATGGCACGACAGTTGATGAGATCATCGCTGCCAATCCCAGTGCCGACAAGGGCATCAAAACCGGGCAAGTGCTCGTCATTCCCAGCGAGGTCAAGACAGCCAATGCCAACCAACAAGTGCAGGACGCATTCAGCCGCAACACGACAAAGCAAGTGGTTGTGCCGCAAGGCAGCGACCCCGTCTTCCACACTATTATGGAAGGTGAGGACATCTGCAGCATTGCCAAGCAGTATAACGCAACCATCGAAGGCATCATCAACGCCAACCCCGGTCTGGAACCCGATGAATATACCGCAGGAGCCAAAGTGAAGGTCGTCCCCAACACGGCACTGCCCTTCATCTATGAGCGCACCGGTCGCCGCAACTACAAGTACGAGGTGAAGCGCGGGGAATCCTTCGCATCGATCGCTGCCGCCAATGGCATCACCGAGGCTGAACTGAAGGCCGCCAACCCCGACATGAAGAAGGCCAAGAAAGGCAAGGTCATCACCCTGCCCAAGCCTTTCACCGAACAAGTGACCGGCGAGATGTCAACGATTCCTATCGAGGAACTGAGGCAATACTACACACCACGCCTCAATGACCTCTATGACAACCTGGTGAGCAAGCGACTGGAAAACGAAGTGAACATCGCTCTGGTACTCCCCTTCCAGCTCCACAAGAGTGCACCGCCCAAGCAGGCTTATCTTTATACCGATTTTTATAAGGGTTTCCTGCTGGCACTGGACAGTGCCAGTCACGTGACCGACAAGCACATCAACCTCAAGGTCTATGACACGCAGCACAACCTGAATGTCACCGATAGCCTGCTGTCACTGCCCGAGATGAAGACCATGAACATGATCATCGCTCCGAGCGAGCCGCAGCAGCTGGCAAGGATCAACGCCTTCGGTAAAACCAATGGTGTTCCCGTGCTCAACTGTTTCACCACCAAGAACGAGGACTATCTCGACAACCCCTACGTCTATCAGGTGAACACGCCGACAGATGAGATGATGCATGACGTGATGCGTTGGTTCGACGAACAGTTCAAGGGTTATAACGTCATCTTCCTGGCCGAAGGCAGCGAGAATGACAAGGAGATGTTTGAACACATGCGCAAGCACATCAACCACAAGAAGTACCCGACCTCGACCATTAATATGAATGGAGAGTTGACCTATAATGACATCTCCAACCAGATGAATCCCGGTTCAAAATACGTGTTCATCCCCTCATCTGGAGATAAGAATCTTCTCAAGAAGTTCATCAAGGCATTGAAGCAGGTCAAGAGCGATCGCTTTGATTGCGACTTGTCGCTCATTGCCTATCCCGAGTATGTGCTCTATCTGAAGGATTACCAGACCGACATGCAGGATGTGGACACCTGGATGTTTACACGTTTCTTCAATGCCAAGGGTTTCCGTACCCGTGACCTTGAAGCAGCCTACAAGGCCAACTTCAACGGCGAGCCGTTGCAAGCTGTGCCCAACATGGCCATCTATGGCTTTGACACGGGTCTGTACCTGCTGCATTCATTAGGCGTGGACGGCATCATCAACGACGAGACGCCCCTGTATAAGGGCATCCAGACAAGCTACCGCTGGGAACGTGGCGACAACTGGCGTGGTTATACCAACCAGGCCATCGAAGTCGTTCACTTCTCTACCGACCACCAAATCACTGTCAATGTGAAATGATGAGGCGACTCGCTGTCATCCTGCTTGCTGCATTCACGGCATTGACCACCACGGCACAGACCCACCATGAAGGGAACATTGCCGTGGGTGGCAAAGCTGGTGCCACCTTCTCGCGCGTCAACTTCAACCCCACTGTCCAACAGACGATGTTACCCGGGATGACAGCGGGCGTGATGTTCCGCTACATCGAGGAGAAGAACTTCGGTCTCATCGCCGAACTCAACCTGACACAGCGAGGCTGGAAAGAGGCGTTTGACAATGCCGATTATAACTACAGCCACCGCTTTACCTATCTGGAATTGCCCGTCATGACGCACATCTACTTTGGCAACCAGCGCATCAAGGGCTTCTTCAACCTGGGTCCCGAACTCAACGTGATGCTGGGTGACGGCATTTCATCCAACTTCGCCTATCAAGAAGCGGCCGACATGGATTACTTTGTCCATGACACCCGCCACATCGAGCAGTTGACGATGAATATCAACAACCGGCTGGACTATGGCATCTGTGCCGGAGCAGGCCTGGAACTGAACCTCAACCGCAGGCACTCGTTGTTGCTTGAGGGACGTTTCTACTATGGCCTGACTGACGTTTTCCCGAATCACAAGACTGACATCTTTGCCGGTTCCAACTCGATGACCGTCAGCGTCACCCTCGGTTACTTTTATCGCCTGAAATAAGTTTTTCCACAATACCTTAACACTCCACCCTATCACCACAAGACCAAGTCCTTGCTGGTGCTTTTTTGCATTCAACAAGGGGAAAAATGGCATTTGTAGAAATAATCGATGGGGCCATTAAACGTTTTATTTACAAATCAGTCAAAAAGTGGCGCAAAACGGATTGTCAATTGAGAAATTATGCGTATTTTTGTAGGTTAAACCTAATGTCGTGGCATTCGTGC
>Ga0247611_10009443_pt1 | contig 11727 bp, 9 predicted proteins | sample 177DNAGHGhighgp2_FD_192422 | JGI IMG/M metagenome (GOLD analysis project Ga0247611, IMG submission 192422) | Sheep rumen microbial communities from Palmerston North, Manawatu-Wanganui, New Zealand - 1770 DNA GHGhigh gp2 | ecosystem: Host-associated > Mammals > Digestive system > Stomach > Rumen ... | reverse complement strand
AGGGTAAAAAGGTAAAAAAGGCACAAAGGAAAAAAGTAAAAAGGTAAAAGAGATATGAAAAGACTACTGATAGCTTTATCAATTATCATTTGTCAGTTATCATTCAGCTCCACAGGGGCGCAGGCACAAACACAAGTTTCCGGCTACGCGCCGGGTGTCACCCCTGACGGTGCCACCTTCTTCCTGCCTAAGACAGCTATCCGCATCATCGTGCTGGCAGAGAAGACAACCTATACGCCAGGCGAATATGCGGCCTACGCACAGCGTTTCCTGCGACTCAACAACGTCAGCACGGAAGCCTGCGAGAGCCATCGTGTCATCAGCGTCAGCCAGACGGCTGTCGGCATAGCCGACACGACAAAGGCCTACAGCGTGAAGTTCAACCCGAAGACCGCCGCCATCAACGTGGCGTTGGCACAGGACGGTACGCTACTGGCCATCAACGGACAAGGCGAGGAGCAGACACTGCCCAAACCCTTCCAGCCTGCGCAAAAGACATCACTTCCAGACCCGCACCGTTTCCAGAATCAGGAGATTCTGGCGGCTGGCAGTCTGGCCAAGATGGCGCAACTGACAGCGGAAGAAATCTACGACCTGCGCGAGAACCGCAGCCTGCTCATCAAGGGTCAGGCCGACTTCATGCCCCAGGACGGTCAGCAGATGAAGCTCATGCTCGAACAACTGGATACGCAGGACCGCGCGCTGACCAGCATGTTCTCAGGAACGACCGTCAGCGATACCACGGAATATGTTTTCTTTGTCATTCCCGACAAGAACATTGATGGCCAGACGCTGTTCCGCTTCTCTCGTCACTTTGGAATGGTGGATGCCGACGACCTGAGCGGCGTGCCATATACCATCACCGTCACCGACCTGAACAGCGTTCCGAAAGCGGTGCCGACAGGAAAGAAGAAAAAAGCAGAGAACGGTCTTTACTACAACGTGCCGGGACGCCTGCGCTCCATTATCAGTCAGGGAATGGCCATCGTCAGTCAGGAGGAGATGCCTGCTGCCCAGTTCGGTAATGTCGAACTGCTCATTGGCGACCTCTTCAACAAGCATTACGGCACTCGTCTTTGGCTGGACCCCGTGACTGGAGCCATCAACAAGCTCGAAGCCGAGCAGCCGAAATAACGGTTCATGAATCCACAACGCCTGCCCCACCCGCTTGTCGCCGCTATTCCCATAGCGGTGCTTATTGCCCTATTGGCCATTGTCATCACACTGTTTGGCAGTGACTCGCTCAGTGGTGGCAGTCAGGTAGCCCTGCTCATGAGCTTGGCCGTATGCGTGTTCATCTCGATGGTATTCTACCGTGTGCCGTGGAAAGCCTTTGAGCTGCAGATAAACAAAACCTTAGGCGGTGTTGCCGTCACCATTCTCATCCTCCTGGCCGTAGGCATGCTGTCGGGCTCGTGGATGGTCAGTGGCATTGTGCCCACCTTAATATATTATGGTGTGCAGCTGCTGTCGCCTCAGTTCTTTCTGGTCTGCGCCTGTCTCATCTGTGCACTGGTATCGCTGCTCTCGGGCAGTTCGTGGACGACCATTGCCACCATCGGTGTGGCACTGCTGGGCATCAGTCACGCTTTAGGCATCAACGAGGCCATTGCCGCTGGTGCCATCATCTCAGGAGCTTATTTCGGCGACAAGATGTCGCCACTCAGCGACACCACCATCCTCGCCTCGTCGTCGACGGGTGTCGATCTCTTTACGCATATCCGCTACATGATGTTCACCACGATGCCGGCTTTCGCCTTGACGCTGATTATCTTTGCCGTCATCGGCTTTGGTGAGGGTGGCGACAGCGCCGTACACGTCCATCAGTACACCGAAGGATTGTCGGCCACGTTCAACATCTCACTCTGGACGCTCTTGGTGCCCGTACTCACGGCCGTACTTATCATGCGCCGTGTACCCTCACTCATCGTGCTCTTTCTGTCGGCACTCATGGCAGGCATCACGGCACTTATCCTGCAACCGCACATCTTGACGCAGATAACTGCTGACCCGTCGCTTGGCACGGCAGCAGCCCTGACAAAAGGACTGGCCATCACCTACTACGGCGCGACAGCTGTCGAGACAGGCAGCGCCGAACTGAACGAGCTGGTGTCAACGGGTGGCATGACGGGTATGCTCAACACCATCTGGCTCATCATCTGTGCCATGTGCTTCGGCGCCGGCATGGTGGCCAGCGGCATGATTGAGAGCATCACCCGCGTGGTTATCAGTTGGGTACGCAGTCGCGTGGGACTGGTGGCATCGACAGCCAGCACAGGTCTTTTTCTCAACGTCACCACAGGCGATCAGTTCATCAGTATCGTTCTGACGGCCAACATGTTCCAAAATGTCTATGAGAAGCAGGGCTACGAACCCCGTCTGCTGAGCCGTACTTGCGAGGACTCCGCCACCGTCACCAGCGTCTTGGTGCCTTGGAACACTTGCGGCATGACACAGAGCACCGTCCTCGGCGTGGCCACCGTCGCGTACCTGCCCTACTGCTTCTTCAACATCCTCAGTCCCCTGATGACCATCATCGTCGCTGCCATCGGGTGGAAAATCAAGCGCAAGGCCGTTTCCCTGTAATCAGAAGTTAATACCTATATTGGCGAAAAAGCAGCCGGTATGGGCCGTATCGAAGTCATCGTGGCTGACGTTCGCCAGACCGAAGTCGTAGCCCAACTCTGCATAGAGATAATCGTACTGCAGACCACAGCCGATACGCAGACCACCATCGAGCCGCTTGAAGGCATCGTCAGCAAATGAGTTGTATATCAGCCGTTGATCCTGGTCCTTGATTTTTCCGCTGACGCCCAAAGCGCCATAGACGCCGACAAACGGCTGGATGCTGGTCTCGTAGTCGAAGTTGTACTGATACTTGATGAGCAACGGCACCTCCAGATAGTTCATATTGTAGGAATATGAATCATAGAGTCCCCCCTTACCACCTTTCTCTATATATGAGAGTCCCGTTTCCAGATAGAGCGGTGTGGCAGGAGCCACCTGCAGGCCAGCCACAACACCAATGTTAACCCCTGCCTTCGGTGAACCTCCGTCCAGGTACGGATCGTCGGCATTGACGGTAGCCACCCCCAGTCCAATGCGCAGTCCGACATAGCTGTCGGAAACAGGGCGCGGAGACGCTACTTGCTGATGCGCAGCACGGGCGCAATCTTGTTACAAGGCTGTGGCAGCTGCACCTCAAGACCTTCGGCGGTCTGACGGGCAGGCAGTTTGCCGTAGCCGAGCAGATAGACGGAGGCGATGCTCTTCTTGAAGTCGGGGTTTTTCTTGGCCAGCGACTTCACCACGAGCCGACCGTCCTCGGGCCAGCCCATAGCGGTGACGTAGAGATAGCGCTTGGTCTGGTTGAAGCGGATGTCACGATGGTCCATGCCATTGTACTGCCCCTCGTTGAAGCCCTGCGCGTTGATTTCAATGTTTTTCTCGGCCACAGGGCCCTCGCCGAACTTCACCCACGGACGAGTGCCGAAGATGCTCTCGCCGTTCTGCGTCATCCAGGCCTCCAGCTCGTCGAGGAAGGCGGAGGCCTTCTCGTCGTAGGTACCGTCGGCACGCAGGGGGATGTTAAGCAGCAGGTTGCCGTTCTTCGAGACGATGTCGACGAGCTGCTTCACCAGATTGGTAGCCGTGCGATAGCCGCGATTATAAGTTCCGGTGTTGTAGTGCCAGTCGCCGATGCAGTTGCACGTCTGCCAAGGGTCGGCCATGATGGCGTTGGGCGCACCGCGCTCCACGTCCCACGTCAGTGCCTTCTTCTGCTCGTCGCTCAAGATCTTGCCGAAGACGACACCACGCGGATTCTTATTATAAAGGTGTGTGGCAATCTTCAGACCACAGTCGCTCAGCGGATAGAACGGCAGGACGGTGACGTCGAAATAGATGAGGTCGGGCTGGTAGCGGTTGATGGCGTCGATGGTTCGGTCGAAGAAGTTGGTGACAAACTCCTGTGAGGGCGGACAGGCACCGTTCTCCCAGCCCCATTGGGCGTGGATGCGACCATTGTCCCACGAGCCCTGGCTCATCGGGTGGTTCTGCTGGTAGAGCTGTTGCGGGTCGAGACCTTCCCACCATTTGCCCTTGCCGTCTTCCTTCGTCAGGTTGCCGTCGTAGTAAACACCCGCCTTGTCGCCTTTCAGGTCATAGCGCTGCGAGGGCTCGAACCAAGTCCAGGCGTGGTCGGCATGAAACGAGATGCCAAGTGGCAGGCCGGCCTTCTTGGCAGCACGCGCCCAACCCTCGAGAATATCCTTCTTAGGACCGATGTTCTTTGAGTTCCAAGGCTGATACTTCGAGTCCCAGAGGTCGTAGTTGTCGTGGTGGTTGCCCAGCACGAAGAAGTACTGCGCACCACAGCGCTTGTAACGCTCCACAAGTGCCTCTGGGTCCCACTTCTCCGCCTTGAACAGGGGCAGGATGTCCTTGTAACCGAACTCCGAGGGGTGACCGTAGTGCTCGCGGTGGTAGTTGTACTGCCCACCGCCCTCAAGATAGAGACCACGGGCCATCCAGTCGCCAGAGCCCTCCACACACTGTGCCCCCCAATGGGCCCAGATGCCGAACTTGGCATCGCGGAACCACTCGGGCGTCTGGTGCGTCTCCAGCGACTCCCATGTAGGTTCAAACTGTCCCGTCTGCATCTGCTCATGCTCCTCGGAGACGGGAATACGGTAATTCTGTGCTGTTGCCGTCAGCGCGACGGCAGTGATAGTTGTTAGTAGTAGTTTTTTCATCATTGTTTTAGGAAAAGAAGAAGCGTGTCCTTACGGGCACGCCTCTTTTATTTACGATTTAACGATTTACAATTTACGTTATTTAGCACTGAGCGAGCTTGCCGTCAGAACCGAGCACATTCACAATCTTGTGGATGTACATCTTCTTCATGTTCTCGCGAGCGGGCTTCAGATACTGACGAGGATCGAAGTCTCCAGGATGCTCAGCCAGGTGCTTGCGGATAGCAGCAGTCATAGCCAGACGAGAGTCAGAGTCGATGTTGATCTTGCAGACAGCGCTCTTAGCAGCCTTACGCAGCTGCTCCTCGGGGATACCGATAGCGGCCTCGAGCTTGCCACCGAACTTGTTGATGGTGTTTACCTCGTCCATGGGCACTGAAGAAGAGCCGTGGAGCACGATGGGGAATCCGGGGAGCTTCTTCTCAATCTCGGCGAGGATGTCGAATGCCAATGGGGGCGGAACGAGTACGCCGTTCACGAGTGTGCACTGCTCGGGAGTGAACTTGTGGGCACCGTGAGAGGTACCGATAGAGATAGCCAGAGAGTCGCAGCCCGTACGGGTAGCGAAGTCGATGACCTCCTCGGGCTTGGTGTAGTGAGACTCAGCAGCGCTGACCTCATCCTCAACACCAGCGAGCACACCCAGCTCAGCCTCAACGGTCACGTCGAACTGGTGAGCGTAGTCAACAACCTTCTTAGCCAGAGCAACGTTCTCCTCGTAGGGGAGGTGTGAACCGTCGATCATCACTGAAGAGAAGCCCATGTCGATGCAGTCCTTGCAGAGCTCGAAGCTGTCACCGTGGTCGAGGTGCAGCACGATCTCAGGATGCTCACAACCCAGCTCCTTGGCATAAGCCACAGCACCCTCGGCCATGTAGCGGAGGATAGAAGCGTTGGCGTAGTTACGAGCGCCCTTTGAAACCTGCATGATAACAGGAGACTTTGTCTCAACGGCAGCCTGTACGATAGCCTGCATCTGCTCCATGGTGTTGAAGTTGAAAGCGGGGATAGCATAGCCACCGGCTACTGCTCTCTTAAACATCTCGCGAGTGTTCACGAGACCCAAATCCTTGTAGTTTACCATTTTGATTTACAATTTGACAATTAACTATTTACGATTTATTTACCATTTCTCAATTTTCGAGCGCAAAGGTACGATTTTTTTAGTGAAGAGTGAAGAGTGAAGAGTGAAGAATTTGCTTTCGCGTGTCATTTTTGACGTTTATTTGCAGTTAGCCACGCCGAGGGCGGGAGTTTTGCAAAACGCAGTTTACAAAAACACATTGACCATTGACCATTGAACATTGAACATTGAACATTGAACATTGACCACTAAACATTGAACACTAAACGTTGAGCACTAAACACTAAACATTAAGCAACAGCCCCACCTGATGGACGACGGCAGAGACGACCCACGCCACAACGGTGGTATAGACAGCGGCGAAGGTAGCCCAGCGCCACGAGCCCGTCTCGTGCTTGATGGCCACGACGGTGGCGATGCAGGGGAAGTAAAGCAGCACGAAGAGCAGGAAACTGTAGGCCGTGAGCGGCGACAGACCCTCCAGTCCGCCAAGCACGCCCATCGTCGAGGCGACAATCTCCTTGGCGCCCACGCCACAGATAAGGCTCACGTCGAGCTGCCAGTTGAAGCCCTGAAGCATGAACAGCGGCTCCACGGCGCGTCCCATCGTACCGATGAAACTCTCCTCCAACGACGGGGCTACGCCCATCGTACCGAAGTAGCCCAGTGCCCATACCAGGATGCTGGCCACGAGGATGACGCCGCCCATCTTCTTCAGATACTCCTTACCTTTCTCCCACGTGTGACGGGCGATGGCCTTGGGCGTAGGCCAGCGGTAGGGCGGCAGCTCCATCACAAACGGTGTGTCCTCGCCCTTGATGACAAACGACGAGAACACCTTGCTCATGATAACGGCAACGACGATACCCACGACATAGAGCGACAGCATGACCCACGCCTGATACTGCAAGGCAAAGAACGTACCGGCTATCATGATGTAGATGGGCAGACGGGCCGAGCACGACATGAACGGCAGAATCATCATCGTGATGAGGCGTGAACGACGACTCTCGATGGTACGCGTCGCCATGACGGCAGGCACGTTACAGCCGAAGCCCATGATGAGCGGAATGAACGACTTGCCGTGCAGACCCATCTTGTGCATCAGCTTGTCCATGATGAACGCGGCACGGGCCATATAGCCGGAGTCCTCCATCAGCGAAATAAAGAAGTAGAGTATCAGGATCTGGGGCAGGAACACGATGACGGCTCCCACACCGGCTATGGCTCCGTCGACCACCATCGAGCGCAGCGGTCCTTCGGGCATCAGCGTATTCAATTTTTCTGACAACCACTCGACACCCATATCAATCCAGTCCATAGGGTACTGACCCAGCCAGAACGTCGTGAGGAACATCACGAAAAGAATCAGGAAGAAGATGGGGAAACCGAGGAAACGGTTTGACAGAACATTGTCTATCAGGTGGGTCATGCGATAGGTATCTTCCTTCGAACCCGTCTTGTAGCCGGCCTCCTTCAGTGCACCGTTGATGAAGCCGTATTTAGCATCCATGATGGCCGTCTCCGAGTCGTTGCCCGTCTCCTCCTTGACACGGGCCGAAGCACGGTCGCGGGCCGTCGCCAAGTCGCGGAACACCTGCATGCGCTGCTCGCCGGCCATGTGGTTGCCCAGGTAGTCGAGCACCTGACTGTCGTGCTCCAGCAGTTTCAGCGACAGGTAGCGCGTGGAATAGTGCTGACGGATGTGCTCATCGGTCTTCAGATACTTCTGTATCTCGCTGATGCCGCCCTCAATCTCATGACCGTAGTTGATATGGATATGACGGGCCTGCTTGCTCGCATTCTCATACACCTTAATAACCATGCGGAACAGGTCTTCGACGCCCATGCCGCTCTTGAACGATGTCGGCACCATCGGCACGCCGAACAGCGTGCTCAGCGTGTGGAGGTCTATCTGGTCGCCGCGACGCTCAAACTCATCGTACATATTCAATGCACAGACCATGCGCAGGTCCATATCCACAAGCTGTGTCGTCAGATAGAGATTGCGCTCCAGGTTCGAGGCATCGATGACGTTGACGACCACATCGGGCAGTTCCTCCGACAGATGGCTGCGCACATACAGTTCCTCGGGACTATAGCACGACAGCGAGTAGGTGCCTGGCAGGTCGGTGAGGTTGAACTCGTAGCCGAAGAACGAGGCATGAGCCTCCGACGCATCGACGGTGACGCCGGAGTAGTTGCCGACGTGGCCGTGGGCTCCCGAGGCGAAGTTGAACAACGAGGTCTTGCCACAGTTGGGGTTACCGACAAGGGCGACGTTGATGCGACGACGACGACGCAGGGCGGCACTGCGCAACTCACTATCCGTCAGCGGCTTGACATCCTCTTCAAGTACGCCGCCAGCCTCCTGTTTCAGCTGCTTGGCCTCTTCTTCAGACACCACCTCGATCATCGCTGCCTCGTCGTGACGCAGCGACACCTCGTAGCCCATGAGCTTATACTTCACCGGGTCTTGCAACGGTGCATTGAGCAACACCTCTACGGTCTTGCCCCTTACAAAGCCCATCTCAATGATGCGCTTGCGGAATCCGCCGTGTCCTAGGACCTTGACGATGACGCCGCTTTCTCCTGTTTTTAATTCAGATAACTTCATAAAACCATTTTTTCTTTTTCCAGCGGCGACAAAGGTACGAAAAAAAACGCACAAACGCTTGCTAATTCAGAAAAAAGTGTACCTTTGCAGCCAAAATGGACGACAAGCGCTATCTTCAGACCCTCATCCGCGAGGGCGAGCACCAGCAGCAGGACTTCAAGTACCGGGTGTCCGACGCCATGAAGCTGGCCAAGTCTGTATCGGCCTTTGCCAATACCGACGGTGGCCGTCTGCTGATAGGTGTTCGCGACGGCGACGCGGCGACGCGCCTGATTACGGCAGACTACGGCAGACTACAGCAATTACGGTCGTGACAATAAACCGGCGCAATGCGTATGTAAATATTTTATCATAACACTTTACGGACAGAGCAATGTTCTGAAACCCCGATAAACACTGGGGTTGCGAAAGGGGCCGAGTTTTGCACGAAACTCATGGAGATACTTTTGTATCTCATGGAGAAATTTCCGTAACTCGTTGAGTTTTGAAATTTTCTCGTAGGGCCTATATGGAGATGTGTTAATTTTGTAATAAGATTTCAGAATCTACCATGTCTTATCCCAGAACATTGTGACATGTGACATGTGACATTAAGCAGAAAATATTTAGTGCAATAAGAATCTTATATATTATATATATATTATAATATATATATAATATATATAATATAATACTTGCTAATTGTCACTTTCACCTATTTTGCACACAAAAAAATACCCTTAATGTCACATGTCACATGTCACGTTCCGGTTTACGCCGTCACTCACCCATGTACTGTCCGATGAAGAAGATGGCACCCGTGGACTGCTCGCTGATGACGTAGAGGAACGGACGAACGTTAAAAAAGGTTACGGGCGTAAAGACGGTGGCTGCGCCCTTTGCGTTAATTTCTCTGAATATTCCACGAAACGTGCACGTATTTGCAGGAAAAATTGTAACTTTGCATTCTATTAGTAATAGGAATAAAAAGAACAATGGCTTGCATACTACATATTGAAACAAGTACCGACGTGTGCTCGGTAGCCGTCAGCGAGAACGGACAGGTCATCTTCCAGCAGGATGACCACTCTGGCCCCAACCACGCCGAACGGCTGGGAACGATGGTCGACGAGGCCCTGTCGTTCACCGACAGCCACGCCATCCCCTTCGACGCCGTGGCCGTGAGCTGCGGCCCCGGCTCGTACACCGGTCTGCGCATCGGCGTGTCGATGGCCAAGGGCGTCTGCTACGGCCGTAACCTGAAGATGATCAGCGTACCTACGCTGGAGCTGATGTGCGTCCCCCTGCTGCTGGGAGAGAAGATTGAGGAGGGCGCCCTGCTGTGCCCCATGCTCGACGCCCGTCGCATGGAGGTCTATGCCGCACTCTACGACCGTGCCCTGAAGCCGGTACGCGAGGTGGGTGCCGACGTCGTGGACCAGAACACCTACCGCGAGTGGCTGGACCGTCAGCCCGTGTACTTCTTCGGCAACGGTGCCAAGAAGTGCATGGAGACCATCAACCACCCCAACGCCCGCTACATAGATGGCGTGGAGCCACTGGCCAAGTGGATGCAGCCGCTGGCCGAGCGCCGTTTCCTGCAGGAGCAGTTCGAGGACGTGGCTTACTTCGTGCCGTTCTATCTGAAGGACTTCGTCGCCAAATTACCGAAAAAATTACTGTAAAAGGCTATTGGCCTCAGCCATCAACTTTTAGCAAAAGAGAACTATATGGATATCAAAGGATTAGACTACAACACACAGCGCGAGCATCTCGCCATGCCGGAATATGGTCGTGAGATACAGAAGATGGTCAATCTGGCCGTCGGTCTGCCCACAAAGGAGGAGCGCACCGTCTGCGCCCAGACCATCGTCCGACTGATGGAGACGAAGATGCCACAGCTGCGCGGCAACGCTGACTATGAGCAGACGCTCTGGGACCATCTGTACCTGATGAGCGACAAGCAACTCGACATCGACTGGCCCTTCGACGTGTCGGAGGCCGAGAAGATTCACACGAAGCCCGAGCCGCTGCCGTTACCCCAGAACAGGATTCGCCAGCGCCACTACGGCAAGCTGATTGAGGAGCTGTTCGAGCAACTGAAGCAGATGTCCGAAGGACCGGAGCGCGACGAGCTGGCGCGTCTGACGGCCAACCAGATGAAGCGCGACCTCGCCACATGGGGCCACGGGTCTATGGACGACGAGAAGGTGGCCGACGACCTGGCACGCTTCACCGACGGCGTCATACAGCTCGACCTGAACAATTTCACCTTCGAGAAAGTGACCGTTGTCAACAACGAAGGCGGCAAGTCAAAGAAAAAGAGAAAGTAACGCTATGGCAGCATTCGTCATCGAGGGCGGACATCCGCTGAGCGGCACCATCACCCCGCAGGGCGCCAAGAACGAGGCCCTGCAGGTCATCTGTGCCACGCTGCTGACCAGCGAGGCGGTGACCATCCACAACATTCCTGACATCCGGGACGTCAACAACCTCATACAACTGCTCAAGGATATCGGGGTGAAGATAAAACCTGCCTCTGGGGGTGGGTACACCTTCCAAGCCGACGCGTTGAACCTCGACTATCTGGAGAGCGACGAGTTTGTACACAAGTGTGCCCAGCTGCGCGGTTCGGTACTGATGATTGGTCCGCTGCTGGCACGCATGGGCAAGGCCGTCATCACAAAGCCCGGTGGCGACAAGATCGGGCGCCGTCGCCTGGACACCCATTTCCTGGGATTCGAGAAGCTCGGTGCGAAGTTCAACCATGTAGATGGACGCGACGTCTATGAGATTAGCGCCAAGCGCCTCAAAGGCACCTACATGCTGCTTGACGAGGCATCGGTGACCGGCACGGCAAATATCGTGATGGCAGCCGTCTTTGCCAAGGGCACCACCACTATTTACAATGCTGCCTGCGAACCATACGTACAACAGCTCTGCTCAATGCTCAACCGCATGGGAGCACAGATTAGCGGCATCGGCTCCAACCTGCTGACCATCGTGGGCGTCGACTCACTGCATGGCACGGAGCACCGCATTCTGCCCGACATGATTGAGGTAGGCTCATTCATCGGCATGGCAGCGATGTGCGGCGACGGCATCCGCATCAAGGATGTGGCCGTCGAGCATCTGGGCATCATCCCCGACGCGTTCCGTCGCTTGGGCGTGAAGATTAAGGTGGAGGGCGACGACCTGTGGATTCCCCGTCAGCGCCACTACGAGATACAGTCGTTCATCGACGGCACCATCATGACGCTGGCCGATGCCCCGTGGCCCGGCCTGACGCCCGA
>Ga0247611_10009442_pt1 | contig 11727 bp, 16 predicted proteins | sample 177DNAGHGhighgp2_FD_192422 | JGI IMG/M metagenome (GOLD analysis project Ga0247611, IMG submission 192422) | Sheep rumen microbial communities from Palmerston North, Manawatu-Wanganui, New Zealand - 1770 DNA GHGhigh gp2 | ecosystem: Host-associated > Mammals > Digestive system > Stomach > Rumen... | reverse complement strand
TGAAAAAATTTACAAAAAAGTTTATAATTTATTTGTAAGATTGAGAATAAAGCTTTTAAAGATAAGAATGGGTGAGTTCCTGTAGAGATGACACGATATCGTGGTTGGGATATATTCTTTAATTTTTTGTCTTGAAAAAGTTTTTAAGCATAAAACCCTCATAAAAAACAAGATGCGAGTAGCTGTTGTGGGTTATCTGAAGGCTACCACAAAGAGATTATTTATAAATCTCTTTGCTCCCTTTAAAAGGGAGGCTTGTAATTCTTAAACCACATATCCTGTGTTACGGTTCTCGAAGTAGTGCACGACTAAGAGTATAAGGTACACCAGTCCAGGGCTAATTTGCAATAATCGTTTTGGATAATGTCGTATGGTATGGTTCGGCTGAAATTTGGGTTTTTGGGTTATAACTTTTCTGTTACTATGCAGTATAATAGTAGGATGGCAACCTGCGTGAGATTGTCAAGATGATCTTGAAATCAGATAATCTTCCATATAGCCAACTTTTGTTCCCTTCGTCTAATGGTTAGGACGATACTCTCTCCGAGCATAGAAGTTTGGTTCAAATCCAGCAGGGAATGTAGTATGATAAATGAGGAAGAATTTACAAAAAACGATATAGAAGAAAAAATAGAATTGTTTCAAAATGGGATAAATGTTTTGAAACAATCTATAAAAAACAAAAAAGAAATAAACCATAATGAAGTTCTTATGTGGAAAGCTTTGGAAGATATTCGTAAAAGGATTTCCGAAGAATATGCTATAAAAGAAAAAACACATCAAAATACTTCCGAAGTTAAAGAAAAATATTCTTTTTTGATGAAAACAATTTATGAATATAATATACTTCTTAATGAATATAATAAATTTGCCAAAAAAAAGTTAAAAACTTTTGGAGATTATTTTAGAAGTATAGGAGTTAAAACAAGAAAAAGTTCTGTTAAATCTTGTTTTAATTATTGAGGAAAATATGAATGAAATTTTAACAATAGAAGAGATAAAACAGTTTCTCGAAGAAACAAATACTCCGATTATTGCGGAATATAATTCAGAGAGTGAAAAAAAGAAACAAATCGATTCATTAATTGAAAATAAATAATTTTGTTTCTTTCTTCTAATGGTTAGTAAAGTGCTCTCTCCGAGTAATAATGTTTGGTTCAAATCCAGCAGGGAATGTAGTATGAGGTTGAAATGTATTCAGAAGAATATATAGAAAACAAAATAGAAAATTATATTAACAGCTTAGTAAAATCAACTTCTATTTTAAACCGTGATAATGTTGAATTTCATAATGAAATGAAACTTGAAAATTTTGTTACAGAAATAAAACCTTTTTTGGAAAATTTAAAAAATAAATCTTTGATAAAGAAATTATCCAAAGCAATATACGATTATAATGTTGCTTTGTATGATTATAACAAAAGAAATGGAACTAATTATCAAGGTATAGGTAATTCTTTTAGAAAAGCAGGAATTGAAGGAACTGAAAATAAATTTTCTGTAAAATCTTGTTTTAACTATTAAGGAATATAAAATGAATGAAGAACTTTTTGATATAGAAGGTGAAAACAAAATACCAGAAAACAAAAAAGGAAATGTTGAACAAGAAATTCTAACACTTGAAGAAATAGAAAAACTTTTATTTTCAATTTTGGAAAACAAAAAATAAATAATTTTGTTCCCTTCGTCTAATGGTTAGGACGATGTTCTCTCCGAATATAAATGTTTGGTTCAAATCCAGCAGGGAATGTAAAAGACAGCAGGAGTGCCTTTGATAAAGGTGCTCTAAGACACTTACTAAATACTATGCCTAAAGAAACTAATAATGGTGTTTCATTAGAGGAATGGCCTGCTGACTGTCCAAGTGCGGTTTGGACAAAATTTTCTTGACAATTTTTAAATTTTAAATTATAATTAGCTAATCGTAAGTTAATATAAACGGAGGAAAATATGATGGTATTATACGGAAATTATTTGAATACAGAAAATACTCATAGTGAATATTATGATAATACTATCATAGTGGCTACATCGTCATAATTAAATTATAATTATGATGTTTGAATGGTAGCCACTGAAATTAACTCAGTGGCTTTTTTAATCGGTTGATGGTGTAATGGCAGCCACGACGGATTCAAAATCCGTTTCCGAAAGGAGTGAGAGTTCAAGTCTCTCTCAACCGACTTTTAAATATTTGTTTATGGTTCCGTCGTCTAACGGTTTAGGACAACTGGTTTTCATCCAGTAAATGGGTTTTCGACTAACCTCGGAACTATATTATTTTAGCTTTAAACTTTGATAATGAAGCTCGGAATTTGAAATTTGCTCAATTTTAATTATTGAGAGAAACAGGAGTGGGAGCGTCCTGTAAAGCTGTTAAATTCAACAATTGATATCAATTGTTGAATAAATAAGCTAAAAACTTTTATAGAAGAAGTTAGAAGTTTTTTTGGGAACTTAACTCTAACGGTTAGAACGGAGGATTGAGTTGATTAAATAAATATGGTTTGTGAATTTTGTGGAAAAGAAGTGAGTTTAGCAAGAGGAAACTTTACTAGGCATGTACGGTATTGTAAAAAGAATCCAAACAGAATACCTCCTAAAAAAAGAACTATTCCAGAAGAAATACGTAAAAAGATTTCTGAAGGTATGAAAAAAGCTCATGCAGAAGGAAGAGCTCATAATATAGGTGAGTGCAGATGGAATAATAAACCTTCATATCCAGAACAATGGTTTATAAAGGTTATTAAGAATGAAGGTTTGGATAACGAGTATATAAAAGAAATGCCTTTTCATAAATTTTCGTTAGACTTTGCCTGGCCTAAAAAGAAAGTTTGTCTAGAAATTGATGGAGAGCAACATGATAGGTTTGAGGAACAAAGAAAAAGAGATCTTGAAAAAGATAGACTTCTTAAAGAAGAAGGGTGGTTAGAATTAAGAGCTTCTTGGATTTGGATTTGTAATAATTCAAAAGATTTTATTTCTAGTGTTAAAAAGTTATTAAAAAGACAATTACCTATAGAAGAAATAGAGGCTATGAAAGTTTTTCTTTTATCCAATAAAGAAAAACAACGATTGGAAGATGAAAACAGAAAAAAACAGATTGCTGAAGCTAAGAAAAACGGAACTTTGACAAAAGACGGAAAACTTAGTGGAAACAAATTGTCTTTTGACGAATTGAACCGACGAAAAGAAATAATTCTTAATTGCGGTGTTGATTTAACTAAGTATGGTTGTCTTTCAGAAATTGAAAAAGTAACTGAATTGACAAGAAGGCAAATAAAAAATACTATGAAATATTTTAATATAAAATATCGTAGTCATGGTTAAGTAGCTCAAAGGTAGAGCAGATCCCTGTTAAGGATAAGGTTGGGATTTCGAAATTCCCCTTAACCGCTATAGTAGAGTTTTAATGATAGTAGGTTTTGTGCTCATATTAAAAACTTTCTATAAGTGAGTAATTAAAAAGACAATCTAACAGTAAGACACTTTTTAATGAAAGCGAATTACGGAATGTGGGCCAAAGGTTGGTCGCTTGTTTTGGGAACAAGATTATGTTAGTTCGAGTCTAATCATTCCGATTAAATGGGGCTGTGGAGCATCTGGTTAGCTCGGTAGATTGTCACTCTACAGGTAGCGGGTTCAACCCCCGCCAGTCCCGTTTAACGGTCGTTCCGATACTTTTGCAGAGTTTAGGAAATGAGGTGATGAAAGAGTAAGTTAGTAGTAATGCCAGTGTTGGTAATCTTCTAGACGAGAAAGCAGCTGCAAATGTTAGTATTGTTTTATAGAAGAGGAAACGAAAACTGAGGGTATTGTCTAAAGTGGGGTTCGACTCCCTGCCGACCGACTAAAAGGAGTTTTTATGAATTTTGATGAACTTATAAATGATAGTTTGTTCTCTATTAAACAAATTAAATTATTGTTAAGTAAATCAATTTCAAGAGATTTCTATGAAAGTAAAAATGAGTTTGAGTACGATTTACTAAATGAAGAAGATGTAAATCAAAAAGAACTAAATAGATTGCTTATAAGAGTTTCAAATAATATAATTAATATGGCTCATTCTTTAAAAAATGGCAATGTTAATTTTAATTTAAAAACTTTTAAAGAGTTTATTACAGATGTGATACACATTAATACAAAATTTCATAATGATGATAACTTATCAAAATTGTCTTGTAAATTACAAGATGATTTAATGGCTAATCTTATGGAATTAAACAAACAGATAATTGAATGGAATAAAAAATATGAAAATAAAATTCCAACAATTTCTGATGTTAGAAAAATGATAAATGAAGAAAAAGAAAATTTTTTCAATCATTTTAATTATTAAATTACGACGCTGGGTAGAGGAGTGGCTTCTCAGCAGGCTCATAACCCGTCTTCACCAAAAGTGATAACGTTGGTTCGAATCCAACCCCCAGCTATAATAATTAGGGCAGATAGGTAAGTGGTTAAAACCAACGGTCTGTAAAATCGTCGCTTAATGCTTCGCAAGTTCAAATCTTGCTCTGCCCATAAATCCTGCTGTGATAAGCGAAGCGGTGGTCAGTCCGTGCAAAAATGCTTAATGAGCTTTGATTGTTAGTCAGGTGGTTTAAGATATTAGTTCTCCGACTGAACAATATCTCCTTAGCTATGAGGGTTAGCCTTGCCAGCAAATAGCTTTATCGCAAAAGTGCGGTAAATCGACACTGTGGATATCCAGAAGTTTAGCAGAGGTTCTAACTGGGTGTAGGTATTTAAACTGCTTATGCATCATTGGTGTTAGCGGTTAGCATTCCTGATTTCCAATCAGGCGGGAGGGATTCGAATTCCCTATGATGCTTGAGTGCAGCAGCGTCTTGGATAGCACGTTACAGGGACTAATATAATTGTATAAAGAAGTTAGCCAGAGGATATGGTAACATACCTCGTTCTAAGACTAGAGTATTGGGCGGGTTTGGGCCGATGGAAGGTACTCAAAAGCCATATTAGTATAAGAGATGCGCTTTGTAGGAAGGTGATGAACCAGTGCTTATACAAAACAATAAATCCGTGGTAGCGCTAACTCGGTTGTTGTATGGTTTTAATGGTTGGTTGGGGGAGAGGTTTAACCCAGCAGATTGCTAATCTGCCGTGCCTAATAATGGGCACCGTTGGTTCAAATCCAACACCAACCGTATAGAAGTGTTCGCAACAAAAAAATAATATTATAGAATATTATTTTTTAGTGAATAGGTATCTATAAAAATAACGGAAGAAAATCTTCCAAATATTGCTGGTTTGCTAGAGAGGTTGAATAGAATAGATTTGTAATCTATTGCTGCAAAAGCCGTCGGGGGTTCGAATCCCTCAGCCAGCTTAATTACATCGCTGGGTATCACTAATGGTTAAGTTGCTTGGCTCATAACCAAGTGTCTGTAATGGACTTGTGGGTTCGAATCCCATTCCAGCAATAGAGTGATTGTTTTGCCAAGAGCAAAATAATTAAGGTGGTGAGCAAAAATCACTAATCTTTTCGAAGAAAAGATACTAAATATATAATAACGAAAAAAGGAAGTACTGGTAATGCTTTCATTCTTCTAAACAAACAAATAGGAATGATATTTGAATGTCTGATAAATTAATCATATTCGACGAAGCACGACATAAAGTTCTCAAAATAAGAATCTATCCAAATACAGAACAGATTATTCTCATCAATAAGACATTCGGCTCTTGCAGAAAGTTGTATAATGAACACTTACAAGAAAGAAATGAATTCTATATAGACAATATACTTCCTATTCCTAAAGAAGAAAGAAAAACAAAATTAAAAGAAATCTATAAGAAGTTCAAACCAAAAACAGAAAAAGAATGGAAAGAAATTTATCCTTATATGAAAGAAGTATCTTCTGTTGCTTTACAACAAGCAAGAATGGACTGTGATAATGCTTTTGTGAATTTTTTCAAATCAAATAATGGTTCAAGAAAAGGAAAATCTGGTTTTCCTAAATTCAAATCAAAAAGAGACAATAATCAATCATATAGAGAAGTAACAGTGAATGATTCTTACTTGAACTTTGAAGAAAGAAAATTGAAACTTCCTAAAATTGGTGAATTACAATTCAAAGATAGAAAGTTTCCTACTTGGTGGGATAGAAAGACAAAATTATGCTCAATGACAGTTGAAAAGAATTGCTCAAATCAATATTATGTAGCAATTCTTTTTAAAGTTCAGAAAGCAGTTCACAAGATTGATAACAGAGAAAAGTCATTAGGTATGGACTTTAGTCCTGCTGAAATGTATATAAATAGTGATGGTCTTAGTGGAAAAAATTTTGGATATATAGCACAAAAACAAGCACATCATAAGCAGTTACGAAAACTTTCAAGAAGATTAGCTAAGAAGCAAAAAAGTTCAAATAATCGAAACAAGGCGAGAATCAAGCTTGCGAGATTAGAAGAACATATTGCTAATAGCAGAAAAGATTGGATTGAAAAAGAAAGTTTAAGATTAGTCCGAACTTATGAAAGAATTGTAGTTGAAGACCTTAATTTAAAAGGAATTTCAAAATTCCTAAGAAATGCCAAAAATATGAATGACACTTCTTGGGCAACTTTTGTATTGAGATTACAATCAAAAGGACAGGACTACAACTGCAAAGTCATCAAAGCGGACAGATATTTCCCAAGCTCAAAACTTTGTAGCAAATGTGGTTGGAAATATGAAAAGCTAAAACTTTCAGAAAGAAAATGGGCTTGTCCTGAATGTGGAACTAATCACATAAGAGATGTGAATGCTGCAATTAATTTGAAAAATTATGTACCGATGGAAGGTCGGGAATTTACGCCTGTGGAGAGTGATAAAGTCAAAAGCTTAGCATTACTTGCTTTGCAAGTTGGCTCACTCAATGAAGCAGGAAACCACTCACAGGCGACTAGTGGTAGGAATGTTCTCGGTCTTTAGCCGAGGGCAGGCTTCAAGGTGGTTGTCGTTCAAAGGAAGGACGGAAGTTTGTGGAACTTTTAATCTGGTGTCAGGATCCAGCAACCACATTTTTGTTCTTGAAAATTTTTTCTTTTTAAGTTATAATAATTTTAAGGAATTAAAAATGAGATTACTTATAGATTTTGATAAAGACAGCAAACCAAAAGAATGGTGTTATTTTAGTAAAAACTTCATAACAAAAAAATTTAGATATTTAACTTCTTTTATACCACTTGATAAAGACAGTTATCTTCGAAAAGAGTTTGATTTTCTTCCAGATGTAGAAAATACAGCTTTTTTGGATGGGCCTGATTATAATTGGAAAGCTATAAAAGTTTTTAAAGGAAAGAAATATACAGTAGCGAATATTCTATATCCAGATTGGGATATTTTTGAAAAAAATGGTTTCGAGCTTTTACCAAACAAACCAAAAAATACTTTCTATCATTTTGTTATGATTAGGAGGAATTTTTAATGAAACTTGAAGAAGCATACAATTTAGCAAAAACATTAGCAGAAGAAAGAGGTGGTGGGGAAAATGACGGTTTTAAAGTTCAGCTTGGTGAAAACGAAGGAGAGAATATTCCACATTTCCATCTTTTCAATAATGAAATTGGTAAAAAGAAAAAGAAAACAGCAATAAGGCTTGATATGCCATATTATTTTCTTCACGGAGATAAAACATACATTCTTAATTCAAAAGAAAGAAAAAATCTTATTGCTTGGTTAGACGCTAAACCAGTTAATTCAAAAATGAATAAAAATAATGAAACTGGTGAATTTCCTAAAAATAACTGGGAAAATCTAAGAAATATGTGGAACAATTATTACCCACAAGCAAAGATAACTTGTAATAAAATAGATTATTCTACTCTTTGTAAAGATTATAAACAAAGATAAAAAGCTTGAAAATTTTTTCTTTTTAAGTTATAATAATTTAGTAATCAGCTTGAACAAATTATCGAAATTGTTATAAAGGAGACATAACAATGTAGAGGGCGGATAGAACTGGTGCCTATGTGAAATCCAGTTTGGATTGCTTAATACTGCGTTTAGTTTAAAAGCAAGCAGGTGTGAAAAGCAAAGGGCTAAATCAAAGGTGAAATCCTTCACACATTTAAGACAACACCATAAAAGCCTAACAACGGTTCAATCGGTTTACCAATAGTGTGATTACTTTCTGAGACGACAGCATTTGAAAATAATAATAACGGTCAAGATGAAAGGACAGAAAACCGACGGGAAGTATTTAAAAGATTTCTGGCGATAGCTGTGAGTTAAGTCTCTCACATTTAATCCGTGCTTCGCCTGCTATTCGGTCAGTGCCGCAACTGGTTGAGACGGAACAGACTTAGAATCTGTAAGCAATAAAATGCTTGTGTGGGTTCGAATCCCACTTGACCGATTAAAGGCATAAGAAGTTCCTATTTTATACATATGGGTTTGTTTTTACTTCTCGCCTTTTTCTTGACAATTTCTTAATTTTAAATTATAATTTAAGAAATTGACATATTCTCCTGTAGTGTAGCGGTCGCACTCAAGAATTTGGATCTTGCAGGCTGGGTTCGAGTCCTAGTGGGAGAAATCTTATGTAGTGTAGTTGGTAAGCACGAGACCTGTATGGTCTTAGATGCGGGTTCGAGTCCTGCCATAAGAGCTAATGGCACTGTAGCTCAACTGGATAGAGCATTTGCCTTCTCGTATACATTTGATAGTTGTTAAATAATTATTTGTAGCAAAGTGTATAGGAGAAGCAAAGGGTTGGGTGTTCGAGTCACCCCAGTGTCAAAAATGTTCTAATAGTTTAATGGATAGAACAAGAGTTTCCTAAACTCTAAGTCAAGGTTCAATTCCTTGTTGGAACTTAAAAGGTGCTAAATAGCACAGGAGAAAAGATGGCAAAATTTGGAAAATGGGATGTAAATGAGACCAGACCTTACGGAGCTCCTGACAAGGATACTAAAAACATTGTAGAAGGTGGAACTGAATTTGGCGGAACAGCAAAAACAGATATTTCTGCCGAAGCAAAAACAGATATTTCTGCCGAAGCAAAAAAAGTTTTAGTTAATGTAAGCTGGTTGGAGTAGATGTAAAACCATTTGCTTTGCTTGCCACACAGGTAGTTAAAGGTGTTAACTATGTATTTGCTGCTGAAGTTACAAAAGTAACAAAAGAAGCGGAAAAAGAATTTGCTATCGTTACGGTTAATGCTTTGACAAATAAAGTAGCATTTACAGGAGATTTGCTCACATCAGATGTTGAGGTTTCTCTTGGAAAACCACTTGGTGAGTGGCCGTAATCTTAAAATATTTGTATGGTTGTCTGGCTTTGTGAAGACCCTGAAAATATTAAATTACAGAAATAGGAATACCAGACAAATAAGCTATTTCTGATGGGATGCTCCGCCCTGACTTCTATTGGCGTTTGGGGAGACAGAAGTAGCTGAATAAGCAAAGAACTAAAGGTGAGAATTTATGCAGTAGTTACTAAAAGTATGACGGTTAAGTGGAAACTCCGCTTCCGTAGGACTGCCAAGGCACGGACTGTAATCTTAGCTGATTATACCTACCAGTAAAGGTGTTAAGAAGAAACACATAATTCTTAACTGATTTAAATATCAACCAAGACCTTGCGAGCTGAGTTTGTGTAAAACGAGAACTCTTAAAGTAGCCAAACTACATCGGACAAAGCCACTCATATGAGTGGCTTTTTAATTTTGAAAATTTTTATATTTTTTGTTATAATAAATAAAAGAGGAAAAATATATGAGTATTATGTCAGATGGATTAAAGGCAAAAAAAATTCTTGCTGATATTCTAAATGGTAGAATAAATTCTTTTGAAGAAGTTAAAGACAAGCTTGGCAAAGGGAAATTTTATACTGCTTGGGCAAAAAATATTTGGGAAGATCATAGTACAACTATGCCATCTGCCGATGGAAAGATTAGATATCCAAAAGTAATAAAAGAATTTAGGTTTGTTTCAGACGATAAATATTTTGTTGTTAATTCTGATTCAAAAGCAGAAGCTGCTGATAAAGTATATAAAATTACAGGAAAAGAAGTAAAAGAAACTGACACTAAATTTCAAGTAAAATGGATTAAAGTTAATTAGTATGAAAGATTTAATTACTCTGCTTGAAAGTTCTCTTAGTAGAACAAAACAATATATGGAAAATTATGATTGCTGTACTATTAGTGCTTTTAGACCAGAAGATGAAAATGGAAATGAATTAACTAAAAAACAAAAGAAAAATAGAAGTGGAGAATTAGGAAAATATCTCCAACAAAAAGGGTATATTCATTTTTTAGTTGATGGAAGTTGGGTAGATGGTTATGGAACTGATACGCAGAAAGAGAGTAAAGAAATAACATATTTTGTTGTTAATAATTTAAAACAAAATTTTGATGAATTTGTTAATGATATGAAACAACTTGGAAATAAATATGATCAAGATTCTATAATGATATATCCAAAAGGAAAGAAACCATATCTTATTGGAACTTCTAAAAGAGAAAATGCTTTCCCGTCTTATAATCAAAAAGAGCAATTAGGGAAAGTCAAATTTGGAAAAGAAGCAGAGTTTATGACAAGAGTAAATGGAAGACCGTATTCGGCATCTGTAAAATCAATTTTTAATTATTAAATTTAAAACTACTTCTTATATAAGAAGTAGTTTTTTAGTTTTGAAATTTTTTGTATTTTTTGTTATAATAAATAAAAAAGAAAAATACAATGTATGGTATTATAGAAATTTCAAAAGCTGTTCACGAGGAAACATTAAAAACAGGTTCAAGAAGTAATAAAAGATTGAAAGTAGCTCATGATATGATTGCTTCTGATATTATGGAAAAAATTTCTTCTACCAAAAAAGCAAATATAGAAATTAAAAGACTTTCGGAAAATAAAAATATAAGTGGTGAAGCAACAGTTTTGTATGGAATAAATAGCAAAAAAACTGTAGATTTTGCTATTTATAAAAAAGGAAAATTGATGTTTGTTGGAGGAACTAAATTCATAGAAAGTTCTTATAACAAAAATAGCAATAATTATTGTGAAAGTGAATTTGCCCAAGCATCTTTACTATCAAAAAATATTCCATATTTCAGCATAACAACAATTCCTAAAACAATCTCTTCGGAAGTATCAAAACATAACGATTTATATCTTGATATAGAAACAATTCCAAATGTTTTATTATGTTGTTGTTTTATTGACAATTTTGAGAGTGTTGATTATACTTATGGAATGTCTTACGATAAGCTAATTTCTAAATTAGCAGAGGTTTTAAATGAATAAAAAAGATGGAGTAGTATATACGCCAGTAGAAATTGTTAAAGAAATGCTTTCAAAAATTAAAATCGGAAAGGAAATTTTGGAACCTTCTTGTGGAGAAGGCGCTTTTCTAAACGAAATAGATTGCGACAGCAATATTGATGGTTTTGATATTGATAAAGAGGCTTTGTTAAAAATAAAGAATAAAAAAGTAAATATATATTGTGAAGATTTTTTAACACATATTTTTTCAAAAAAATACGATACCATTATAGGAAACCCGCCTTATATTAAAATTCAAGATTTAGACAGTAAATATAGAGAATTTTTACAAAAGAATTTTTACTCTTGTTCTTCTGGAAATATTGATATTTTTTATGCTTTTATAGAAAAGTGTATCTCTCTTTTAAAAGAAAATGGGGAAATGATTTTAATTGTTCCAAATTCTTGGATTTTAAACAAGTCAGCAAAAAACCTAAGAGAAATACTTAGTAA
>Ga0247611_10009439_pt1 | contig 11730 bp, 10 predicted proteins | sample 177DNAGHGhighgp2_FD_192422 | JGI IMG/M metagenome (GOLD analysis project Ga0247611, IMG submission 192422) | Sheep rumen microbial communities from Palmerston North, Manawatu-Wanganui, New Zealand - 1770 DNA GHGhigh gp2 | ecosystem: Host-associated > Mammals > Digestive system > Stomach > Rumen... | reverse complement strand
AGGTATGTGCGAGGTATGTTGTATAAAAGGTCGGCGACAGTGTTCAAGCCTGACTTGCGCAATTTCTCGAGTCGCTTGGGACCGAGTCCGGGCAGATTGACTAAATCCATTTAATTGCCAGCTCTGTTTTGTTCTTGCTGTTTCTTGGCTTCTTCCAATCGCTTGCGAGCCTTGTCTCTAGCGTTGTCACCGACGATATTCATATTTTTCCAAGTGATGAGGTGAATCGGATTGCCCTTCTCATCCTTGAAGCCAAAATTCCTCGTGTCGATGGCGCTGATTGCCTTGTTGAGGCTTGCGATGACGTTGTTGATGTTCTCGATGAGTTCTTTGGATTGCAACAAAGTCTCGGAGTCGATACCCTTCTCGATGTTCGTAATAATCTGGTTTGTCTTTTCGGCGTTTGTAGAAAGCGATATGATGACGGAATCGACGAGCGTCATTTTCTCGTTAACCGCCGCCGTAACCGTCTTGATTGCCGTATCCGCCTGGAGTGCCGTTTTTGTCAAGGCCTTGCTGGAATTGTTCATCTGTTTGAAAAGCTTGTTCAGCTTGGGGCCAAGCGCCTCGACTGTTTTTTCCGTATGCGCAAACAAGTCCTCGATGGAATGCATCGTTTCTTCATAGACTTCAGTGGCAGACTTGTGTGTGGAATCTCCTAGTGCAAGCGCGAGGACCATTGTGCGTATGATTTCAAGCTGGTCGTTGACGTTTTCGATAAAGCGAAGTGTTTCGGCGATGCCTGGTTCAAAGTTCCCCTGGAACACATGGTCTTCCGGCATGATTTGCCCAGTTTTGGATGGAATGATTTCGAGGCGGCGTTGCCCCATGAGGGCATAGTTCACGTTGTTGAATTGCGTGCCTTCGCGGAGCGGGAGCGGCTCATTGAACTTGATTTTTACGCGGGAACGATCTTTAAGCCAGATGACTTCGCCGATGGTTCCGATGATGTACCCGCGAACGACAACTGGGTCTTCGGGCTGTAATGAACCGAGTTCCTTGAAATCGACAAGCGCAGTGTGGTTGACTTTCTGGTCTGCAGACCACATGCCAAATGATATACCGGCAAAAATGCCTGCAAATACTAGAAGTGAAATGTAACCAAGCGCTCTGTCCGAAATTTTCATGTTTTGAAAATAGAAAAAATGAATCTATATTTCGAAAGAGGTCCCGAATGAAATTGCGCTTTTTGCTTGCTTTTGTCTTGTGTTTGCCGCATTTGACGGTTAAATCTTTTGCTGAAGATGTTACGGATGTCTTCGGATTTCAGAAATTTTTCGAGACGAAACCGGGAACAGTTTCTTGGACATCGGAACATTGGGCGAACGGTCATGCGCGGACTTTTGCTGATTGGTCGGATGATCCTGATGATCCGCTGCAATGGTCGGACAGCCGTGGCGTCGATGGGGAAGGTTACAAGGTCGATGGCAAGGGCGTGATGCAAATGCTGGGTGTGGGGCCCCGTTTCCATATCAACGGACAACGCGAATGGGCTCCCCAAAAGCAGTTCTTCTTGAATACGGAATATACTGCTTATTTTATGCGAAATGAAACTGGCGGGAAAAATTACGGCGGTATGGTCGTCGGTGTCCGCAGTGGCGCTTTAGGGCATGGTTCCAGCGGCGGCAACAATTGCGACGCCAATACATATTACGCTCGTTTCCGTAATGATGGCCGTTGGGATTTCGAAAAGGAGTGGAAGCACCCGGCGAGTTATTACCGTAGCGGTTCGGGGATTGGTAAACAAGATTTTTTGTGGGGAGGAAATCCTTTGCCGTTAAACAAGTGGATTGGCATGAAATACATTGTCTATAACAAGGATGAATCGACCGTCCGCCTGGAACTTTATATTGATTCGACGAGTAACGCGACCCCGCCGGGCAAGTGGGAACTTGTGGGAATCGCCGAAGATGCGGGGAAGGATTGGTCTGGTGCCGAAGCGGGGGCCGCAAAGGTTGATGGCTGCAAGGATTACAACGGTCTTGAAAATGCGTACGATGCAATCTTGAAGGGCGGGGGTGTCATCATCATGCGCACGGACGAAGACCATCCGTTTTACAAGTTCGTCACAATACGTGAAATCGACCCGGCAAAACCGATAAAGGGTGATGGCACGACATTGGTTCGACCGGCGACCCGCCGTGTCGCCCAAAGCGTTCACGAAAAGTTGAACATCAAGTACTTTGATTTGCTAGGCCGAGCTCTCCCATTTACAAAACACTAAAAACAAACAGTTACTGGATTCTTCCTCCCGTCGGCCGTCAGGATGACGCTACAAACTTCTAACTTCCTACTGCCTACTAACCGCTTTTTTACTACATTTATCCCGTCTAAAAAATTTTCTTAAAGGACATTCAAAATGGCTAAAACAGAATCCAAGAAGAAAGTCGTCCTCGCTTACAGCGGTGGACTCGATACCTCCATCATCATTCCTTGGCTCAAGGAAACCTACGACGTCGAAGTGATTGCATTTGCAGCCGACCTCGGTCAGAACGACTTCCCGAACGCAAAGGCTCTCGAAGAAAAGGCTCTCAAGACCGGTGCTTCCAAGTGCTACGTTCTCGACCTCAAGAAGGAATTCCTTGAAGAATACGTTTGGCCGACCGTTCGCGCCGGTGCCAAGTACGAAGGCACATACCTCCTCGGTACGTCTTTCGCCCGTCCGCTCATCGCTAAGTACCAGGTAAAGATTGCCGAAAAGGAAGGCGCTTACGCTGTGGCTCACGGTGCTACCGGTAAGGGTAACGACCAGGTCCGTTTCGAACTCACCTACGCCGCCCTCAACCCGAAACTCGAAGTCATCGCTCCGTGGAAGGACCCGCGCTGGACATTCCACAGCCGCGAAGACGCTATTGACTACGCCGCTGCACACAAGATTCCGCTCAACGGCATCAGCAAGAAGAAGATTTACTCCGAAGACGGCAACCTCTGGCACCTCTCTCACGAAGGTGGCGTCTTGGAATTCCCGGAACAGGAACACAAGTACGAATTCCTCAAGCACACCAACACGTATGAAAAGGCTCCGAACAAGGCCGATCACGTCACGATCTCCTTCGAAAAGGGCAATCCGGTTGCTATCAACGGCAAGAAGATGGGCGCTGTCGAACTCCTCGAATTCTTGAACGAAATCGGTGGCAAGAACGCTTGCGGTCTCTTGGACATTGTCGAAAACCGCCTCGTCGGCCTCAAGAGCCGCGGTGTTTATGAAACTCCGGGTGGCACGCTCCTTTACAAGGCTCACGAATGCTTGCAGCAGCTCGTGCTCGACAAGGAAACTTTGTTCGAAGCTCAGAAGATGTCTATGACATACGCAAACCTTGTCTATAATGGCCAGTGGTTCACTCCGCTCCGCCAGGCTATGGACGCCTTCTTCAACGAAGTGAACAAGGTCGTTACCGGTGACGTGACCCTTAAGCTTTACAAGGGCAACATCATTCCGGCTGGCATCAAGAGCCCGTACAGCTTGTACGACATGGGCCTCGGTGGATTCACGGACGTTGACATGTACGACCAGAAGGACGCTACTGGCTTCATCCGTTGCTACGGCCTCCCGCTCAAGACGCGCGCCCTCTTGCTCGGCAAGAAGACGAACGTCGATTTCGGTGGCGTTCCGAGCCTCAAGAAGTAATTTGTTTGACAATGTCACCCCGGCTTAAGGTCGCTGAGCGTGCCGAAGCGCCGGGGTCGCCTTTATCCTGACTCGCCTGAGCCGGGATTTTTTTTACAAACTAATGACTAAAACCTATACGCATACCCGACTTGCCAGAGCACCGTCGGTTCGTCATGCTTTATGAAGTAGTGGAGTGGAATCCCCAGTTGCGAGAAAACGCCGTAGATGTTCGCGCGGATTTCGGCAGAAATGTCGAGCGATTCCTTGTAGTTGTACGAACGCACAAAACGTTTTTTGTTTGCGTTGTTGAGCGCCCTGTGGATTTCGTTGGGTGCCTTGGCAAAAGCGTATCCACCACTAAGCCCGAGGTCGAGAGAAAAGGGTAACTCGTGGAAAAACTTCCATGCGAGGCTGCCTCGGTAGCCTACCCAGAATTCGTTGGGTTGCAAGTGCCAACCACCTGCAGCGACTCTGAAAAAGCGGTTTTTGTAGCCAATGCCTGCATTTAGCATTATGGGTGTCGGACGGCCTATCGATGCGCCGACTTCGAACTGCCATGGTGAATTGCTCTCGCTAGCGGAGGCATTTCCTATGCACCAAAAGATAATTAATGCAAAAAAGAGGCGTCGGAGTAACATGTCCGTAATAATAGTAATTTACATTTAGATTTTTTTCAAAAAATTAGTTATCTTTATGAACAAACAAGTTCAATGTGGTCTATGGGAAAGATGGACCATAAACAAGGAAGTAATATGAAAAAATCATTATTCGCAATCGCTTGCGCAGCTCTCGTTTCTGCCTCGACGGCTTTCGCTGAAGCTGACGGTGGCATGTTTGCAGACTATCTCCCGGCATGCTTGAAGGAAGAGGGCTCGGCTGACGTGGTCGCCGGATTCAAGTTCACCCGTATGGATTTCCACAACTGGAAGCAGGAAAGCGGTACGTCCTCTTCGACGTGGCTGTTGACCTTCAATGCTGACCTCAAGGCGCATTGGAGTGTTGCCGACTGGCGTAACAAGGTAAATCTCGAGTATGGTCATACTTGGACGGATGGCTTTGGCAGCCGCAAGTCCATGGACAAGATTTTTATCGAAACGATTGTGGACTTTCACGCTTTTGCTTTGTTCAAGCCGTATGTCGGCGCCCGCTTCGAATCCCAGTTCGCTCGTGGTTACGAATATAGCGAAGACGAAGATGGTAACGAAGTCAAGACGACGATTTCCAAGTTCATGGATCCGGGCTACGTGACCCAGATGGCTGGTATCGGCTACTTCCCGAACGAAAATTTCTCTACGCGTCTTGGCTTTGCAAACCGTATGACCATTTCGAAGAAGTACCATTACGCCGACGATCCGGATACGGAAAAGTTTGAAAAGTTCAAGGACGAACCGGGTCTCGAAAGCATTACGGAATTCAAGTATTCGTTCTCTGACTTGGTCAGCTTCAAGAGCCGTCTCTGGGCGTTCGTCAACTTCAAGGGCTTCGATGAAATTGACGGCAAGTGGGAAAACCTCCTCGCTGTCACCCTTTCGCCGCTTTTCGAACTCCAGGTGGGTTACGACATCGCCTACGACAAGGACTTGGATCAGGATTCCCAGCACAAGAACATGTACCTCATCGGTGTGACCTGGCGCTGGTTCTAGTTCGTTGCAACGGATACAGACTTGTTTAAAGGAACCGCTTCGGCGGTTCTTTTTCTATCTTTGTGCGTACAAAATTAAAGAGGTTCCTATGGCTATTACTGTTGTGGATTACAATGCGGGCAACTTGACGTCGGTGATGAATGCGCTCAAGCACATAGGCGTGGATGCCAGGGTGAGCCATGACGCTGACGAAATTGCGAAGGCCTCGCGCTTGATTTTCCCGGGCGTGGGTGCTGCGGCGTCTGCCATGGAAACCTTGACAAAAACGGGAATCGGCGAGGCCATCAAGGCGGTGGTGAGGTCTGGGAACCCAGTGCTCGGCATCTGTATTGGCTGCCAGATTATTCTCGAAGAAAGCGAAGAGGACGGCGGCGTCAAGACGCTTGGGCTTATTCCTGGGCGTGCCGTGCGCTTCAAGGACGAACCGGGCCTCAAGATTCCGCACATGGGCTGGAACCAGGTGAACTTCACCCGCGAACACCCGATTATGAAGGGCATCCGCAGCGGTTGCGATTTCTATTACGTGCATTCCTACTACCCGCAAGTGCCTGCCGAGTACGCATTTGCCGAAACGACTTACGGCACGCAGACGTTTACGGGACTCATCGGTAAGGACAACTTAATTGCAAGCCAGTTCCACCAGGAAAAGAGCGGCGAAGTCGGACTCGCCATGCTCAAGAACTTCTGCGACTGGGCAATTTAAACTTGGCTTTGAGGGGACTGGCCTAAAAACACCGGGTTGCGGCGTTGTTTTGGCTTGGTAGTATCATGAATAGGCTTCTTTTTTAAGAAAATGTTAAAAATTAACTATTTTTGCTAAAAAAGCTATAAAAGTATCATAAAACGAACTCAATCAGAAAAAACGATTATATATTTAAAATTATGAAGCCGGTTACGGAATATCAAGATTACCGCGTTTATATGCAGGATTACTATAACGAACGGAAGAGGGTTTCGTCGTTTTCGTGGCGTGAATTTACGCGTGCTTCTGGCTTTACTTCGCCGACATACCTCAAGCTGGTTTGCGAGGGGAAAACACGCCTTTCTCCTTTGGGGGCTGACAAGGTCGGGTCGGCAATGCATTTGGCTGGTTTTGAACTCGATTACTTTAAGACGATGGTGACGTATTGCCATGCCAAGACGGACCAGGAACGCAAACTCGCCTACGAGTCCATGCTGGAATTGGCGCAGAACAACAAGGTGAAAGTCCTTGATGGCGAGGCTTTCCAGTATTTCGAATCTTGGGTACATCCTGTCGTGAGAGAGCTTGCCCCGGTGATGCCGGGCAAGACTCCGGGCGGAATCGCGAAACGTTGCTGCCATGAGGTTTCTGCGGGAGAGGTCCGCGATTCGCTCGATTTTATGGTCAAGACGGGCCTGTTAAAGAGAAGGGGCGAAACTTACGAACAGACGGACAAGCACTTGAAAGGCGCCTCCGACATTATGCCGGTGGTGCTGCGCTCCATGCATCGTGAAATGGCTTCGTTTGGGAAGGAGGCTATAGACCGTTTTGCCCCGTCGGAGAGAAACTTTACGGGACTTACTATGGGCATTTCTGCAGAAGATTATAAACAAATTGTGCAGGAACTGGACGCTTGTCGAAAAAGAATTACGCAGATAGCCTTGAACAGCCGAGGCACAGAACGAGTTTATCGCTTGAATTTACAGTTGTTCCCGTTGACATGGAGAGAGGAAGATGTTGATGATAAAGAAAATGCTTAATGTATTGTTGTTCGTCTTTTTATTGGCGCTTATCGCGTGTTCTGAGCAAACGGCCGGCGTTACCGAAGAAGAAAATCCGATGGCCTTTGAAGTGAAAGAACCGGACTACTATGATTTGTGGACTGTTGATAATCAAATTTCCATAAATACTTCTGGATACTGGTTTGATGCAAGCGACTTGGACAAGGAACTCTTGGCTACCATTACGTACCCCGTTCTGGAAGGAAAATATAATGGCGATAACCAGATGGAAGCCGCTGCCGCTAAATGCGGCGGTATTTGCGGGACTGTCGAATTTGCGGATTTTCCGAAGCGCGTGCTGAGTACGAACATCGGTTATTCTGTCCGCAAGGACGGCTCGACGGTGGATGCTTCTTCGTGGAAGGGGCTGTGCGTGACGTATGAATCTGATTTTGACATGCATCTGAAATTCAGTTCTGGCAGGTCAGGAGCCGTTGTCGATAGCGGTATGCCGGTTGCGGAATTCCCGAAACATTCTAAACTTGGCACCCGCTGTGCAAAATGGGAAAACTTTAGACAAAGTAATTTGAACGGCGTTGCAAGCGAAGAGGCTGCGAAAAAAATGGGTGCGGTCTTCTTTGAATTCACTGGTAAAGCAAAGCAGAAAGGTTCGTTCTTAATCAAGGGCTTGAGTTCGTATAAAGAAATCAAGCTCCAGCAGGGTGAACTGAAAAAGAGTAATGCGTCTTGCATGTGGCGCGGATATGAGGGCGACTTGACGGTGAATACGGGCTTTAGTTCTGACGAATCGTTGGATGTCGGAAAGTGGTATTCTTTTGATAATCCAGCAGCCCAGAATTCTACCGTAAGTTTCCAGTTGCCTAAGGAATATGGCGGTTATCAAGGCGACTTGACGCAAGTGATTGAGTATTACAAGGGAATCCGTGGAAGTGTGCCTGTGCCTTTGGACGATATGAATGCCGGAATAGGATTTTATATCGCTGGCACGGAAAACGGCGGAAATATGCACCAGGCCGTCGATATCACGGACTGGGGCGGTCTCTGCGTGACCTATTCGTCTAACATGGACATTCTTGTAGAAGTGACTGATCGATATGGTTCGGAACTGTTGCATTTTTCCAAGCTTCTAGACGCGTCCGACAGCATTGTAGAAAAATGCCATTCCTGGGATGAATTTGTGATAGATTCCTCGTATAAGGATATCATAAAGAGTGCGCGCTACGTTACTTTTAACTTCTTCAGAAATCGGGAAAAAGGAGATGAAGCAGGCTCTTTCAAGTTTGTCGGCATTGGAAAATACAATCCCAACGGTGCTTGCTATTTAGATGAAGTGGATGATGATTCCGGTTCACAGGCTGTTTCAAGCTCCAGTTCGAAAGCTGTATCAAGCTCTAGTTCGCAGGTGGCTTCGAGCTCAAGCGTTGTTTCGAGCAATATTAGATTGTTCAAGAACAACGACGGATATGAAGATGTCTGTTCGTTTAATTCTGTAAATGATTTGTGGTATGGAGTAGATAGGTATCCTGTTGTCAGTACGGAATTGGCCAATGAGACGGAAACGGCTGGCTATTGGTATAATTTTGGATATATGAGCGATGATGGGATGGGGGCCCAATTCACTTGGCCTACGGCTTTGGGGAATGGATACGACGAAATGGCGTTGGATTCTGTTATTGATTTTTGTGCCGGCATTTGTGCTGAAATGTACTACAAAAAAGACACTATTGCTGGTGTCGCGTTTAACATCGTTGGTGAAATTTCTATAACGGACAATTCGTTGATGGCGGGAGATGCGTCAAGCTGGGGTGGCTTATGTGTGACGTACGCCGCTGATGCGGATATGGATGTCGTGATGATAGGTCCTGAGAAAAACGAAAGTACTGGCCAGATTCAGCTCCAACCGAAGGTGACTCTCCCGAAGAGCATTGATGTTACGACGAAGTGCGTGGAGTGGGACGATTTTGTTTCTTCGGACGGAAAAACATCCGGTAATGCGTCTTCTCTAATGTCGCTTATGTTCGGTTTTTATGGTGTTGGTGGACAATTTATTCGCTTTAACATAATGGGCTTGGGTCGGTACCACAGCCTCTCCAATCCGGAATGTACGGCCAAGGAAAATTTTGTATCCAAAAATTAGTTATAGCTGTTGATTAAGCGCTAAAACTTGAATTTTGTCGTGCCCGCTGCCGAGCGGGCGATTTTTTATGGTTGATGTATCATGGAAAATTGTCGAAAATTTGCCAAATTTTGCAAAAATACTTAAAATTTATAAAATTTACTAAAAAAGTATCATGAAATATTGCACTTTTTGAAATAAGAGCGTATATTTATAGATATGAAATCGATTACGGAGTATCAGGATTATCGCTGCTACATGCAGGATTATTATGATGAACGGAAACGCGTATCATCGTTTTCCTGGCGTGAGTTTGCTCGCATTGCTGGATTTACTTCGCCAACGTACTTGAAACTTGTATGCGAAAAAAAGACGCGCCTTTCATCTGTCGGGGCCGAAAAAGTCGGTGCCGCGATGCGCTTGGTGGGGTATGAACTTGATTACTTTAAGTTGATGGTAGAATGCTGCCATGCCAAAACGGAAGATGACCGTAAAATCGCTTTTGAGGCGATGCTGAAACTGGCTAAAGATAATAGTGTTAAGGTTGTTGACGGCGATGCGTACAAGTTTTTTGAAACCTGGATTCATCCGGTGGTGAGAGAACTTGCGGCGGTAATGCCGGGAGCGACTCCGGGTGAAATAGCGAGGCGTTGCTGCTTGGATGTCTCGGCGGTGGATGTTCGCAAGTCGCTCGATTTTATGGTGAATGCGGGATTGTTGAAGAAAAATGGAGATGCCTATGAACAAGTTGATAAGCATTTGACGGGTTCTCCTGAAATCATGTCTGTTGCGATGCGCTCCATGCACCATGAAATGATTCGCTTTGCGGATGAAGCTCTTGAAAAATTTTCTGCGACGGAGCGTAATTACTCTGGGCTTACCATGGGGATTTCGGACGAGGATTACGAGCAAATTGTGCAAGAAATTGATGCATGCCGCAAGCGGATTGCTCAAATCGCTTTGAAAGGCCGTGGTGCCGGTCGTGTCTATAGGTTGAATTTACAGTTGTTCCCGCTGACGTGGGAGGAGGAAAAAAAACATGCTTAAGAAACTTCTTGACATATCGGCGTGCGTTTCTGCTTGTACGTTTGCGCTTGGTATTGTGGCGTGCTCGGATGACAATACGGCGGGAGTCGTGGAAGACGGCAATCCGATTGCCCATGGTGAAAGTAGTTCGTCTGCAGTGGGTGGCTCATCTGCTGTTGAAAGCAGTTCGTCTGTCGTGAACAGTTCTTCTGCAGCCCAGTCCTCTAGTAGCGTAGAGTCTGTTCCGAAGTTTGATTTGTGGAACGGCGAGGTTGACTACAAGATAAATACCAATAACGAAAATACGGGGTATTGGTTCAGTTATGGCGATGATGCGGAAGGGGGCCAGTCAACCATCAGCTGGCCTGTGTCGATGGGCAATGAATATTCTGATAATACATTGGATCCTGTTTTTGAATATTGCAAAGGCGTGTGCGGTACAGTTGAGTTGCGTGGCTCGGAGACGATGCCTTGGGCGGGTATTGGCATCATGCTTGCCGAAGAGGATTCTACCGCGGATGTTTCCGCGTGGGGTGGCATCTGTGTAACGTATGCTTCTGAGTATCCGGTGAATGTCTATCTCAATGTGGATGTCGGTGGCATAGATACGATTAGCAATGTGTCTCCGTTTATGACTTATCCGATGATAACACTCCCGAAAACGGTGACAAATGCACCGACGCTTAAGAAGATACTTGAACCTGATGCCGCCATTACGCGTTGCGCCAAGTGGAGCGATTTTAAGGTGTCTGCCTGGGCAGAATACAATGCGGCTAAATTGAGCAAGGTCTATTCTGGCGAAGAGGCCGCCAAAGAAATCAAGGCGATTAACTTTGTCTTTATGGGTAATTCCGATGGCAAGGGAAAATTCAATATCGTAGGTGTCAGTACTTACGACGAGAATCTTCCGCAGTGGCGTGATGGCGGCGTGAATGAACAGGACGTCGGCTCGATTGCTGATGATAGCGATTCATTGACTTGCCGATGGAAGGGCTTGAATGGGTCTGGCATTGTAAATACGGGCTATAATGATCGGGATGAATTTGTCGGAATGTTGTATGATTTCGATGCTTCTCCCGAGGGTGCATATTCAAGAATTGAATTTCCGGCTTATCTAAATACGGAATACGAGCCTTATATGTATGAGCCTGTTATCATGGAATGCAATGGCTTTTGCGGAACGATGGAATTTACTTTGGAAAAAGCGGATTATGCCGCATCTGCTGTAGCGTTCAATATTGCTGAAGATACATTGACTTCTTGTGAAGGTAACACTTGCTATGGAACGCCTAAATTTGCCGATATCAAGGACTGGGGAGGCCTTTGCATCACTTATTATTCCGAAAAGGATGCTTACTTAAATGTTGTTGTAAAAGATGTCCCGTACGAAAATTCTCCGAAAGCCTCTCTCCCTGCTTCGGGAGGGCTTATCGAAAAGTGTGTTGCCTGGGATGATTTTCAACCGAGTGTCCCGAATCTAGGAACGGCAGTGAGCACGATTCAGTTTATTGTAAAGAGTACTGAAAATGGCGATAGGAACCAGTTTAATATAGCGGGTATCGGCAAATATTCTACTAAAGGGGCTTGCTCCATCCCCAAAACCGTTTATTAAATTTATAAATGAAGGAGGT
>Ga0247611_10009438_pt1 | contig 11733 bp, 8 predicted proteins | sample 177DNAGHGhighgp2_FD_192422 | JGI IMG/M metagenome (GOLD analysis project Ga0247611, IMG submission 192422) | Sheep rumen microbial communities from Palmerston North, Manawatu-Wanganui, New Zealand - 1770 DNA GHGhigh gp2 | ecosystem: Host-associated > Mammals > Digestive system > Stomach > Rumen ... | reverse complement strand
CAAAGCAAGCATCGCCACTAAAACGAATGGCATACTAATTAAAATTAATGGTCTTGCTTTACCAGCCATTGATGGTTTTCTTTCCATTAATCTACCAACGAATAAGTTACCAATGACGATAACAATCGCGGAAATAATTGGAAGAAGAGTTTCAAATAAAGGAGCCCAAGTGCCTAAGCCTAGGACTTTATCCCAATATTGAATAAGCCAAATGTTAACAACACCGTTTCCGACTAAAGCTAAAATAGGTCCTAATAAGTAACCTAAACCAGCTTCTGGGAATAGTGAGACAGTACGGCTTTTGATTTTTGAGCGCATTAAGCGAGTCTCAAAAAAGCTTTTTTTAGTTTTTTCAGCCATAAAAACCTCCGAGTATTATTTATCTATAAGATAAGTCTCTTTTATTATAATGCAGGATTAAAAATCTTCTAAACATTTTTTCGTAGACTTATTGGAAATAAGACATAATCTTACATTTTTTCTCTTTTTGAGTAATAAAAAAGTCTCTTTTAGTGAAATCTTTTTAAAAATAATATATATTTTTCTATAGGGTATATGATTAACGACGAATTTACTAATCTAAAAGCAAATAACGATTCGTTCATTAAAAAAACTGAGTTTGCTAATTTGCCAGATTCAGAATTTTCTGATGCCGGAGAGATGAATCTTCATAGGGCCGCTTATGACGCTAGCTTGATGAAACAAGCTGATAAAAGCGCCGGTGAATCAACCACTAATACAGTTGGTGAAGCAAGTTCATCTGCTATCGAAGCAAGTAGCGTTCCTGCTGTTTCCACTGCTGGAACAATCGCTGCCGGTAGTGCGGGTGTCATCGCTGTTGCTTCTACTGTCGCAGTCTCTACTTTAGGTGTGCTTGCAGGTATTTCTGTTGCGCTCCATGATTATGAAGTTAAGTTTAATAGATTCGTTGTTTGTTCTAATCAAGTCCGCTATGACTTATCTATTATGGATAATAAAATGAGCGAAGACGATTATGAACATTATTTTGATAATGTAGATTATGAAAATGGTGAAGAATCAAGCCTCCCATTTGTTATTAGAATCTATAACACCGACTACGATGCATCGCAAGAACTCTTCTTTTTTGAACAAAGTGGTTCTTTTGATAATTTGAAACTGGGTGAAAAATACAATATCGTTATTAAAGAAAATAGATATGGTGGTGAGACACTATATGAAAATGTCTTTACCACAAAAGAAAATTCCACATTCTTTAAATATTATTTCGATGGCATTAGTGATTTTGAATATGGAACCTTCGAATTCAATATGGATTTCGTTGACGAAAAAGATGTCTTTGATCGATTTAGTTTAGATTTATATGAACCAGAAGGCCCAGATAAGATTCTTGCTCACTTTGATTTATTAGAAACTGAAACACAAGATATTTCTTATTTAGATAGTGATGGTTATCCAATTATTGATGTTACTCAAGAATTTGGCTATACGTTCTCTTATTATGAAGGAGAAAGCTTAATCGAAGATAAAGGAACAGTTAGTTTCTTTGATAAATACGGTCGTACTTCAGCCTTTACAAGTTTTGAATTTGATAAGACCGCTAGCTATAAAGATTTCACCATGGAAGTGCAACTCAATTACATTGACTTCTTCCATTATTATGATGATTTCGTTTTAACCTTAACTATCCATCATGGTAGCGATGATGATCCAACATCTCAACCATATACTGAAGATAGAGAAATTAACTTAGAAACCACTAATGAACCGCAACAAATAAGCCTGATGGAATATGATGTCAATATTCGTGACACAGATTTAACATACACATATGTTTTAACCTGCAATTATCGTGGTTCTAATATTGAGCTCGCTAGAGAAGACGAGCCATTCCATATCGTAGATAATAGTGGTGCTACTTCAACAGATCCAAGTCAATTTAACTTCATCTTTGATAAGACCGCTAACTTCATGAATAAAACAATTAATGTTCAATTAGACTATGTTGATGACTTTAATTACTATGATGAATTCGTCTTTACTCTTATTCCTCATAACCAAGTTAACGAGAACTATCAATGGACATTAGAAAATGTTAATACTGTTCAAACTTTACAAATTAGTGAAAGAGAACATTATTTATTCTCATTTGATTATGATTTTACATATACATTAGATGCCTTGTACCGTGGCATGGAAACTCATCTTGTGGAAGCTGAAGCCACAACATTTAAGTTTAGTGATAATAGCGGCGCTGTTGTTACTGATCCAACTCAATTTAATTTCACCTTTGATGGTCTTTATGATTTTAAGAATCAAAAGTGCACAGTTAAATTAGATTATCAAGACGACTTAAATTATTATGATGGTTTCTATTTGAATCTCTATGAAGAAGAAGATTTAGATAATCCATATGCTGAAATTCCACTTGCGGCTACTAATGAAGAACAAACATTCAGTACTGAAGATTATGATATAAACGAAAGCACTAACTTCTATTTTGAATTAACTTGTAATTATAAAGGTAACGCTACCACCTTAGTGGAAAAGGCGGATGAACCATTTAATTTCTATGATCCAAATTCAAAGAGTGAAGTGTATGGCGTGACATTTGTTAATAACGAAGCCAACTTTGCTAAGCGTACATTCTATATCCAATTAGATTATGACGATGATTATAACGTTTTCTCTGACTTCTCAATTATCTTCTATGGTAAAGGCAGAGAAGAAGAAGACAATTTCATAAACCAAGAAACAATCTATTTAAGCAAAACAAAAGAGCCACAATTAATTGATTTAAGTGGTTCAGACAGTGATTATCATACCTACTATATCGATTTTGTCGAATATGATATGGGCTATAACCTCTTCTGGGAAAGATATACTGATATTGATACCGAGAGTGATAATTTAGCGGGTGATGTAGATGGTCATATTGTCGCTCCAAAACTAACAAATACCGCTAAGAGCCAAGTCAATGATATTGTCTCTAAATTCCAAGTCTTCCAAGAAATGACTGGTGGTTACTCCATGTTTATGAAACTCGATTATATCGACGATTATGATAAATTCAGTGCTATGCATGTTTTATGGCAAGGCACTAATGAAGGTACACAAACACACTTCGTTGAAGCTTACGCAACGCAAGAAGGCGATACATATACTGGTGATTGGGAGAAAGTATCGATTGAAGTTGAATCTTCTGATATCAATAGCTTATGTGATGGTAATGAGCACACAATCGTCGTTACCGCTGATTATTATGACGAAGTAAACGACACACAAGTGGTGGATGGTGTCATTTATCAAGAGCAATGTACCCCTGTTTTAGTGGATGCTCCAGATCTAGAATTTTTCACTGCTAGCTTTGATGAAAATGTCTCAGCAGGGGACAATATCCTCTATGTTAATCTTGTATTTGCTGGTAATCCTAGTAGTTACGCTGATGTCAAACTCGTTTTAGAAGGTCAAGATGGTAATACATATACGTATGAGATTAGTGAAAGAGAACTATACTCCTCTATGTCAATCAATCTTAATGATTGCGTAGAATCTAACTACGACGCAGACGTATTTTATAACACTCGTTACAAAGTATATTTCATCTATAGTACATTATCTGAGAATCCAAATGATCCAGATAATCCAATTAAGTCAGAACCAATCACTTTATTAGTGGGTGAAAATATTCAATTAATCTACCAAGTTTAGTGATTGAAAATAAATATAACAAATTAGGAGGTTATTATTTATGAACGAACAAAAGAAAAAGACCATCATATTATGGTCACTCTATGGAGCATTAATGGTTGCTACCATCCTCATCTTCGTCTTTGGCCCATGGATTTTTGGTGTCAAAGCGGGCATTGTTGATGGTGAAGTTACTTGGGATCCAAAATCAGTATTCGATGTGGAAGTTTCCAAGTCACCAGTTATTCAATACATGTTCCAACATGCTATTCGTAACTTACTTGCCACAATTCGTATCGCTGGTATTGCTATTACCTTTGCAATTGCTGTTCATTATTTAGCTAAAGTGGCATTCCATGGTAAGAAAGCGGTTACCATTGCGAGATTAATGGTCTCTTTCTTAAAATGGGTCATCTTCTTATGCGCGATATTCTTTGTCCTTGATGCGTGGGGCGCAAATACAACAACAATGTTAGCCAGTGCTGGTGTCTTAACTCTTATCATAGGTCTTGGTGCCCAGTCCTTAATCGCTGATATTTTAGCTGGTATCTTCATCGTCTTCGAAGGTGAATTCCAGGTTGGTGATATCGTGATTATCGATTCTTGGCGTGGTGAAGTTAAAGAAATTGGTATGAGAACCACTAAGCTCGTTGATGCAGGTGGCAATATCAAAATCGTTAATAATAGTGAAATTAGAACCATTATCAACCAAACTCAAGAATTATCCGTTGCCAAAACATATGTCTCTATTTCATATGGCACAAGAATTGAAGCCGTGGAAGCAGTTATCGCTGATAATATCCAAGAAATGAAAGAAAAGATTCCTTACATTGTTGAAGGTCCATTCTATATGGGCGTTTCTGAACTTGGTGAAAGTGGTGTCGTCTTATTATTTACCGCCAAATGTAAAGAAGCTGATTATTATCAATGTTCAAGAGATCTTAACCGTCAAATAAAAATCATGTTTGATGATAATGGCATTGAAATTCCATTCAATCAAGTCGTTATCCATCAAGAAGATGGCACAGAAGATAAGAGTCCAAAGCCAACTAAGAAAGAAATTAAAAAGGCTGAAGATTTTAACGAAGAACAAAAAGAACTTTCTAAAGATATTAACGAAGAATAACCTCCCTCAATATAAAAATAGCTCAATTTGATGTGGGCTATTTTTTTTATTATTTTGCACGAAGACAAACAATATGAATCGTATGTGGTACAATTATAAAATAAAAAGGGTTATTAAAAATGGTTGCTGAATTATTAACATTGCTGATGTCATTATCTGTTTCCTCTTCTTCTAATGCGTGCTTTGCTGATGAATCTAGTTTTGTAATAGACCCGCCTTGTTCGTTAAATTATTCGGAAAAAGATGATTCTAAGGTGTCTGTTTCTTTTGGTTCAGAATTGTTTTATTTTGATGAATATGAATTTAAAGAATTTCCTGATTCATTTGAAGAAAACTCAGATTCTTATTTTTTATCGGTGTTAGAAACTTCTTTATCTATTGCAAAAAATAATTTAAATCATATAGAAATTACAAGTGGTATAAATGTATTCGATATTGTTTTTAATGGCGAGATTCCTAACCAGAACGAAGTCATATTTTTAGACAACGCTATCTATTTTCGTAATGTTAGTTATGAAATTAGTTCTTACAAAGTAGTTAGAAAAGACTTAATTTCTGATTATGAATCTCTTTGTTTTTTTGCCATTGCGTCTTCGTTTGATAATGTGACTATTGAAATTTATGATTGCGATGAGATGTTTGTTTCTATTGATGACTATGATTCTTTTTTGGAAAAACAATCAATAGATGCCTTTGATTTTTCTTTATGTTCTTTTCCTCTAACTATTATTTCTTCTATCCAATACTATGAACCAATTGAAAGTTCTACCGATATTAAAGATAAGTATTTTGAAGTTGGATCGTATTCTTGCGTTGAAGATACATCTCTTTTGACCATCGGGAAATCAAACATATTAGGTTTTGATCAGTTTGGCAATCCTTATAATCCTGAATACAAAGCTGTGTTTGAACTGACACTGCCTTCCTTTAGTACCGGTGTACCACACTATTTAAATATTAATCTAAACATAAAATATAGTTCTGGAACTTTGAATTCCTTATACGCTTATGAAGTTACCGATAAAACATATAGTGAAATGAACGGCGTTACATCTTATTCAAAACAGTATTTAGGAATAATGAGCAAGTCTGGAAATTTTTATTCGCTAGAATATAGGGCTACATATAATGAAATAACTAGTTTGAACAATAAATTGGTGATGGTGTTAGAAGGACATGTTAATAATTCTTTGGCTCATGTTTTTGCTAACGAGTCCCTATATTCCCCGTCTTTGTTGACTGACCATCATTCTATCTATGGCAGTTCAACAGCGTATAATTATATCGCTGCTGGTAATCAGCCCAATTGCTATGGTTATGTTCTCGAAAAAACAATCGGTTTTGACATCGGAACCTTACCTTCAAATTCCAGCTTGCCAAATCTTGAACCAGATTATTATGTTGCCAATATGGTTATTTCTGATTTGGGCGCCAAAGGTTTTGTTGGGAGAAGAATAGATGCGTACAACAGTTATATTGATTCAAACGAAAGAAGAATCGCAATGAGGTATAGCGTTAATAGTAGTGGAAATTTTGGCTTTTACCATTTCATGAAAGAGTGCAGTGATGGGAGATGGGCTGATAAAAACGGCCTTAGTGCTTCTGAGGTTCACGATTATGGTGAAAACCCAAGCAACACAACCTGTTCTAACTGGGCTTTTTATAGTTCTTCAGTCATTTATTTTGCGATTCAATATTCGACATAGAAAGGAAAAACAGCGAATATGAAAAAAACCATTCCATTAATAATGCTTCCATTTCTCTTGGCGTCTTGTTCTGGCTCGCCCATTGTTGAACATTATGAGTCACCTCTATGCTTTAATAATGAATCTATTACCATCTTTTTAGGAAAAACGTACGAGCTTTCTTTTAGTAAATCGAACAAAGTCTCACTTAACGATATTGAGTTGTTGGTTTCTGATGATTCAATGCTAATTATAAACGACGATTTAACTATTACGCCAATAAAGGTTGGAAAAGTAATTTTAACAATTCGTTTAAAAAGTCAGCCAGATGTTTATGATTGGCTTGAGATTATCATTGAAGATTATCCTCTAGCTAATGGTATTTATAATTTTTCTGACATTGGAAATAATAAAAACGAATCTTTTAAGCTCTATGGTTCTCTAGAAAAATATATCATCAATAATCATTTATTGGGTGTTCCGTTGTATGGCTTCAGAGATCCTTATAGACAGAAGTATTTTTCGAGCGATCTTTTCAATTTTGCCAAACTTTATGTTAATGGATGTTCAAATGAAATAAGAAATATAGTTTTTGATAATGATGGGTTTGATGGTATGCCTGAGTTTCTAAGTCAAAGGCTACCATATTTCACCAAGCCAATTCTTCAAAATACCAATTTTTATGATGGTTTAATTGCTTGCATTAATCGAGAAGAGTTGGCAAGCAAAAATCACAAAAAAGGTGAAACTATTGCTCAGTTGGTATCATTTGATAGATACAATTTAGTGCCAATTGGATATGATTATACTTCTTCTGAATATGATTATGAAGCCATCGGTAAACTTGATAACTATTCGTTGCTTGATTATATTAAAACAGATTATTATAAAGACAACTTTAAGGGTATATTGAATGGCACCGACGAATATGGATATTCGTTTGAAAAGGCACATAGACTGTTTGTGACGGCCACCAACGAACTGATTTCTCAAGGTCTTTATTCAACTGGAGACAATATAGAATTAAATATCCTAGTATCAAATAGTGATTTAAACTTTTTCCCTATTGAAGATTTGAATTTAATCAAGAGCTATATTGAAAGCGCCTTTAATTATTCTAACGAGCAGTTACACCTCACCATCAATATCGAAACAACAGCCTTTTCAGTTGAATTGTTGTCCTTATATGGCGCATTTGATATTGCGATGTGTCTATATTCTCAATACGATATTGATGATTTTAAAGCTTTTTCTACTTTTAAGTATTCTGATGTCTGTCAAAATGCTCTATCGCTTTTTAATACATTTGGTGATCAATACTGTAACGATAACTATTCACCAAACCAAACAGAAATATCTTTTAAAGGAGAAAGGTTCACTTTTAGTGCTATTTCACACGCCTTGAATTACGCTAGGGGTGATACCTTTGATACAGGCACCATTGTGAAAGATGGATTGCTCTATACATTAAAAATAGCATAGTCATTTCTAACCAAAATATAGCCCATCACTCGATGGGCTTTTCTTTTAGAAGTTTAATACGAATATGAGCAATATCATTAATGTGATATGAATGGCTAAGCCTAATAAGTTAACCGCAGTGAAATACCAGTGTTCTCCTTTTGTTTTATGTCTAAAGATTAACATCGCTGGATAGCCACCAAAAGCGCCACCAAAGAAAGATAATAGAAGTAGTGTCTTTTCTTTAGTTCTATATTTACCGTCTTTTGCTTTCTTTTTATCCGCGCCATAAGCGATAAAAGTAATAATTGATAAAAGTATTAAATACGCTCCATAAGCGATTAAAACGATTTGTTTAATGGTTAGTTCTGCCATAACGTTATCCTTAAAGTTGTTTCGGTAATCTCTTAAGTAATTTTATATTAACATTAAATTCTTCGTTACTTTCTCTAGTAATTGAAATAATGTGCTTATCATATATAAAAGTTTGTGACATATAATCTTGGCCTTTAAATGTTTTTAAGCCGTTAAGAGGTAAACTTGGGACTTCTTTGATTTTATTAATTGATTTACCCATGCATTTAATAAGACTTTCTTTCGCGCACCATAAATAATAAAAATCAGCATGTTCTTTAATAACTTTAGCCTCTGCTTCATTAAAGATTTTAAGAAGCATCGACATATCCTTAGGTACATTTTCTTCAATATCCACGCCAACTTCTTTATTAGAAATCGCTAAAATAACATATTTACCAGAATGAGAAATATTAAAGTATGGACCATTAGCAAAATATGGCTTACCTTTTTCTTTATAAAGAATTTCTTCTTTTGAAATAAGGTTTTTTAAATAAGAAGAAAGAAGTGATCGCATTTGATCTTTGTCGTTTTTATATTTTAAAGCTTTCTCTTTTTGCGATTCGTTAATAACTTTTAATAAGTGGTGCTTATGAGAAAAGCCAATATCGAGATTAATAATATAAAGCTTAATTTCTTCCATAAAATTACTTTAGAACAAATATTTTTATAAAAAAAGAGATAAAAGTGATATAACTATTTTGTATGATTAAGAAAAACGCTGGAGTATTACTCCCTATATCATCTTTACCCGGTAACCATGGGATTGGTGATTTTTCAAATAATGCTTATTTATTTATTGATTGGTTAAAAGAACATCATTATCGTTATTGGCAAATTCTTCCACTTAACCCAGTTGGTCCAGGTAATTCGCCTTATATGACTTTATGTAGCGAGGCTATTGATATTCGTTATATCTGTTTAGACACTCTCGTCGATGAAGGTTTACTAAAAAAAGTTCCTCATTTTAGAGATAAAACTAATCATGTCGATTATCAAAAAGTATTTGAATTTAAAGATAAGTATTTAAGAAAGGCTTTTAAAAAGAGCACCTATAACTTATATAAATTTAAAAAAGATAACCCATGGAGCGTGGAATACGCAAAATATTTAATTTTAAAAAGATTAAATGATGGTAAAGCGTGGAATGAATGGTGGATTAAAGATATTCCTGAAAATGAACTACCAGAAATTGATTACCACGTGTGGTGTCAATATATCGCTTTAAAGCAGTGGAATAAAATCTTTAAATATGCCTCTCAGAATAAAATTGAATTAATCGCTGATTGTCCATTCTATGTTGGCCTTGATAGTGTGGACTGTTATTTAAATAAAGACGAATTCATGTTTGATGAAAATTATCATCCGACAGTTGTTTCTGGTTGTCCTCCTGATGCTTTTAGCGATGATGGTCAACTCTGGGGCACACCAATTTATAATTTCGATAAAATGAAAGAAAATGGCTATAACTTCTTAATTAATAGAATTGCTTATTTAGCAAGTCATTGCCATTATCTTAGACTCGATCACTTTAGAGCGTTTGATACGTATTGTGTTATTCCAGCAGAAGACGTTAACGCAAGACGTGGGGTATGGAAAGTCGGTCCACGTACTGATTTCTTTGATGAATTATATAGAAGGTATCCAAATATCAACATTATCGCTGAAGATTTAGGCGAAATGTTTGATAGTGTTATTGAACTTAGAGATCATTATCATCTTCCAGGTATGAGAGTCTATGAATTCTGTATCTTTGATAATCTACCAGAAAGTACCGAATTTGTGGCCTATCCAGGTACACATGATAATGAGACTTTATATGGTTGGTATAAGAATTTAAGCGAATATAATATCGGAAGATTAAATGAAATACTCAATCATCCAAAGAACTTATATAAAGCGATATTTGATTTCATTTGGAATGTTCCAAGTTTAATGACGATATTCCAACTTCAAGATTTATTAAAACTCGATAATAAAGCAAGAATTAATTCTCCAGGCACAATTGGTGATCCAAACTGGTGTTGGAAATTAAAAGATATGTCCTGGATTAACAAAGTTAAATTCGGTCAATAGGCTTTTAAAGTGCAAAAAATAGCGAAATTGCACTTTAAAAATTGCACTTTAAGATTAAATGTGTTAATATTTTCCTATGGAAAATAAATACTCAAACAAATATTTAGTGGAAACCGGAATTGGTTTACAAGATGTCGATGGTTTAAAGAATTCATCCTATTTTGTTAATGAATCAGAAAGATATATTAAAGGCGAAATCACTCTTGATGAATTAGAAAACATCATCTCTACTTATTACAAAAATAAGCCAGATGAAGAAGAAAGAAGTGAAGAAGCTGATATTGTAGCGAGTAGAATCGCCAAAATCATATCGTATGATTCTTTTTCTTTTACTGTTGGTCAACTTGTTTCTATTCATAAACAGTTATTTGACGGCTTATATAATCACGCTGGAAAATTAAGAACATATAATTTCTCTAAAAAGGAGTGGATTCTAGATGGAGCGTCTGTTTTTTATGGTGACTACCGTCTTCTTGAGATGACACTTCAATATGATTTTGATTTAGAAAAAAGATTTGATTACAAAGGTTTAACAATTGATGAAATAATTGACCATTTATCCGTGTTTATCTCTAATCTATGGCAGACTCATCCTTTTGAAGAAGGAAATACTAGAACAACTGCGGTATTCATTATTAAATATTTAAGAAGTTTAGGATTTGATATCGCTAATGACACCTTTGCAAAAAACGCTTGGTATTTTAGAAATGCCCTTGTGAGAGCTAACTATAAAAATTTAAGAAAAAATATCTTTGAAAATAGGTCATTTTTAATTAAATTTCTCAGAAACTTACTCTTAAATGAGAATAATTTACTTGAAAATAAAGAACTACATATTTCTTATGTTCCTTTAAAAAAAGATGATTCAAGAGAACATAGAATAATTAGCCTTATAAAGAATAATCCACATATTAAGTTAGAAGACATCGCTAATGAATTAGGCGTTTCTTTAAGAACAGTTAAAAGTTTAATAGCCGCACTTACTCAAAATAATAAAATTGTGCGAGTTGATGGCAAAAAATACGGATATTGGAAAATTAACGAATAGAATATCAAAATAAAATCGTTTGACATTTATTCTTATATAAATATAATAGTTATAGTTAGTGGCGACTAACTCTTTAGTGGTCACTATTATTTTTGAGAAAAGTTAGTCAAAACTAACTAGGAGGTTATTTATGCCAATTGTTATTGCTCCAACAGATGTGGAATTAACCATCGTTAAAATTCTTGCCGACGAAAAAACAAGACGTCACCTTGAATCTTTAGGCGTAGTCGCAAATGGCAAGATAACCATCATTTCATCTCGAGGTGGAAATACTATTTGTGTTGTTAAGGGTATTCGCTTAGCGCTCAATAGAG
>Ga0247611_10009437_pt1 | contig 11735 bp, 21 predicted proteins | sample 177DNAGHGhighgp2_FD_192422 | JGI IMG/M metagenome (GOLD analysis project Ga0247611, IMG submission 192422) | Sheep rumen microbial communities from Palmerston North, Manawatu-Wanganui, New Zealand - 1770 DNA GHGhigh gp2 | ecosystem: Host-associated > Mammals > Digestive system > Stomach > Rumen... | reverse complement strand
GGACTCTTCTGTACCCTTATTCTCTACATTCTCATTAGAGTCATTTTTCTGTTCTTTTTCAGCCTCACTAGGAATGTTTACATTTTCCTCATAAGGTGTGTTGGCAACAACATTGCCATTCTCAGTTAAATTCTTTGAGTCAGCCATTTCTATTATTGATTTAATAAGTTTCTGCAAAGATATAAATTTTTTTTGGTTAAACAAATAATTGATAAAAACTTTAACGTTTTTTAACTCAAATTACTCGATGATTGCACACGCCACAAGTGGTGAATGCTTTTCTTTCGGTGCTATCTGAATTCGTGTTTCTTTTCTTTTTCCTATTGTAATATCTTTCTCACAACAATCTTTAGTGGCAACGTTTACCCCAATCTTATAACCAAGTTCCTTGATGAGACTAATTCTAAAGTTAATCTCTTTAACATGGTCTATGAAGTAATTTATGTCTCTAATATCCCTAGATATGTCTTTGACTTTCTTACCCATTGTGTAATACTGAGTTTAGAAGTGTTTTCTTGTCTTGGGGTGAGAGTTTAAACCATTTACTTGAAAAATGAGACAATCCAAACTGATTCTTAATCTTAGTCTTGTCTGTATTCGCTAATGCGTCATAAGTCCTAATTAATTCACCTTTAAGCAGAATGTTCCTCTGATGAGAAGTCAACTCATTGAAAATGTTTGACCAGTCTTTTGTTGGAAGATGATACTTTGCAAATATGTGTTTGTATTTGGAACTTGCATGTAGTCTTTCCGTAACGGTTTTCTTGTTCCATCTGTCACTCGCCCTTTTCTCTATTGAGGTGTGTGATAAAAGATTACTGATGCTTTCATTCTCGTTCATTATTATTTCTTTCTCTTTAAAATGTGGAAATAGAATGACCTATCAACACCTTCCCATGAACTAACTTGAGCCATAGACTTGTAATAGGTGCTCCATTCGTCTTCATTGAACTCTGGGAAAGTGACATCACCTTCCTCGTCATCTTTCACTACTGTAAGCCTTAACTCATCAACTAAATCACCATCCATGAACTGGCGATACAATGTCTCGCCACCAATCACGAAAAGCTCCTTATCTGAGAAGAAAGCTTCACACAACTCAATTACATCTTTAACGGAATGAACGATGTAGACATTATCAAAGTCTTGACTTACACCGTATTCCTCGTTAGAGGTAAGGATTATGTTAATCCTATCCTTCAAAGGTTCACCGTTTGGCAGAGATTCAAACGTCTTACGACCCATAATTACAACATTGCCAACTGTCATACGCTTGAAATTAGCAAGGTCATTTTTAATTGTGTAAAGCAGTTTGCCATTCTTACCCAATGCCCTTTTTTGGTTAATACATGCGATAATCTTAAACATAAATTAAAAAAAATTGATTACTTTTGCTGCAAAGATATAAAAAAACATGGAGGATTCAAAATCCCCCACGTTAAATTATGTTAATTATGTTGTAATATCATATTAAAAAAACAATTACTAACAATTTCTTGAACTGCGTTATGATATAAATATTTCCTACACTCATCAAGAAAAGGCTTTTCTTTACACAATTCTTGCGGTTTTTCACCTTTATAGATTACTTTCCACTCATTCCCATCAAGTTCTTTGTGCTTTCCATATGGGTCAATATCTTTACAATAGTAAAGTGTTACAGTTTCTATTTTATAACCAAGTCTAGAAAGTAATTCATTACATTGGTCATCTGAAAGTTGTAAATTGATATATGTATTCATTTGTAAAAATTATTTCCTAGTTTAGAAATTATTCTCATTTTCTTGCTTGAATAAAGTTAATATTAAATCATATGAATTGTCTCTAACAAAAAAATAAACGCTAGATGATAATGTCTGTGATTATCGTCTAGCGTTGTTACTTACTAAACTGTTTTTTAGTTTACTCTGCAACTGCACTGTCAGGTACAAGTGAATCAACTACAAGGCTGTCACCAGCAAGTGAGTCAACTACTGCAACACTGTCAGAGTCATTTGCATTCTGTTCCGATGCAGTCTGACCACCGCAAGCTGCAAATGTCATGGCAACGCTAGTCATGAACAAAAATACTAACTTTTTCATTTCTAATTTTTTTAATTTTTAAAAATATTATTTTATCTTTAATAAATATCATATCTTCGTAATTTGTGCAAAGATATAATTTTTTTTTTAGATTTCCAAATTTTACCACAAAAATTTTGCTTTAATGTAGAAATTCCACCACTGCACACTCTCCTTGGTGAATTTTAAGAACTCTGAATACCAATGTATGCGTATGAATGTGTTTCCTACATCAAGAAAACCACATGCTTGAAGTGAGTTGGCTAATGCTGCCAATTCCTCATAGTCAGAAGGGTATGGATATGTACCTCTACCGCTATACTTATAGTCCATGTAAATCATGTACTCGTCAAACAGCTTGTTTCTTTTCAGATAACGAAGCCATTTCTTGTAAATGGTACTGACAGATTTTGGTTGGTTCTTCCTAGTAGAACTATTGAGCAAGCTTACAATCTTTTTCATAGCCGCTATGATTAAACGTCCTCGTCTTCATCCCACAAATGCAACTGAAGAGAAATCTCTTCAATACGAGTCTTGTGGTTGAAAGCCCACTCGTAGTTGTCAATGTCCTTAATCTTGACCCATTTAATCTCACCCACCTCTGCACCCTCATTATTCTCTTTTGAGAATTTGAAGTCAGTGGTGATGTGGTCTTCAATCTTAGCACCGAAACGGAAAGTCACATTCTGTCTATTAGCAGTAACTGGGTCATCCTCATAGTTGATGAATACGAGGCTGTCAATAGGAATCTGAACACCAGTTTCCTCAAAGCATTCACGGACTGCACACTCCTTAGTGGTCTCGTTCCTAGAAAGATAGCCGCATGGACAATTCCACATACCCCTGAAATCTGCTGCCTCTTCTCCACGCTCACATGCTAAAACACGCCAATCACCATTTTCGTCTTTACAAAATACGAATAATGCAGTAGCCATAGAACGGCTAAACCACCCTAAAAAACGCCCATATCTATCATAGCAAGGCTGATTTTCCAATGTTAACTCTGGGGCATTTCCTACCCATTTAAGGAGTTTTGTCAATAATTTCTTTAAATAATTCATCTAAATTAAAATAAATTTTATCATAATATGTATCTGGAATATATCTTTTATCATTTTTTGCATAATAAAAAATTTTTATTCCGTTTTCTTTACATAGAGTATATTTTTTTAAATCATTACATTTTATTTTTTCAAAGCCCTCTTCTGTATTATAAAATTTGGCAAAATGCTGTTTACCTTGGCATTCTATTGCCACATTATATTGCGGTAAATAAAAATCTAAACGTTGAAGTCCAAGCCACTTATCTTTATGCTCTTTTATATATTTAACTCCTTTTTCTTCCAAAAAATTTTTGGTTTCTTTTTCTAAAACTGAACTTTTGCAATAAGGACAGCCTTCGCCACTTAAATGTTTATTAGGAGTTTGGCTAAAATATTCTCCGCATTTTTTACATTTTATCTTAATTTTAGCTTTTGCCCCTTTATATATAACAGAACTATAATCATAATCGTCACCATGAATTTTTTTGAACTCTTCAATAATGGTTTCAGTTGTTTTGTTTCTTCCTGCGCATTTAGGGCAACCTTTGCCTCTAAGGTGATTGTTTGGAGTGACTAAAAAATCACCGTGTACTAGGCACGTAACAATAATTTTTCCGTTTTCATTCTTATTATTTAAATCAGTTCTATGATACACATATTTATTTTGATGTCTTTTTGAGGCTAATTCTATGAATTCAGATGTTGTCATTCTTTTGGATTCATTGTTACACAATGGGCATTCATCACCCCCCTTATGGGAATATGGGTTTTGCCAAAATTCGCCATGTTTAGGGCAAATTATGCACACTTTACCGTCTTCTCTAGGAGCATCTAAATTCAACTTATCATAATTGTATTTTATTTTATGATTCGCTAAACAATAGTTAATATATTCTTTATACTTTTTTTCTGATTCGCAAATAGGGCATTTTCCTCTTTTTCCGTTATAATACTTATGTACGCAAGGCTTGACTAGAAAATCCCCATGTTTTTTACAAGTGACTAAAACCTCAGTTCGTTCATTTTTATAATCCACATGGTCATAACTAAACTCTCCATTATGAACCTTCATTGATTTTTCAATAAACTCTTTTTTTAGATTTTCTTGCTGTTTTTCTAATCTACATTCATCACATATTTGATTTGCGTTTAGAAAATGGTCAGCAGTGGTTTTAAAATATTTTTTGTGCTTTTTGCAATAAGGATATATAAAATGTTTTGCATCAACATATTCTATAGACGAAAAATCATATATATTGCCATATTTTTCTACTGCTTTGTTAATAAAAATTTCTTTTTTATCCATAACTTATGATATTACTATTATAAATATCTATAAAGTTATAAAATCACTAGTTTCTCATTCTTTTTTTGTCTCACCTAAATCTTTTGGTAGAACATATGGATTTGTCATTTTCTCCATGCTTTTTTACTGAATTTATTTTTTTCGTAACTTTTGTCATACCAAGGTTGGTCTTCATAATATGAGCAATAATGCTTACCACTTGTGACCTTATTGGTTGCTCTATATAGTTTTTTACTTAATTTTCGTGACAATACAACTTTTGGATGCTTTTTGTCATAGAACTCTTTATATTCTTGAGTCCAATGAACGCCAGTTATTCTGTACATACCCATAAGGTTTTTCAACCCAAGAGCCATATATTGTATAGTAGCTTTAGCACTATCTTCACCACTATTGAAACCGTCTATTATGCAATATACGTTTTTAGCAGTGAATACTGTTTTTTCATAATAGCCACGCAAGGTATATGTATAAGATATATGTGGCATAAAATAGCCACCATTTAAGAAACGCCTTTGCTCTCTAAGTAACTCAGATTGATGCGTCACATAGGTGGATACATCTTTAATCCATGCGCCATACAGCTTTTTATCTATTAGGTATTCTACCCATTCTAAATATAGTTCTGGATATTCCATTTACTTAAACAAATTAAAGAATCCATCTATAACTTTATCGTATAAACTCTTTCTCAACTCACAGCTACCAATATATTTGGAATGTGATTCGTCTTTTTTATTCATGTTGACTGCATACAATAATATTTTGTGCAAAGATACTAAAAATTTTTCAAATACCCAAAATTTTAATGTTAAAAAACAATAAAAGTTGGTGTTTCATCAACACCAACCTTATTTTTTAATAAACTCTATATGTGTACCTATAATATTTGTCATTATAGCACTTTGCGTATTGATTAAAATACCATATTGCGGCTTTCTTAGCCATTTTTGCAATTGTCTTCATAATAAATTTCCCTTTCTTTTAATTAAACTTACTTATTAATTTTTGTTATGTCAAACCCTCTATGTTCAAGGGTTAAGTTTAGAAGCATGAGATACTTCTTGTACTGAGCATCATTAAGAATATAATGCATATACTTAATGTTCTTCTTAACCGCATTTGCTACTACTGCATTGCGGCTTTCCTCAGTATTCATAACTGCTGCAAACATCATGTCGCTCTCAAGTTCTGAAATAATGTCATTTGACATTTCTACTTGGTCACTTGACATATCCAAAACACATGCTAGTCTGCGGTGATTAATCTTCAACTCATACCTCTCAGTTTCAGCCATCTTTGTAGCTGTGCTTTCCTCGGCAAATGAATACACACTCATAGTGAGCATCATTACCAACATAATAAAATACTTTTTCATAATAAATTTCCCTTTTTACACTTACTTATTTTACTTACTTTTTTTTGTAATATGGAACTGTTAAAGGGTTTGTACCCTTAACAATTCCGTTTGCACTTACTTATTGATTTCTGTTTGGCTAGGGCAAAACTTCCCAAGCTGTCGTTACACCATTGGAATCATTCCAGTGGGAGTCATGCTAGCATAGTTGTTAAGCCAAGCATGTAGAAAATTTGCTATCTTCTTCATAATTATTTCCCTTTCAATTTAAATTTAACAATCTGATACAGCTTTGAAAAATAACCATATAGGTCTGTGTAATACTCATCAGCCAACTTTAGTTTAGACCAATTATAATACCCTAGCTTTATAAAGCCTACAATTGCGAACTCTTTCATTGCACTTCTTCCTATTTTTTCTTCGAGTTCGGTGACTGAGCCACGCCTCTTAGCTACCACATAACCAAGATTAGATTTCAAATTAACTGTATCCATTATTCACTCACTTCATATAATATATATTATGTAATTTCAAATTGTCAACTAAAATTTGCCCCAATTTTTGAAAACCAACCCTAATTTTGATTTACGTCAAGTTTGGGTGTGTGCGAACACATCAGTTATTTATAACAGTGCAAAGATATGAAAAATATATTTAATACCCAAAAAATGAGCAATAAAAGTTCGTTTTACCCCCTTAAAATTGATATATGTCAGTTGGTATGATTTATATCAAGATACAAAAAGAGCACCCATTTCTGAGTACTCTAGAAACAAATTACTTACAAAAACAAGGAACGATTTTAGGCTGGATTCGAACCAGCATGTCCTTACGGACGTTACATTTCAAGTGTAATGAGTATACCATTTCTCCACAAGTGAAACTTGCTGTACGTTCCTTTGTAGCGAGGGTTGGATTCGAACCAACGGTAGGTATGTAATACCTAACACCTTATGAGAGTGCCCCAATTGTCCACTCTGGCACCTCGCCATATTTGTTGGGGAAAAAGGAGTTGAACCAATACTTACAGTTCCATGCAAACAAATCATGAACTGCTGCTAGCTTCCTTTTTCGGAAACGTTTTCGTTTATACTGCTGTGCTACCGTTACACTATTCCCCAAGTATTATTTATCTCCTATCTACGAAATTGAGTAATAAATAGGCATTTTCTTTTTCATATTTTTTTATGTTATATTTATTGAAAAATGATGAGAGTATTGGAAATTTACGATAAACCCAAGTACTGTTAGCTATGTCTATAATTTTAGGAGCACCATTTTCTTTTTCATATTTAAAATTATAAATTATTTTTCCATCATATTTTCTAGTGCCACCAAAATATTTAATATTTGGATAAATTGTTTCAATAATACCACAAATATAAATGAATTTATTTTCAGCTTTATTATTTTTTTTAGTGGACTCAAAAGTAATTTTAATTACAACATCGTTTTTAGTGTTCAAATAACAAAGTATTTCATATAAAGAAAATATTGTATATTTTACATTACGATTTTTTGCTATTATATGATTATACTTATCTGTATAAAGCTTAAAATCAAAGAGTTTTACTCCACAATAATCATATTGTTCTTTACATGTAACTGATTGACATTTGTTAAACAAACTAAAAACTTTATTCCACAAGGAATAAGGTTTAAAATACGTTAGCGAATTATTACTACCAATTAACATCTTACTTACACTATTTATAATATATTATCTTCTAATATATAATAAATATTTTTTCGTTTGTCAAAAGTTAGATTGTTTTAGTATTATTGTTAGCATATTCAATACCGTACTCAAAAAATTTTTGGCACAATTCTGACACCCTATTGTGACTCATTAACGATGACTCACCAAGCAAAGCTACTGTTAGCTTTCTACGGAAATACTCTTGTTTTTCTTTATCTGTTGGCATCATATCTGTACTACTTATATTTAATAGGTTAGTTTCTCTAAAAACTCATCGTCATCTTCCTCTTTCACATATATACCCATATCAAAGATGCATCGTTGTCTAAGCCCTCTTAACTCGCATCTATTATAAAGTTGGCATCTTTCATTACATGGAATCATTGTATATCGCCTTTTAATGCGTTATTTTCTAAGTCTCTAGATTCTTTGCGTGTCTTCTTAACCTTTTTGTGGGAATCCCAATGCTTCCAAGAATCACGCCAAGGTTTAGAGGTTTTCTTATACAGTTTAACTTTAGATTCTGGGTCTGCATCCAACTCTTTCCAATTCTTTGCATCCCTATAGCCCCTAGGTGCGTTTTCGTCTTTAACGCTCCAATAATAGAGATTACGATTTAACCTAGAAACATACTTTAAATAAGCAGTCCAAAGTCTATAAGCTTTTCCTCTTTTGTCCATAAATATAAATAGTTTTCAATTACGAATTATTGCCAGTATGATTTGTTTAAATTGTAACGGAATGTTGTTAAATGGTGTGTACCATCATCTAACTTTACACCACCATCATCAATAGGTCTTCCGTTCTTTATCCATTCCTCATATGTAAATGGTCTCCAATATTCAAAAAATATATCACCATTCGCCCATATATTGAACCCATATACATTGTAATCTTCTTCGTATGGTCTATTCATATTTTTAATAAGTTAAGTGATGGGGATGGGATTCAAACCCATGTAAACAACTTTAGGAGAGTTGTGCCTAATTCACTCGGCCACCCCACCAATAAATAAATAGGCTTATCAACCATTCTCCTAATTGATAAGCCTATTAAATGCGTCTTAGTGTCTGCCAAGTCTGAATCTACGATTCATAACTGTGCTAGCACCATCATCAGTTGGAATGTTCTTCCAAGGTTCATCGTTAGGAACCTGTTCTGTCTTGCGAACAAAACGTCCATTAGCATCTCGTCTTGCCACCTCTTGCTCCATTGCACGATAGTTATGCTCGGCAACTTCCTCAAGGTTTGGACGTGGAGCGAAGCGAGGTGCTTCTCTACGAACCTCTGGTCTACCACACTGAGACTGTCTTGGCTGTACACAACCGTTAAGCAGTTCAGTAACCACACAAAGCAAAACTGCTGAAGCAATCTGAAGCTCTGGAGTACTGTCAATCAAGTAGACATCCTTAGTTCTTACGTCAAACGCAAGTACTGCGTGTGCGCCATTACGTGCATCACGACTGATGGCACGAGCCTCATCGCTAGTGAGTTTGTACTCACGGTCAGCGTTAGGAGTAGTTGCACACTCTACATGATTCTCAGAGAGGTGATAGATTACGAGACGAAGATTTGACTTATCGCTACACTGTGACAGAATTTGAGCCATAGGGCTGTTGTCAGAAAGAAGTCTTACGTAATTCCACATAAAGTCTCTTGTTTTTAGATTAATACTGTTAAGAAATTAGGTGGGCAGTCGTTTGGCGGCTACCCACCTTTAGATTAGAGGTTTTGCTACGAGCAATGATTACTCACCGTCAGCAACATCCTCGTCATCACCACCGAAGAACTCGTCATAGGTTGCCTGAGCAATCTTCAGCTCTACACCAAGCTCGTAAAGACGAGTCTTAGCATCCTGCAGGTCAGCAGCCCACTTGTTAGGATTCCAACCCTTCACACCAGGACGCAGACTATCTGTGGTGTCTGGAGCGAAGTCAGTCAGACCCTGAATCTGCATTTCCACGTTGGTCTTCTCAATCTTGAGCTTGTGGATGATTTCCTCCTGGGCAATCTTTGCCTGAGTGTCAATCTGTGAAGCACGTGCTACAAGAGCCTTAGAGTCATTCTGACTCATCATCTGTAAAAACTTTCCCATTGTTGTTTAAGTTTAAAGGTTTATAAAAAAAAGTAAATTGTTGAATATTGTTTCGCAACTTGCGTTGCCTTGTTTGTTTCTCAATCACAGTGCAAAGATATATAAAAATTTTGAGATTTCCAAATTTTTAAGAGTTAAAAACTTTTAAAAAATATCTTTGTTTTTGTGTTTCATTCTTCTTTCTTAATCACAGTGCAAAGATATAGAAAATTTTCGATACTTACAAATTTTTGCACGTTAAAAACTGTTAATAGTTAGGTGATTACCTTAATATAAGTAATTTCTTTTTATAATTGATGGAAACACCACCCAAACCATTCAAAACGTTCATTCCAAGTAGCAAAGGCGCATCTGGATTCTCCATTACTAAGCAATCTACGTTCTTCACAGAGGTGTCACCGATTGAAACTTGAGCAATCTTAATCATGAAGCACTTTGTTGTGTCACCATTGGCGATTGTACATTCAGATACTTGCACTGTACTATCGGATAACAGTTTTTGTTTCTTCAAAAATTCATACTCTAGGATGGAGATAGACATTGTTGAAGCCCCAGTATCCAATGTCATTTTCATTGGAACTCCATTGATATTAGCACCAACCAAGTAGCAATTACCATCTTGTTCTAGCTTAACAGCATATTCAAAGTCTTTTACTTGCCTCCACTCAACACTATCGTTTTTGGTTGGTGTATGTGGTATGCTATCGGCTTTAGTTGCTTTAATGATTTCTACGCTGTCTTCATCAATTCCTAAAGCTTTTGCTTCTAAAACGTTGTACGCTCGTGGAAATAGCACTGAGAATAGCCAAATGAACCCAACTACCACGATGATTGTGAGTATTAGCTTTGTCAAACAACTAGATAATGTTATCTTTTTCATATTTTATTTGGTAAAAATTTCAAAAGCATCATCTACTAGCTTGTCAACCATATCTATTTGATAAGTTGCTAACGCACTCCTAAACATTCTACCACTCATTGTACGTCTGCCTTTCCTCTTCTTCCAACCACTAGAAACTGTTTTAACAACCTCTTTCTTTTTTGGCGGCTTCAAGTGTTCAGCTTCAGTTGCATATCCAATGTGTGTAAATCCTAGGAATGAGCCGTTCTTCTCAATCTTACAAATCTCAACATGATTAGCACCATACTTGAACTCACCAGTACGAACTTTAATCTGCTTAACGTATCTCAGTGTCTGGTCTTTGAGACTCATTCCGACTGCGAACATTGCATCAAAGAAATTCGTAAGTTTCTTGCTTCCACTAAGACTGTTCTGTGTGAGGGGTGAACCTAAGTTTCGTTTTGGAGTATGAGATAGAACCAAAATGCTAGCTCCATATTTCTTTTTAATTTCACATAGATTCTTCATCAGCTTACCAGCTGTAGTCGCTGTGTCTTTCATGTTAACAAGCCAACTCAAGTTATCTACAATTAATATCTTAGAGTTATACTTGATAATATTAGCTTCAATAGCCTCTATGATTACTTCATCAAACGCTTTCTTAGAATACTCGCAATAATCTCTTACCTTATCGCTATCAAGCTCGACCCTAATAAACTTGTCGTTAAAGTTGAACGTTTCTTTTGTTTTTTCATCTGTGTACCTAAGTTCAAACTGTTTCTTACTTAACTCAAAGTCATAATAAAGAATGGTATCGTCACCCTTTAGCTTTTCGGCAATAGAATTACCAATCTGAACGGCAAGAATGCTTTTACCAACATTGGCATCTGCGAAGAGGCAGCAAACCTCATTCTCAAACCAAAACTCTTTCCAGAGTTTATTAGGATTCTTCTGCGCCTTTGCTTCCTCAATGGCTTGATTTGCAGTCATTGCGCTGAAGATGTCTGTAAGTGAAGGTTTGTTTGCCATTATATAAAAAATTAAATGATTTCTAAAAAATGTGAACCTATTGTTGCCAATAGTGGAGGTGGATTTGCAACCACCATCCCACCCTTTTTCCAAGGGCAGTATTTACGTTAAAGTACCCCAAATCACTTTATTTGTACCCCCTCAAGGAATCGAACCTCGTTGTTACAGCACTACGCCAAACGTCCTATCCAATAGACGAAGAGGGTATAGACGAGAAATGATTTTGCTAGCGTTGCTCACTTCTCGCAAAAGCAACAGTTGTACTCAACCAACGAGACGGTTTAGCTCGCCCACAAGCTCGAAT
>Ga0247611_10009436_pt1 | contig 11735 bp, 9 predicted proteins | sample 177DNAGHGhighgp2_FD_192422 | JGI IMG/M metagenome (GOLD analysis project Ga0247611, IMG submission 192422) | Sheep rumen microbial communities from Palmerston North, Manawatu-Wanganui, New Zealand - 1770 DNA GHGhigh gp2 | ecosystem: Host-associated > Mammals > Digestive system > Stomach > Rumen ... | reverse complement strand
CAGTTTCTCCACCGCCTGGTCGTCCGGAAGCAGTATGCCGGCTTTTCCGTCTTCGAAAGTCCGGGCATTATAGGTCTGATGATCCTGTGCCGCGTAGGGATACGGTATCAGGACAGACGGCACGCCGACCGCCTGGATCTCGGCACAGGTAATGGCACCGGCTCTTCCGACGAAGAGATCCGCTGCCGCCATATACACTTCCGGATCCTGGATATACTCGAAGACCTCGATGGACTTCGGCCAGTTCTTGGCTTCTTCACAGACTTCTTTATAGCGTTGTTTTCCGACACTCAGTATGATCCTGATCTTCGGATCGTCCAATGTCCGGGCCAGCGCCACCATGGCTTCGTTGACCGTCTTGGCGCCCAGGCTTCCGCCCATGGCCAGGATCAGTACCTCATCGCTCTGAAGGCCCAGTTTCTCCCGGCATGCATTCCGGTCCACGTTCTGGAACACGCTTCGGATCGGATTTCCGGTAAAGACCACCTTGGCTTTCTTGTTGAAGTAATGCTCGATCCCCTTGAAACTGGTGCATACCGTCTTCGCATAGCGGGACATCAACCGGTTGGAACGGCCCGGGAAAGCATTCTGCTCATGAAGAAGGATCGGCACCTTCTCCTTATGGGCCGCTGCGATCAAGGGGCTGCAGACGAATCCGCCGGTTCCGATCACCACGTCCGGATGTTCTTTCCGGATCAGTTCCCGGCACATCTTTCTTCCGGCAAGGAATTCCTTTACAGCCCGGAATGTTTTCTTAGAGATCTTCATGGGAAGCTGGGATGCACGGATCACCTGATACGGGTACCCCATAGAAGGAATGATCTGCGCCTCCATACCTTTCTCCGTACCGCAGAAAAGCACTTCGTTCGAAGGATCCTGTTTCTTTATTTCATCGGCGATCGCCACAGCCGGATGGATATGTCCGCTGGTACCGCCGCCAGCCAAAATCGCTTTCATATTACACCACCAATTTCAATGTTTTTCTCTTTCTACCGGATCTGGATACAGACAGGATCATGCCGACTGCGATCATGAAGAAGCAGTTAGCCGTACCACCGTAACTGAAGAACGGCAGCGTGATACCTGTCGGCGGAATGGCATTGATCGCCACACCGATATTCAGGAAAGCCTGTATCGTGATCAAGGTAGTATACCCCGCTGTGAGTATCCTTGTGAAGAGGCTGTCCGCCTGCCATGAGATCAGGAATCCCGCAAGCATAAACAGCCAGAAAAGGATCATGACGCACGCTCCGCCGACGAAACCCAGTTCCTCGCAAATAATGGAATACACATAGTCATTGTGCGCTTCCGGAAGGTAATTGTATTTCTGTCGGCTGTTGCCGAATCCGACGCCCCGCATTCCACCGGAACCGATAGCGATCAGAGACTGCTTATTCTGGTATTGCTCATCCGCATCCGCTTTCGCTTCGTCAGGATCTTTCTCGGAGTCATCCTCTTCGTCCTTTCCTGCATGGATTTGAATACGTTCAGTCGCGTCACGACATGGGCAAAGTTCTTGGACAGTTTCTCTCTGTCCGCAGCATCACTTTTCAGATAGAAGAGCCCTGCCGCGATGATCGCGATCACGATCAGAAAGATCGTTCCCCGCCACCAGGATGAAAGGGAGATCCCGCTGCAGAGAAAGCATACGCCACAGACCGCGCACAGGATCAGGAAGCAGGACATATGCGGCTGAAGCGCAATAATGACCAGACATCCGAGAACCAGTCCTCCCGGGATCGTGATATCGAAAAACGCGTCAAAATTGGCTTGGGAGATAAACTTCGGGGCAATCAGTTTTCCTTTCTTTCTTCTTCTCTGAATGAAAGAGCGATAGCCCGCAATAGAGAAAACGAGCGCCACTTTAATGAACTCGGACGGCTGGAAAGACACGCCTCCGATAATGAGCCAGCGGCGTGCGCCGTTAATGACGGACCCTTTAAACTTCGTCAGGACCGCCAGGCCGATCGCCATCGCAAAGGCCAGGAGGATGAACGGAAGCTTATCGAACTTCTTGATCGGCAGGAATGCAATGATCAGACTCATCGCGAATCCCAGGATCAGGAACTTTCCCTGATTGATCACGTAGAACGTGGAATTCTGCTTATAGGTGGAAGCCAGCGGCATACTGGCCGAAAAGAGCATAACCAGACCGAAAGCCATCATGATCAGAACAACGATCATGACTCCCATATTCAATCGTTTCGGAGCCAGGACATCCACGGACTTGATCTTACCGTCATCGTTAAAGTCCACATTCTCCGAAACAAGGTTTCTCTTCTTCATTTTGAACATTTCAACATTCTCCCTCCGTGAATATTGAAACATACTCATCCAGAATTGTATACATCTCGAAGGAATGGGAAGCTTTCAGAAGCACATAATCTCCTTTTTGCACGATATTCTTCAGCTTATTCAGGATATCCTTCTTATCTTCGCACAGAAATACCGGGAGATCCGGATCCACACTGTGGCAGCCTTCTTCCACATACTTCTTAAAATCACCAATGACGAACAGTCCGTCCAGACCCTGTTCGGCGGCGGCTCTTCCAATGCTCAGATGCGCCTCTTGCGAAGCATCGCCCAGCTCCAGCATATCTCCGGTGCAGGCATATGCCTTTCCGTTTTTCCCCAGCCGGCGCAGGGATTCCATCGCAGACATCATAGATTCCGGCCCTGCGTTGTAAGAATCATCAACAAAATGCACGCCTTCGACCGTCACCAGACGTTCCCTGTGTCCGATCGGCGCAAACATTTCGGCGCCCTGGACCAGTTTCTCCAGCGGCAATTCCAGATATGTTCCGCACAGGAGTGCGGCCAGAGTATTGCCCACGTGATGCACACCGAAGACCGAAAGCGATACCGGGATCTGCTTTCTCTGCTCATATCCGACCGTAGCCAGGAAATTCAATTTATCATTTTCGAAAGTCACCTCTCCGGCAGATGCAAGACCGAATGCATCCTGCGGGAGCTCCGTCTCATCGTCTGTAAAATAGGCGATCTTCACATCCGGACGGACCAAGCCCTCTGCGACAGCTTTTCTCAACATCGGATCGTGGTAAGGAATCACCAGAAGTCCGCCTTCTGCCAATCCCTCCAGGATCTCCAGCTTCGCCCGAAGGATCTCTTCCTGAGAACCCAGCCGCTCGATATGGGCCATACCGATCTTCGTGATCACAGCGATATCCGGCCAGGCAATATGTGTCAGCTCCGAGATCTCGCCACGAAGGCGCATACCCATCTCCAGCACCAGGATATTCGTACCTTCCGGTGTTTCCAGGATCGTTTTCGAAAGACCGATCTCGTTATTCTCATTCTGTTTCGTGCAGTATACCTTCTCACAGTTACCAAGAGCGCGGCCGATCATCTCACGTGTAGACGTCTTTCCCACACTTCCGGTGACGGCGATCACCGTGGGGTGGAGTCTTGTTCTGTAATAAGTGGCCAGTTGCTCCAGCGCAAGCTTGGTATCCTTGACCAGGATCACCGGCACATCGTCCGGCGCGTCCGACATATCGGACAGAAGCAGTGCCGATGCACCATCTTTTGCCGCGGCATATGCATATTTATTTCCGTCAAACTTCTCCCCGATCAGAGCCAGGAAAAGGTTTCCGTTCTCGATCTTACGGCTATCCGTGGACACGCCGTCGACTGTGAAAGTTTCTACCGTTCCTTTATCCTGAAAGTTATGAAGTTCCCCGGATGTGGCATCCAGGATCTCCTTTAATGTAAAAACAGCCATTTTTCTCCCCCCGAATCAGCTGAGTGCGTCGATGGCTTTCCGGACTTCATCCGAATCGACAAACTCAAATTTCACTTTATTGATCTCCATCGTCCGTTCGTGACCTTTTCCGGCTACCACGACAAAATCATCCGCCGTCGCCATGCTTACCGCTTTGCGGATCGCTTCACGACGATCCTCGATGACTTCATACTGCGCGCCCTCCACTTTGTTGATCCCTTCCTTGATCAGTACCAGGATGCTTTCGAGCGGTTCACTTCGGGAATTGTCCGAAGTGACGATGGTATAGTCGCTATATCTCGCCGAGCTTTCGCCCATGCCGGATCTTCTGTACTGGGAACGCTCTCCGCCACATCCGAAAACCGTGATCAGACGGCCCTTGCAGAACTTACGGAGCGAAGACAGCAATACGCGGAGACTGTCACCATTATGCGCATAGTCGACATACACATGCAGACCCAGAGGATTACGGATCTTCTCCATACGTCCCGGAACATAGACACAGGAAAGTCCTTCCACGATCGCTTCTTTCCCGATTCCGCAGAGATACGCCGATGCAGCAGCGCAGAGCGCATTGTCCACGTTGAAATCGCAAAGAAGCGGCACGAAGATCTCCTGCGAATACGTCGGGGTCACCAGCGTAAACTGCATGCCCGGCGTGCCGTCCTGCACTTTGGAAGTGATATCTTTGGCCATGAAATCTGCGTCCTGAAAGATCGAGTAGGTGTAGACCTGCTCACACCGGCCGGCGTTCTCGAGCACATGATTCAAGCGTCTTGTATCCTTATTTATCAACGCCATCTCACAAGAATCGAAGAGCATCATCTTGCAGGCAAAGTACTCTTCTTCGTCCGCGTGTTCCCCGCTCATGATGTGATCGAGGAAGAAATTCGTGAAGATACCGACCTTGTAGTGCACACCACGAGTGCGGTGGAATTTCAGGCCCAAAGAAGAAACTTCCATGACACAGTCCTGCACATTATGCTCCTGCATCGTGTGAAGCAGTTCCTGAAACTCCCAGGCTTCCGGTGTGGTATGGGAGGACCATTCATGGTGATCTTTCCAGATGCGGTTCTCAACTGAACCTAACAAGCCACAATCCCGGCCTGCATGCTCGAAGATCTCCTGGATCATATATGTGGATGTTGTTTTTCCTTTCGTACCTGTCACGCCGATCAGATTCATTTTCTCGGACGGATGTCCGAAAAATGTGCAGGACAAGTCCGCATAAGCTTTTCGGGTATCCGGCACGGATACGATCGCAGTCTTTCTGCCGGATGTCATATCCGTCAGCTGTTCCCGGGTCCAGACAGTCTGCCCGTCTTCGACCAGAACCAACGAAGCGCCGTTCCCGATTGCACCTTCCACATATTTATGTCCGTCAGAATGTGATCCTGCCATCGCCACGAACGCATCCGATTTTTCCACTTTTGCAGAATTAAGCTGGATCCGGAAGATCTCTTCATTCAATTCGCCTGCGATAAGTTGATAAGGTGTTTCCGATAAGATTTGTGATGCCAGCATCTTCAAGCCTCCTTATTCAAGTACCAGTTTGATCACGGTTCCGTATACGACTCTCTGCGGTGGCGGCGGTGTCGTCTCACCGGTTTCAGAAGTATCCGTGTTTTCCGTATCTCCTGGTTCCCCTGTGCTCTCCGCCGAGGTTTCTACAGACGTTGTATCCGCCGTTTCCCCCGTCGTTTCTTGCGTGTCTTCTGTCATGCCTTCTTCCTCGCCCGGTCCGGGAGTAGGCGTCGGTGTCACCGTAGGTGTGACCGCGCTCAAGTTCGTAGGCGGCGGATCCTGTGAAACCACGCGCCCCTTAATATTCCCTTCCACAAGGATATTCAGGCCATATTCCTTCGCCATACGCTGACATTCCAGGAAATCCATACCGGTAAAGTTCGGGATCACCGTTGTGTTCATCTCGGACTTACCGACTTCTCCCGGATAAAGAACGACCACGGAATTCTTATAGATCGTTTCCGTATCACCATAATAAACTGTTCCGACAATGCTGTCCTGCTCCATCGTGCCACTTCCGTCGAGAACTGTATAGCCTTCGCTCTCGAGAATACGCTTGGCATCCGTGAATGTCTTTCCATGCACATCGTTCTGGACATGGTACAACGTTGTCATATCCTTATAATCCTTCTGGGTCAGTTTACGCGGTATATCCATATACTCGAGTGTCTCTTCCACGATACGGGCGGAAACCTTGGCGGCAATACCGGAACCGACCTGCTTATCCGCCGGCTTATTGATAACTACGAGCACAGCGATCTTCGGATCATAGGAAGGCGCATAACAACCGAAAGAAAGAACATGGTATCCTTCATCCTCACCATTCTCGATCGTGGATGTACTGGTCTTTCCGGCAACATAATAACCTGGTACATAACCGGCCGCACCGGTACCCAGATTAACTACGTCCTCCATCAGAGAACGTACCCGCTTCGATGTGCCACTGGAGAAAATCGTTCTGACCTTGGTCGGTTCGTACTCACGAATGATGTTTCCGGCATTGTCCGTCAATCTGGAAACGATGTGCGGTTTCATCAAGGTACCGCCGTTAACCAGCGCGGAGTATACCGAAACCAGCTGAAGCGGTGTCACCGTGGAAGACTCACCGAACGAGAGGGAAGCCAGGTCGACTTCCGTCGGCTGAGCATGGAAAATACCTTTTCCTTCAGCCGGAAGGTCGATACCGGTAACATCATAGAATCCGCAGTTTCTGATATAGGAATAGTATTTGTCGATATTTGTGCCACCGTTCGTAATACGTTTCGCCAACTGCACGAAGATCGGGTTACAGGAATTCTCGAACGCTGCCCGCAAAGTTTCCACGCCATGGTTACCGTCTGTGTGCTCTCTCCAGCAAGAGATCGTATCGACAGAAGAGACCTCGATCGGCGCATCGCTGAAATACTCCTCTTCATCGGTCAAGCCTTCTTCCAACGCGATCGCAGTAGTAACGGCCTTCAATGTTGAACCCGGTTCATATGTATCAGAGATACAACGGTTTCTCCAAGCATTACTCATAAGATATACGGCCTTTTCACTGGACTTCATCGCTTGCCAGTCATCGGTCTTGAGACCGAAAGGCATCTCACGAGGCGCATTCAGATTAAAATCCGGCATGGACACCATGGCCCGGATCTCACCCGTATAAGGATCCATTACGATGCATGTCACGCCATCTTTCGGCCGATAACTCAGGTAGGCATCGCGGCAGGCCTCTTCCGCAATACGTTGAATGTTCATATCCAGCGTCAGCTCGACATTGTACCCGTCCACGGCTTCAATGCTGGTCGGCGCTTTATAAGGAAGCGCACCGCTGTTATAGTTATCTGTCTCTGTATAAGAATAACCCTTGGTACCGGTAAGATCGGTGTTGTAATACGCTTCGATGCCATACTGTCCAATCAGGGTATTACCGTCCCGGTCAGCGAAACCAATGACTTGTGCGGCCAGATTATTGTATGTGTAGTAGCGCTTCGGATCTGAGTCGATCGCCACACCACCCAGATTGTTCTGACTCATAAAATCGCTCAGTTCTTTCTTCGTTTCATGAGAGACATGCTTAGCGATCTGAACATAGGTGGCATCCGTCTTATTGAGTGCCTTCTCCACCTCTTCCACATCCACACCGAGGATGTCAGAGAAACCACGCGCGATCTGGGAGAGTGACAGTCCCTCGTCACGTTTGGCCTGGGATTTCAGTACATCATTAGGGGTAATACCGATCGTATATTCATAAGTGGTACTTGCCAGCACATTTCCATTGCAGTCCAGAATATCTCCACGGGTCGGCACTTCCTGAAGCGGCTTCCAGTGGAGCCGGGAGGCCGCCAGTGAATACTGCGAATAATGGATGACCTGGATATCGTACTGCTTGGTAAGCAGATAAAGCATAAAGAAAGTCAGGGATACACATACCAGGGAAAGAACGATCCTTCCTCCGATACGGAACCGAGGCTTCTCCTCGATCTCCACTTCCCGGTTTTCTCTTTTCTTGCTCTTCTCGAGCTGTTTCAGTTCTTTTTTTGTTTTTTTATCAGGAACTTCTTCCTTCTTCTCGGTTTCAGGGACGATCGGACGCTGAGTGATCGGGTGCCTTCTGACCGGGCCTTTCCCCGTTTCTCGTCCCTCTATCGGTCTTTTCCCGAACGGTCTGTCGCCATTCGGCCGGCGGTTCTGTCCGGCACCGCCATTGAATTTATTTTCATTCGCCATATTCCAAGCGCTCCTAACCTTTTATCAGGCATCTTTATCTGCATAATAATCGGCAAGATCACGCTTTGCTTCGCTCAACATCTCCTCTGTCACACCATTCGAGTTATACGAAAGGTTCGATGTCAGGTGGTCTCTCTTCGGTACGACCACATTCACGACCTGATTTCTGTTCGGCATTACCATACCCAGACGGATACCCGCCTGTGTGCGGATAGTCTCCAGATCCGAAGCCATAGCCAACGTCTCTTTCATCTGGCTTGTCTCCTGACGCATTTTGTTGATCTGGCGCTCTTTCTTGCTGTTTGCAAAATTAATCGATGCAATCTGTGCTTCATTATACACCAACGCTCCGAATAGTGCGGCAACAAAAAGAATGGCAAAACTGATGATCAGAAGATCACGAAAACGCTTCGCTGCCGAGAAGAAGTTTTTCTTCTGGTAATTCGCATAAGCTACGTCGACTTTCCGGCGGTTTTCCTTCAGGATCTTCTTTCTTCTTTCCTCATTTGCTTTAGAAAGACGGGTCGATCCTTCAAAAGTACTCATATATCGGTCAGCCAGACCTTCGTTAAATGCAACGACGCTCAATCCGGCATTATCCGAACCTGTACGTTCGAAGATATCATCAATATTCGCCATTTTTTTCGATCTTACTGCCAGAGCCATTCTTCCTCATTCCTTTCAAATACCCTAAGTTTTGCACATCCGGAGCGCTTATTTTCCTTAAGCTCTTTATCTGAAGCCACGATCGGTTTCTTATTCACCTGCATTCCCATCGGACGTTTCCCGCATACACATACCGGAAAATCTCTCGGGCATGTGCAAGGACTTTCCAGTTTCCGGAAAGCTTCTTTCACCAGCCTGTCTTCCAGCGAGTGAAAGGATATCACTGCAAAACGTCCCTTCGGCTTCAGTATTGACGGTACCACTTCCAGAAGTCTTGCTACCGCACCCAACTCATCGTTCACTTCGATGCGGATCGCCTGAAAGCATCTTCTAGCCGGATGCTGGTCTTCTTTTCTCGCGGTATGCGGCATAGCCTTTCGGATGATTTCAGCCAGTGCCGTAGTGGTTCGGATCGGTTCGATCTTTCTTTGCTTCTCGATCGCCGATGCGATCCTGCCTGCAAATCTTTCTTCTCCATAGTCTCGGAATATCCGGGTAAGATCTTCCACCTTGTATTCGTTGACCACAACTTCCGCCGAAAGCTTCTGGCTTTCATTCATTCTCATATCCAGCGGGCCATCCTGCATGTATGAGAATCCGCGTTCCGCCGTGTCGATCTGATGTGAGGAAACGCCCAGATCCGCAAGCACTCCGTCTATCTTTTCAATGTTCATTCTTTCGAGTACTTCATCGATCTTCGAAAAGTCCGACTTTACCAGTACCCATCTTTCTTTTCCATCCAGAGCTTCGCGTTTTCTTTCGCAAGTCGCCAAAGCTTCGTCGTCTTTATCCAGCGAGATCAGTCTGCCATTGTCTCCCAGTCTTTCCAGGATCCCGGAAGAATGACCGCCGCCACCTGCCGTGCAGTCGACGTATATGCCCTCTTTCTTGATCGCCAGACCTTCCATGCACTCTTCGAAGAGAACCGGCAGGTGATGAAAATCACAATGCTGTGAGGTTGAATCCTGCCAGGTCGATTTCATCATCATCGTCTTCCTTTTCTCGTTCATTTTCTGCATCGTAGAAGCTCTTCGTACAGATTTCCATCATGTCCCCGATCTGGTAAATGCAGATCTCTGTATTCGGCTGTGCCCCGATCAAATCCCACAGGTCCGAAGTGACTGAAATACGTCCCTGTCCATCTGTTTCGCATTCCTGTGTCTTACCAAGGATCTTTCGGATCGCTTTACGTACCTTCGGATCCGTCTTCGGAAGAGCGTTGAACTCTTCGCAGAGTTTCTGGTAATGCGCCTCGCTGTAGACGGTGAGGTATTGTTTTTCAATGTTGGGAGCAACGAAAAGGCACTTGCCGAACTTATCCCTGACCTTAGCCGGGACGAAGATCCTACCTTTTGCATCGATTTTATTGATGAAAAAAGCCATTTGCCTTCCTTTTCCTCAACTTCTCACCACTTTACCCCATCGTGGTGTTCAGTCTCACCACTTCGCACCACTTGATGTCATTTTAAAGAAGTTGTTCATTTATTGCAATAGTATTTCAGGGAAATCACGTAAAATCGCACGTTTTAAGGCTTTTTCCGCGAGCGTTTGTTCGGATTTTTGATATCTGTTCTTGTTTCGGGCAAAAATCAGCAAAGCATCTGAAATCAATGCGTTTTACGCGCCAAAGAAAAGTGGTTTCTTGTTCGGTTTCCATGCGTTTGAAAAAACAAAAAAATGACTCTCTGTGTTTCACCACAGAAAGTCATAAATCTGCAATATTACATTTTCGTACCAGGATCAGAAAGTTGCGTTTTTCCTGTCCATCGATATATTCAATATAAACCCTAGCGAGATGAAGTTAACCATCATGGCCGTACCTCCATAGCTGACAAAAGGCAACGGGATACCCGTGATCGGCAGAAGGCCGACGCACATACCCATATTCTCGATAAAGTGGAACGCGAAAGAGCCGGTCAATCCGACCACGATATACGAATAGGCTTTACGCGAGGCTTTCGAAGATACATACAGGCATCGCAGCAGGAAGAAAAAAGCCAGCAGCACGATCGCCGTTGTGCCGATAAATCCCATACGTTCCGATACCGCCGAGTAGATAAAGTCGGATTCTTTAACCGGCACCTTAACCAGGATCCCCGTGTGGTTTCCCGTCAGGCCTCCGGACATGATCGCCGCCTTCGACTGTACAAGGTTCCACTCCGCCACAGGGTCAGACCCCTCGAAGATCAGGGAGAGGATCCTCTTCTTCTGGTATGGCGCCAGATAGAAATTCCATACGACCGGAATAACACCGACGATGGCGCCGGAGATCGCCAGGAAGAAATAACGGTATTTCATGTTCCAGATAAAGATCATGCAGACGAAGGAAAAGAGAATAACCATCGCTGTGCCGAAGTCCGGCTGCTTGAAAATAAGAAGCAGCGGTGGACCGTAGATCAGTCCCAGATAGACCCAGCCACGTACCATGGAGATCGTCTTGTTACCCATATCTTCCAATACATAGGACGTCACGATGACCAGTCCGATCTTCGTTAACTCAGAGGGCTGGAACGTTCCCAGGAAAGGGATCTTCATCCAGGAGTCCGCACCCCAGGTGTCTTCCTTGGTAAAACCATCGATCAGAACCCACACAAGCAGTAACAACGAAACACCGTAAAGGATCCAGCCGATCAGTTTCATAAACTGCGTATCCAGAAGACAGATGACCAACGCGATCACGATTCCGATCACGACCGCAGCCAGCTGTTTATAGAAAATAGCGGGATAGTCGGCAAAACCTTGAGACAGAACAAGATTTACGACATAAAGGCCGATGGTCGTAATCGAAAGGACCGGAATGACCAGCCAATAATCGACCATACGAAGAGAGTTATTCCTTAATAATTCTATTCCGGATTTACCCTTGCCCATCAGATCACTCGTTCTCTTCCTTGTCGGATTCTTCTTCTACTTCTTCGTCCGAATCATCTGCAGACTCTTCTTCTGATTTCTCTTCCTCAGGCTCTTCTTCGGACGCATCTTCCGACTCGTCCTCTGTCTCCTCCGTCACTTCAGAAGGTTCTTCTTCCTCCGTCCCGGAATCCGCCGAATCATCTTCTTTCGATTCTTCATCGGAATCTTCTTCGTCATC
>Ga0247611_10009435_pt1 | contig 11735 bp, 20 predicted proteins | sample 177DNAGHGhighgp2_FD_192422 | JGI IMG/M metagenome (GOLD analysis project Ga0247611, IMG submission 192422) | Sheep rumen microbial communities from Palmerston North, Manawatu-Wanganui, New Zealand - 1770 DNA GHGhigh gp2 | ecosystem: Host-associated > Mammals > Digestive system > Stomach > Rumen... | reverse complement strand
AAAAAATTAGAAAATGTATTAGAAAATTAATAGTGTTACATGAATATGGTCATTTGTATGAATTTTTAAAAGAAGTTATAGAAACTGGTGAAAGTGATATAGTTGATACATTGCATGATTCAACTGAAAATGTTGTTGATAGTGAAGGGAAAGCTAATGCTTATGCTTTGGATAATATGTATAGAAAAGACAGAAGAGAATTATTAAAAAATTCTGGGCTGAAAAAAACAGATTTGGATAATTCTGAAAAAGCAATTAAAGGAGAACATTACATTAGTGATGAATATTTAGCTGGAACAAAAAGACATTCTAAGACGCTTGAAAAAACTTTAAAAGGAATAGAGAAAGAGAAAAGTCATTTTAATTATTAAATAATAACGTCTCTATATACATTCATTTTTATAGCCTCTTTTGTGCTATAACCAAGACGCAGTAAGAAATTTATTTTTTTTTCTTCGCTTAAAAATCCAGATTTATCATCTGATAATTCTTCTTGTTCTTGTTGTTCTTTTTCTTCTTGTTCTTGCTGTTCTTGTTGTTCTTTTTCTTCTTGTTCTTGCTGTTCTTGTTGTTCTTGTTGAGTAGGATCATCAACTATAAACATTCGTTCTTCTGGTGTCTTATCAAAATCAAAATCTTCAAAATCGTATTCTACGATTTCTAGGTTTTCGTTGAGACATACTATTTTATCGTTTTTAAATTTAATTGGTTTTACTAATTCGCCTGTTAGTAAATCTGAAAGTTCATTATATTTAAACATAATTATATAATTAACTTAAAGTTAATTGTATGAAGAAAACGCTTAGAAATATAATAGATGAACAATTAAAACCAGATGAAGCAGGAACATTAGCACAAATAGTAAAAAAATATGCTGACAGAGCGGCGCAAGATAAATCTGCTGACGCACAGTGGCTTAATAGGCTACAGCAAGAGTTGCTATTGATAAAAAATCAGCAACCACAACAACAGCAAAATGTTCAGCATCAACAGCAAAATCAGCAATAAAGGAGTTAATATATGACATTAAAAGAAGTTATTGATCTTTCTATGAAAGGTATTGAGCCTGATAATAAAACGACAGACAATAATATTAAAAATTTAGAGCAGTTGAAAAATAATTTAAATAGCGAGGATAAGCAAAAGCTTGAAGCAGTGGCTGCTGAGCTGAAAGCTCACAAACAAGAAAAAAATATAGAACAGGCCAAAGCACAAATGAAGCCACCTGTAAATAATAACCCAAATGAGAAAGAAACAGCAGAAGTTAACATAAAACCAAAAACAGCAGAGGAAGTTAACAGTTAATTATTATGTTTTTGTATTAGATAGTTCTAATTTGTTTGGTTGATTTTCTTTACAAAAATTTAATTTTATATTATAATATTTTTTATGAATATAGAGGAAAAAATACAAATAGAGGCTAATAAACTTTTATCAGCTTATTATCCTTTTTATTTTAAAAGATATCCACGAAGGCTATCACAATTAAAAGAAAAATTTTTTTCATATTTTATAAAAATAGCTTCTATGTTTTGTATTAGAAACGATTATGATTCAGATAAATTTATAGAAGCTTCTTTAATGGATGGATTTAAATTTCCTCAGCAATTATGTAATGAACAAGCTTGGAAAACTTATTTAAACTATCTGCCTTGTCTTCACGACAAAAAAGATGAAGAAGTTCTTGTTGTTGAAGGAATAGTAAATGCTGCCATAACAATAAAAAGAGTTGGAGGTTTTTCTAACTGGCTTAAATCGCCAATCAATCAACAAATGGTGATAGAAGAGAATATGCCATTTGAAGATTTGCTTCCGTCATTTTCGAAATCATTTATTGATTTTTGTAATAAAGAGTGTGGAGACAATTATGATTTTGAAACAACAAGAAAATATGTTTTGTCTTTTAAAAATTCTGATAAGATACTTAATAAGATAAAAGAAGTTCTTGGTAACGATTATTATTTATTTGATGAAGAATTAGAAGATAGTTTAGAAAAGGCAAATTTTATTTTCTAAAGTTTTTAATAAAAATGCCGATAATATAATAAATATTCAAGGAGGAAAAATAAATATGATTATTGGACATAATATTAGTGCTATGTTTGCTAATAGAATGGAAGGAATTACAATGAGTAATTTGCAGAATTCAGCCGAGAAACTCTCTTCTGGTGAGAAAATTAATAGAGCTGGTAATGATGCTTCTGGGCTGGCAGTTTCTGAGAAAATGCGTTCTCAAATTAGAGGACTAAATCAAGCGTCAAGAAACATAGGAGATGCTATTTCGTTTACTCAAACAACCGAAGGATACCTTGCTGAAACAACAAATGTTCTTCAGAGAATTAGAGAACTTGCTGTTCAGTCATCAAATGGAGTTTATTCGGCAGAAGATCGAATGCAGGTTCAAGTAGAAGTGTCACAGCTCGTAGCAGAGGTAGATAGAATAGCATCAACAGCTACGTTCAATGGAATGAATATGCTTACTGGTCGGTTTGCAAAAGAATCAGACCAGGTAATGCAATTCCAGATTGGTGCTAATATGAATCAAAGTATCAGAGCTTACATTGGAACAATGACAGCTCAGGCTCTTGGTCTTAAAGATGCTCAGGGTAATGGTGAAGGATTGAGCATTGCTACGCCAGATGAAGCAAACATTACGCTTGCAACAGTTGATGAGGCTTTGAAAACTGTTAATAAGCAGCGGGCAGATCTTGGTGCTTATCAGAATAGAATGGAGATGGCTCAAAAAGGTGTTGATATTGCTTCTGAAAATACACAGGCAGCAGAATCAAGAATTAGAGATACAGACATGGCAGCCGAAATGGTTGAATATGTTAAAAATCAAATTCTTACACAGAGTTCAACAGCTATGCTTGCTAATGCCAATTCACAAACACAAAATGTTCTTGCTTTGTTAAAGTAATAATTTTTTAAGACCAGATTTTAAAATCTGGTCTTTTTTTAAAGTTAAGAATATGAAGAAATATATAAAGAAATCTATAAAAGAAAATAAAGCTTTTAAATTAGAAACTGAAAAAAAGGTCGTAATACTTAGTGATTTTCATTTAGGAGCTGGTTGGGCAAATGATGATTCATTAAAAAATAATTTATTTATGTTTGAAGCTTTAAAATATTATTATAAAAATGATTATGTAGTAATATTAAATGGAGATACTTTAGATTTAGCAGAAGAAAAAGATATAAAGCTTATAGAAGCGGTTCACGAAGATTTATTTTGGCTTTTTGGAGAAATTTATAAAAGAGGAAATTTGATTTACATAAAAGGAAACCACGACGCTTATGTAAAGCCTTCTGATTTTTATAATAGAATATTATCATATACAAAAAAAGAAGAGCCTTTTATGCAAGGAATTGAATTGTATGATCAGGTTGATTTTTTTACAAACAATAAACATTATTGTATAATGCATGGTCATCAAAATAATTTTTGGTATAGATATTTAAATAGATTTGTATGCTTTATGGTTGGACTATGGGGAAAAATTAGCAAGTGGGCAGGACATGACCCAACTTGTGCTTTAGGAAATATAGAGGATAATAGTAAAGAAATAAAAGAATTTGTTGATGTTGCCGAAGAAGAAAATTTAATATTTGTTTGCGGACATACTCATAGTGTTTCTTTTGATAAAAAAGGATATTATAATGTTGGAGCCGGAGTCTTGCCAAGATGTATAACTTGCGGAGAAATAATTGATGGTGAATATCAACCGTATAAATGGTCTTATGCTGTTGAAAATGAAATTGTAAAAGTAAAGAAAACAAAACTTTAATAAATAACACAAGCGACTTTAAAAAGTCGCTTTTTTTAATTGACAATTTTTTTAAAATAATTTAAAATAAAAGAATGATAGGGATATATAAAATTACTAATTTGATAAATGGAAAAAATTATATAGGGCAATCTATTGATATTTTTAGAAGATGGAAACAAGAAATAAATGGAAGATGTAATAAAGAACTTAAAGAAGATTTTTTAAAATATGGCTTAGAAAATTTTACTTTTGATGTTTTGATAGAATGTTCCAGAGAAGAATTGAACAAAAATGAAAAGAGGCTAATTGAAGAATATAATTCTATAGAACAGGGCTATAATAAAAAAGCTGGTGGATTTTCTGATAATAGAATAAGATACGAAAATCAGTTAGAACATTATAGAGAATATAAAAAACAATGGGCAGAAAAAAATAAAGAGAAAGTAAGAGAAAGTAAAAAAAAATATAAACTAAACCATGCAAAAACAGAAAAAGAAAAAGATTATAATAAACAATATAATATAAAATGGAATAAATTACTATGTTTAGATCCATTTACAAATGAAATAGTAAAACTTTCTACTTTAAGAGGTAGACTTGCAAAAAGATTTGGAAGCTCTAAAGGAGTTAATAAATATATTTTAAAGGAGGAATTAGATTGATTTGTACAGTTGACTCATCCAACATATTCTTCATAACTTGGTCAGTTTTTGTTAAAGATCAAAAGATGAAAAATGGAGATGATTATGTAATTAAAGAAGAAGATCTTGGTCTTTTCTTTCATATGGTAGTTCGTAAATTTATGGATTACATTGTGTCTTATAAAGATTGTATTTTTTGCTTCGAAGGGCAGTCGAGTTGTGCCTGGAGAAAGAGCATCTGGCCTCCATATAAAAGCAATCGTAATCACGATGATCCAAATTATAAATGGGTTGGCCCACTTATGGAACAAGTATATGATTTTCTTAGCTTATTTCATACCAAGTGTTTGAAGGTTCCATACTGCGAGGGTGATGACTGTATCTACCAAGTTTGTAAATATTATTCGGAAAAAGGCGAAGAGGTAAAAATTATTTCCTCAGATAAAGATTTGTCACAAATGATGAATTTTTTTGACACAATTTCTCAATATAATCCTGTTAAAAGGGCAAATGTAGAAAAGAATGAGAATATCCTTCTTGAAAAAGCACTGATAGGAGATCCTTCTGATAATATAAAAGCGTTTAAAGGTATAGGTCCAAAAACATTTGAAAAAATGTTGGAGGATAAACAGCTATGGAATAAAAAAATGACACCTGAAAATCAGGAAGTGTATGATACTGTAATGCAAATAATTGACTTGCGTAAATTTCCTCAGAAATATCAAGATGAAATTGTAAAGGAAATTGAAAAACCTTGGAATGAATTTGATACAGATTCGATAGAGAAATTTTTGCTTGACAACGGTTTGAGAAGTTGCTATAATGAATGGACAAATAAATGGTATGCTGACATTCAGGCTCAAAATTTTGAACAAGAAGACAGCATAGATGAAATTATGAGTATGATAAATGGGTAATTAATATGGAAAATATGGATGATGTAAGAAGAAGTATTGGAACCGTTGCTGACTTTAGTGGTTGGGAAGGTATAAAAGCAAAAGGAGGTTTTAGAGCTATGAAAATAAGTACTAAAGAAAAAGTAATAGAAAAAACAGATGAAGAGCTTGAAAATGATGAAGAGTTTGAAAATAATATTTATGTTGATAAAAATAAAGAGGTCGTTGAGCCAAAAGAGAGAAAAAAATTAAGAGAAATTCCAGCAGCAAATGAAGCTGTTATAAATCCATTAGAATTGAAAAGTATAGCTGTAAGTTTGCTTCCAAAAGTTGACAGTCTTGAAAAAGGTGAAAAATATGTTGATTTATGCGAAAAAGCAATTGATATGGCTTTTACCTTCTTAAAGGTATGGAATTTAAAAGTAGAAATAGGAGAAAAAAATGGGTAGAGCAAGTAGAAAAAGAAAAAGTGATAACGGATATTTACCAGGAACAAAAGCGTTGATGAAAAAAATGATTAGAGAAAGTTCGCCAACTCCTTTTGTAATTGATGGTAAAGTTGTTTACTATAATCCTATGAAGAAACTTATGGAAGGCGAAAAATATAAAACTGCCGACGGAGTTTCTGTTACACAGGAAATGGTAAAGAAGTATGAGCAGTATCTTAAAACAAGATATAAACAAGAGCAGATTGCAAAAGTAAACGATGTAGATTTAGACAAAGTGGAGGAGTAATGGAAGAAGTAAACATAACAAGTAGAGTTAGGATAAACCTTTCTCTTACAGCAAAAGGTTTGGGACAGTGGGATATAACCTCAGAATTTCCAACAGTGGAAGAAAGTGGTAAAAATCTTTCTTTGGCTATTGATGAGATTAGAAAAATAATGTCTGAAAAAGGCATTATAGAAGCAGGAAAGGAGACAAAATAGGAGATATAAAATAATGAGTTTGAAAGCAAATTTAACACCAGAAGAGATTAGTGAAATTAAAATTAAGTTTGATGCCTATATGGAAATCAAAAACAGAAAGAAGGAGCTTTCTGATGAGGAAAAAGCAATCAAGCAGGATGTAGCAAATGTTATAGAAGGTAAACTCAAAGATGCCTCTCTTCTTATGAAATCTATGGCACAGCAGTATGAGAGTGGAGAGAATGATGTTTTTGAAGTAGGTTCTGTAATGGAGCTTATTCAAAGCAATGGAGCATCTTAATGGATAAAGAAGAAAAAATGTATATTAGCCAAATTATAGATAATCAAAACATTCTTAATAAGAAAATGGATAATTTAATAAAGGTTGTTTCTGATTTGGCTAATACAATAATGAAATACGATCAGCAATATCAAAACGATATTGCTTCTGGAAAAATATGAAAATAATAAAAGAGCCAAAAAATATAGAAATACTCGTCAATATAAAATATGAATTAACAGACGAGTATTTAAAACAAAAGTTTGAATTTTTCTCTACTAACAAAAAGAACTTGAATTATTTGTTTGATGCGAGGCTACCTTTTAAAAACAAAATAGATAAATTAATTTCAGATAATCAGCTTGATTCTTTTATTAAAAGAATTGATATGAAAGATGAAGTTGATATGTATTATGAAATTCAGGAAATTCCTCAACCTCAGATAAAAAAAATACATGCTTATGTTCCTCCTTATTATGGATGTAAGTATTGTAAAAAAGCACAAGAGGAAGGCTTGTTCTTTTACTGTCCAGAAAAAAGTAAGCACTATCTTAAAACAAGTGGTGGAATAAAGAGATGCCCAGTTTTTAGAAGTAAAGATGAAATAATTACTTGAAAAATAATTGACAAAAAATTTAGGAAACTGTAAAATCAGTTTAAGGAATAAATATGAAAATACCTTCGGCTTTAATACAAAATTTTTTTACATCTGAATTTGATGTTAAAAAAAATTCTACGGGAGAATTTATTATTCACTCTCCTTTTGTAAACGACAAAAAAGGAAAATTATATATAGATCCTATAACTGGTAAGTGGATAGATTTTAAGGCTTCTGGAAAAAGAAGCACAGATGTATATCAAGGTGGTTTTCTTACTTTTGTAAAAGAATATTTTGGTTTATCTTCTAATAAAGAAGCAATTTTATATCTTGTGGAGAATTATGATTTAAAAGCACCACAAGAATTAATTAAAGAAGAAAAAAAAGATTTAGACAATAAAAAAGTTTTGGAAGATTTTATAAAAAAAGACAAACCAAAGCTCTTTGGTAATTGTGAGAATTTAGGATTATTTGGAAAAGTAGCATACAAATATGTTCAAGACAGAAATTTGGATGAATATTATTATCCAACTCTTGGATATGTTTACAATCAAAATTCTGTATATCATAAAAGAATTATAATTCCTTTTTTTGAGGAAAAAAAATTAGTTTATTTTATTTCAAGAAGTATAGAAAAAGATGCTTTTTTAAGATATATAACCCCATCAAAACTTGACAGTAAGAATTATCTTTTTAACATAGATAATATAAATGAAGAAGTTGTTCTTTGTGAGGGAACTTTTGATAGTATGTCTTTGACAAGAGATCAAGCATCTACTTGTTTACTATCAGCAGATATTTCAACTAAGCAACTTGAAAAGCTTTTTGATAAAAAAGTAAAGAAAATAATATATGTACCTGACAGCGACGAAACTGGAAGAATAAAAATGGATAAAAATATAAGTAAGATACTTACTTATTGTCCATACACAGGTTTAGATATTTATGTATATAATATTCCAAAACCCTATAAAGATTTGAATGAATTAAAAATAGGAACTGGAAAAAATTATATTTTATATAAAGAGTGTGAAAAATATGGAGAAAATCTTTTCTCTAAAAAAATATTTTAGGAGTTAATATGACAGACATTAAATTAATGAAAGGACAAGGTGGAATAGAAAGCTATCAATATGTTTGCACTGATGATGGGCACGAGGATTACCTTTATAGAGGAAGTGATGAAGTTGAGCGATTGGTAACAGAGCCACCATCAGAAGGATATGTAGGTCCATCACTTAATATGTGTAAATTGCTTTTTAAAGGCTTTATAGAAGAGTATAAAGGTCAGGAAAAAATTATAAAATTGTTTAACTAAGGAGTGAAAATGACATTAGAGGATTTTAATAAAGCAACAGAAGTAAGAGAGAGTATCTCAGAAGCAGAAAAACAGTTGCCTTTGCTTGATATGAAGATTAACAGGTTTGATGACTATATTAATTTTATGGATGGCAGGGTTAATCCTATTAAGGCACACGGAAAAGTTTATAAAAAAGCAGAGATAAAATTCAATATCAATGAAAGGGTGACAGATTGTGATGCCAGGGATATGTTTGATATTGTAGAAGAGAATAAAAAAGAATTTATTGAGTTCTTGAAGAAATGCCAGAATAATTATAAGAAGAAGATTGAGGAACAGAAAAAACTCATAAATTCTTTGAACGAGGAATTTTCTAATATTGGAAATAATACAAAAGAAGAGGCAGCTTAATGGATGATAAAGATAAAGAAATAGAAGTTTTAAAAGCAAGAATTGCCGAACTTGAAAAAGAAAAAGAAATAGCAAGCTTAAAAGCAAAAGTGGCAGAATTGGAAAAAAAACCATCTATTTCAAAAGAAGAAATGGTTCATATTGCTAATTCTAAAACTTTGAAAGGAGAAAAGAGAGAAACTGTTCAACTTGAGAAAGCACCTGAAACAGAAGAATATAAAGCTTTAAAAGAAGCACAGGATAAATTCAAGAATATAAAAGTTAATGATGAAGCACCTGATATTCTTAGTAGATTTTGTAATACAAAAGGTGAAAGTTTTTTTGATTATTGATTATGATAGAAGATATAGAAAAAGAATTCTTCAACGATGTAGGTGAAGAAATAGCAAGAAGAACAAGCAGAAGAAAAGCCATAAACAGCAAAAAAAAAGGTAATCGTGGGGAACGCGAGGCTAAGGATATCCTTAACGAGCGTTTCAAAGGATTAGCTGTTTTTTCAAGAACTCCTATGTCTGGAGCTTATGTAGGTGGTGCTAATAGAGAGAAGAAAGATTATTTGACAGAAGCGCAGAAAGAAATGATGACTTCTGATATTTTCTGTAATAATTCTGATTTTAAGTTTAGCATAGAACATAAGAATTATAATAAAGAAAAAGCAACTATCTGGGAGTTTTTTAATGATAAGTCAGATTTACATTCTTGGATGGAACAGAATGACGGAGATGCAGCATCTATAAATAAAGAACCAATGCTTATTGTTAAATATGATAATCATAAAAGGATAGTTTTTATTCCTTTTACATATCTTAATTCGTATTATCTTCATCACGCAAAAGTTCCAAAGCTTCTTCCTGTTTTTATGCATAGGTATAAATGTTGCTTCTGGCTGGATGACTTGCTTACTTTACCTGATGACTTTTTCTTTGGAGATAAAAAATGAATTTTGAGCAAATAGTTTTCTGGTATATGGTTTTTGGATTATCATTTTTGCTAATTAAATTTATTTGACAAATTTTTAAAAAAATGATAGAATAAGGATGTTATGACAAGTGATGAATTGAAATTTAACTCAGCTACTTTGGAGAGATTAATACTTGCCAATTTGATAAGGGATAAATCTTTTTATTTAAAAGTAGGAAAATATTTAAGAACAGATAATTATAAAGACAAAAATCATTTTAACGACCATAAGCTTCAGTGGATACTTAATACTTGTGCTATTTATTATGATAAGTATGAGAAGCTTCCTTCATTAGAAACAATGAATATTCTTGTAGAAGGCAGTCAAAAACTTAAAGACGATCCGCTTCTGGCAAAAGCTACAAAAGCAGCAGTAGATGAAATCTTTAAAAAGGATTTATCTCAGATAGAACTTTCTTATATAAGAGATGAAACTGTTAAGTTTGTAAAAACAAAAAGAGCAGTCGAAGCTACTTATCTTAATGAAATAGATATTGCCAATGGTAAATTCGATAATCTTAATGATCGAATGCAGAAAGCCGTAAATATTAATCTTGATAAAGATTTTGGCGTATCTCTTGCTAATATAGATGAAACACTTTCTTTATTAAAAGAAATAGATGAGGATTCTGGACTTACATTTGGAACCCCTGCTCTTGATAGAGTTTTAGGCTCTCCTCGTGCTGGTGAACTTACAGTATTTTGTGGAACCCCTGGTATTGGTAAGACTATTTGGTTAGGTCAGGTAGCAACTGAGAATATGCGTCTTGGAAAAAAAGGCGTATTCTTCTCTCTAGAAGTAGATAAGAAAAGATTGGCAAGACGATTGTATTCTTCTCTTCTTCTTAAATCTGGCTGTGATGTTCTTAATATGACAAAAGAGCAGATAGATGCCGTATTTGCTTCTTTTAATGGTGGCGATATCAGGATAAAAAATTATCCAGCTCATACGGCTTGCTGTAACGATTTTGCCAATTATCTTATGGATCTTTATACTATTGAAGGATTCAAACCTGATTTTATTGTTATTGATTATATCCTTATTACTGCTGCCAACAATGTAAAAAGAGGCGATGATAATTCATATACTTATAATAAGATTGTAGCTGAGGAAATGAGAAATTTGGCTATGCAGTTTGAATGCCCTGTTTTCTCGGCAGCACAGATAAATAGAGCCGGAATGGGCGATAAAGGAGGGACAAAAGGATTAGTAACATCAAAGGATCTTTCTGAATCGAGGGGAATACTTGATACTAGCGATTACCTAATAATTATTAACCAAACTGACGTTGAAAAGAAGATGGGTGAAACAGACCATATAGCAGAGCAACGTATTTATATAGACAAGAACAGAAACGGCTCTAATGGAGAAATTTTGCCAGTCACAATTGATTATAATACAATGAATATTAGAGATGGCAAGAAGGTAAGAAAATGAATTATGAAAAAAATTATTACGATTATATAAATTATGTTAAATCTCTTGGAAAAAGAGAACTTGAGTATTCGGAAGTTCACCATATACTTCCAAGGTGCTTAGGAGGTAGTGATGAGCCAAGCAACTTAGTTACTCTTACAGCAAGAGAACATTTTCTTGCTCACTATCTTCTCACAAAGATATATCCAGAAAATTTTAAGCTCATAGACGCTTTTAGAATGATGGGAGTTATAAATAAAGATGAACAAAAAAGATATATAAACTCAAGATTATATGAAAGTAAGAAAAAACTTTTTGCCTTGGCAAGAGGAATGAAAGTAAGGTGTGTTGAGACAGGAGAAGAATTCAATTCAATTACTGAAGCTGAAAGAAAGTATTGCTATGGAGTTAGAGATGTAATCAAAGGTCGGCAACTAACTGCTGGTGGTTATCACTGGGAAAGAGTAGATGGTGAAACAATTATAAAACAACCATTCCAAAGAAAGAAAGTAATTTGTGCTAATACAGGTGAAATATTTGATAATACAGATGAA